>Ga0265293_10009158_pt1 | contig 14328 bp, 9 predicted proteins | sample Munlanlewell138R_FD_192505 | JGI IMG/M metagenome (GOLD analysis project Ga0265293, IMG submission 192505) | Leachate microbial communities from a municipal landfill in Southern Ontario, Canada - Leachate well 138R | ecosystem: Engineered > Solid waste > Landfill > Unclassified | place: Canada...
TCCAAAATATATGCCTTGGCAATGCATGTGAATGATCTGACATAACTGAATCTAAAAATTTAATAGTATTAGCAGTAACAAAAGCTATAGACTCTGGATCTCCCCATATACCTTTATTTCTTATATTCATTTTAGCAAATATAATATCATATGCTTTTTCTTGATTTACAAATTTATATTCAAGATTTAAATCTATTACATGACGAAAATATATAATTCTATCGGATGGATTATCATTATTTAATAATGTTAAATTTTTACCATAAAAAAATTCAGGCATTCTAAATTTACACCAAGCTCTAATTTCACTATCACCTAAAGGTAATATTATAGGCAATTTACTTAATCTTTTTTTATCTTTATCTTCAGAATTCTGCTCTGATTTTTTATCTTTTTCTTCAATATCTTCTTGCTTTATATCTATCTTTTCTTGCGCTTTATTTTCTTTCTCAGGTTTTTCTATTTCTTTAGATTCAGGCTCAAAATCAGATTTTTTGTCTATTTTTTTATTATCAGTAATATCTTTTTTATCTTTATCATCTTCTATATCGCAAGAATCAACTTTATCAATATCTTTAATATTAACAATATTTTTATTTTCATCTAAATGTTCATCAATTTCTACATCAATTTCTACATCAGTTTCTACATCTATTTTTTTAGATTTTATCTTTTTAGATTTTTTTTTCTGCTTTTTTTTAATTTTTTTTTCAGCTTTAAGAATATTATACTTAATATCACATGAAGCATTATCTTCAGTATAATTTTCTGTGTGATTTTCTGTTTCAATATCAGAAACACTAGAGTTTAAAAAATTATAAAAAAGGCTATTAAATAATAACAATATTATTAAATTAATATTAAATATCTTCGAAAACTCTATCTTTAACCTCATAGCAATATTCCTATGTAATAACAATTTTATGTTTTTATATAATTTAAAAAAAAATCACTTATAATTTTTTAAAATTTTCTTATTGTAAAGAAAAGCATTAACTATCTACTAGAAGTGGTATTAATTATGCTAATATTTTTTTATAAATTGTCAAATTTTAAAAAAACATATATAAAGCTTATTTGCAAACAAAATACTATCTGTATACTCTATAAATAGCAAAAAATATTAATTTTATAATTTATTTTAGGAATAAAAAGATGAAAATAGAGTCAAAACTTGGCGCACATATGTCCATCCAATCAGGCATAGAAAAAGCACTTTATCGGGGATCTGTTATTGGATGTAATACTATACAAATATTTATAAGAAGTAATAGAAGATGGGAATTTCAAGATTTTACCGATATAGAAATTGAAAAATTTCAACAAGCTAAAAAAGAAACCAATATATACTCTGTCATTGCTCATGCAAGATACTTAATCAATTTAGCATCTTTATCACATGAGACTAAAGAAAAATCTATACAAACACTAGAAAGAGAACTTATAAATTGTGATAAATTAGGTATGAAATATTTGGTTTTACATCCAGGTTCAGGTTCAGATAATAAACAACAGGCTATAGATCAAGTTGCCAATTCTATAAATTATATATTTGCTAAAAATAATAGCTTATCAAGTATTGCTATAGAAAATACCGCTGGTCAAGGCAATTATTTAGGTGCTAAATTTGAAGAAATTTCTAGTTTAATTAGTAAAATAGAAAACAAAAGTAGAATATCTGTATGTTTAGACACATGTCATGCATGGGCTGCTGGATATAATTTTTCAACTCAAGAAAGTTATAAACAATTTATGAAAGATTTTGACTCAATATTAGGCATTGAAAATCTAAAAGTAATGCATTTAAATAACTCTAAAAACAAATTAAATTCTCATATTGATAGACATGAAGACATCGATAAAGGACAAATAGATATAGAAGCTTTCAAATTAATTATTAATGATAAACGGTTTTATAGTATAGATAAAATATTAGAAACTCCACATAACACAGACGAAGACTTTAAAAGAAATTTATTAATTTTAAAAAATTTAATGCAATAGTTAAAGATTTTTTCAAAGCTACTATCAAGTTAGATAAAAACTCTAACTATTGCTATTAAAAAACTTGCAAAATCTTATACTTATACAAGTCATTGTTATACGGCAGTGCATAACATAAAAGTGAAGAGTTCTTATTTTCTTATAATCTAAAATAAAAACAACATAATTTTGTAAATAAAAAAAACAACAACATCGTTATTATTGATCTAAAGGGATAATTATAAAAAAATGATGTTGCGTTTTTAAATTTTATAAAAACGCAACATCATTTTTTTTATAAAAATTTTTGTAAATTTAGATATATAAAATATATTTGTTAAGCGGGAATTTCTTGATAACATTCTATAATATCTTCTAGTTGCCAATCTTGAAAATCATCTGTTAATAATGCAAATTCATATCCTGTATTAACCTCTTTTACAGATCGTTTTTCACGCTCTAAACTCTTAATTTGACCTTCACCAATTTTTTGATTATCTCTGATTATAACTATCTTACCATCTTTAATAAATTTACCAGATTTAACATATACACCAGCTACTTTACCTAAAGATTTGATGTTAAATACCTTTATAACAGATCCTTGTCCAATTTTTTTACTTATATATTTAATAGGTTTTAATGATTCAGACACAGCTTCTAAATCTTCAAGTAAATTATAGATTATATCAAAATATTTAACCGTAATATTATTTTTAGCTATAATATTTAAAGCATTTGGCAAAGCTTTAACATGAAATGCATATATCATAGACTTAGTATCTAAAGCTAAAATAACATCGCTTTCAGTTATATCAGATAGACCTGAATACACAATATTAAATTTCTGATCAAGACTAGATGATAATTTCATTATAGATTTTAATAAAGCCTCTTGAGAAGAAGCATTGTCAGATTTAACAATTATATTAATACCAGACTCAGAATATACATTTTTAGGCTTTGATTCTAATTCCGATTTTCTAAACTTATTTTCAGGTTTCTTTTTATATTCTTGAGCAGAAACTACTCTGAAAATATCTCCTGCATGAGGCATTTCGTTAAAACCAGAAACTAAAACAGGTATAGAAGGTTCCGCTTGTTTAATTCTCTTTCCAAATGAGTTTACCAAAGCATTAACTTTTCCATAAGTATTACCTGCAAAGAAATAATCTCCAATTTTTAAAATACCATTTTGAGAGATTACAGTTGCAACAGGTCCTCTGCCTTTTTCAGATTTTGATTCTAAAATATAACCTCTAGCTGGAACAGAGATATTAGCTTTTAATTCCATTAACTGAGATTGCAAGGCAATAATTTCTAATAATTGATCAACTCCAGTACCCTCTTTAGCAGAAATATGTACTATTGGAGTATTTCCACCCCATTCCTCTTTGATTAAGTTATATTTAGAAAGTTGTTGTTCAACTATATCTATTTGCTTAGCAGATGCTTTATCTATCTTATTAATAGCTACGATTATAGGTAATCCAACAGATTTTGCATGATTTATAGCTTCAATAGTCTGAGGTTTAACCCCATCATCAGCTGCTACGATTAAAATAGCTATATCAGCAGCTTTTAAACCCCTTATTCTCAATGTAGAAAAAGCTTCATGCCCAGGAGTATCTAGAAATACCATATTGCCTTGGTCAATATTAACTTCATAAGCACCAAGATGTTGTGTTATTCCGCCTTTTTCTTTTGCAGCTACTTTTGTATCTCTAATAAAATCAAGAAGAGTAGTTTTACCATGATCGACATGACCAATTACCACAACTATAGGAATCTTTTCTACTAAATTACCTTTTTCAGTAGATTCAAGAGGACTTGGTATATTATTTAATATATTCGATTCTGTATTTTTTATTTCTTCTTCGTTTGTTATTTTTAATCCATAAATATCAGCAATTTTTTTTATAGTTTTTTCAGGTAAAATTTGATTTTTAGTAACAACAATGCCCTGCTTTAGTAAAGTTAATATAATTTCATTAGCAGGTTTATTTAATTTTTCAGATATATCTATAACCGATAAAGCTTTTAAAGACAAGCTTAAATCTTGATTTTTACCATCATCAGTATCAGTTATATTTTCTAGTTTATTTTTTGCTTTATTTTTATGATTATTTATATGTTCTACAGATTTAGTTACAGTATTTGGATTTGATATTACTTTGCCTAAAGATGCCTCACTTACAGAATCTTTAGATTTAGATATTTTATTTTTGACTTCTTCTTCTATCAATTCAATTATATCTTCAGGTAAAACAGAAATATGACTCGTAACTTCTACCCCTAAAGAATTCAAGATATCAAGAAGTTCTTTATTTGATAATTCAAGTTTTTTAGATAGTTCATAAACGCGTATAGCCATTTAATAATTAGTCCTTTATTCTTTATTTATCTCTAAATCAGGTTTTACTAACTCTATGTCTATAGACGTTAATTTAGAAGCAAGAGATATATTTTGCCCTAATCGACCTATAGCAAGTGATCTTTGATCTTCATCCAACCAGATTTTAGCTCTTTTATTATCAAGAAGCTCAACTCTATTTATAATTGCTGGTTTTAAAGCATCTTTGATTAATTCTTCCATAGAGCCACTTAGAGGAATTATATCTATTTTTTCATCAACAAGCTCTTTTAAAATTGGCTTGATTCTTACACCACCTATACCAACACATGTACCTACAGGATCTATATTTGCATCATGAGACACTACTAATACTTTAGATTTATAACCAGCTATACGAACTATTTTTTTTATTTCTACAAGTTTCTCAAATACTTCTGGTATCTCAATTTCAAAAAGTTTTTTTAAAAATTCAGGAGAAGCTCTATCTAAAATTAATTGGTTTTCAGATTGAGGCTGAGGTAAAACTTCTTTCAATAAAGCTCTAATTGAATATCCAACTATGCACTTATCTCCAGGTATAGAAAAAATCTTAGGCAAAAAGGCTAAATTATCTTGAATTTTAACGGTAATCCCATTTCTTTCACACTTATGAATTACAACCTGAACAATGGTGCCTTCTTTAGGTTTAAATTCTTGATAAATAGCTTGAGCTTCTATAGCACGTATCTTTTGAGCAATGATCTGCTTAATTTTTATTATATCGACCCTACTTACTTTACCCTCAAAAGGCAATACTACAACCTGAGATATATTTACTTCAGGATATACAGCACGCGCTCTTCTTAAGCTAATTTCTTTGTCTTCATCGAGGACAGATGTTACAACAGTTTTCTCTACTAAAACTTCTATTTCGTCACTTTTTCTGTTGTAATTAATTTTTAGCTCTAAATCAGGGTATTTTTTTGTGTAGGCAACTAGAATACTCTCAGAAATAATTTGAGCTAAAATATTTTTATCAAGACCTTTTTCTTCGACTAATTCTTCGATCACCTGAGATAATTTCACTATGTTTCCTCGTTTTGCACTCTTATTCTTGTGCTTTTTATCTGTGTTTTGTGTAGGTTATTTATTTTGTAAGATTATTATAATTTTAGCATAAGCAAAAAAAAAAGCAAAAAAATAAAGCAATTGTACAAAAATATTAAAATTTGAGAACAAGCTGGTTTGTAAGATTTATAAAATTTGTTTGAAAATTGTAAAAAAGAAGCTAACTTTTCTATTTGTGTCAATCGCCTACTATTATTATATTATATAATATATATTTATATATATAGTAGTAGTAGGTGAGGCGATTTTATGTGGATAACTCGGCATTAAACTATACCAAAATATCGATTAATTCAATAAATGACTTGCTTGAAAAAATGTGAATGGAGTGTGAATTAAATGTGGATAAAATGTGGATAACTTTTAAAATCATATCGAATATACTGTTATAATCGATATTTCAAAAATGAGTATCTCAAAAAAGAGATCAAATCGTAGTATTCGTGAGGGGGTAATGAGTTATCCACATGTTTTCCACACTCCATTCACATAGTTATCCACATTTTTGGTGACTTTGATTTTTCACAATAATTCAAATAGAAAAAAGTGATTTTTTAATGCAAATATCACTAAAAAACGTCTTTTTAATTCAAATATTTAAAAAACATCTTTTTTTATTAAAAACCGCAATATATTTTCATGTAATTAATAATGATAAATGCAAGTTGCTATTGTAAAAATGCTTTTTTTACCCCTAAAATGCAAATTCAAATATTATTATTATTATTATTTATAGCATCTGATATTTCTTTTAGTTTTTTAATATCATCAATCCAACCTTGTAGAGCAGTTCTGTTGCGTAAAATATAAGATGGATGATAAATAGGTATAATTATAAAATCATCTTTTTTAAATATTTGACCATGAATTTTTGTGATCTTTATATCTTGTGAAAGCAACACTTTTGTTGCGATTGCTCCAAGTGTTGCAATAATTTTAGGTCTTATTATCTTAATTTGCTTATCAAGAAAGTATTGCGTACATACCTGGATTTCTTGTTCTGTTGGAGTTCTATTGCTAGGAGGTCTACACTTAAGAACGTTTGTTATGTATATATCTTCTCTGTTGATTTGCGCAACATCCAAAGCTTTGTTAAGCAACATGCCAGATCGTCCTACAAATGGGACTCCTTGTTCATCTTCCTCTTTACCTGGAGCTTCTCCTATAAGCATTAATGTTGCGTTTGCATTTCCTTGGCCAAATACTATATGCTTTCTTTCATTGTATCCTACGTGACATTTATCTGAATTTTTGTACGTGTTGCGCAATTGATCCAATAGATGTTGCTTATATGTTGTTTTATTTATGTTATTTAATTGATCCATAAGTGTTTTTCGAATAATATAAATACTATAAAATATTGGCTAAAATACTCTATAGTATTTATGTTGCGTTTTTTAGTTGTTTATATATTTTTTTAGAAAGTCAATCCACTTTGTTTTTGCTGCAAATGTCGATTGGAAGTACGAAGAGTGAATGTTGCGTTCTGGAAAATAAATTGAAATTCCTGTTGCGTTTTTTAAATTCTTGCCTGCAACATTCGCAACAATAGCTTTGTTTAATATATCTAACCCATTTTTTAACAACATTGTTAAATCTTTTTTAAAATTTTTGGTATCTTGAATATTTTTTAAATTACATTTATCTAAGTTATTTAATAAGTTATAATAAAAATGTCCTAAATCAATATAAGATATTTCATCAAAATGAGTACAGCTATGTCTATGTTTACTGGTTCTAATCATCTCTTTTACTGAATTTTTATCCTGCTTTTCTAATCCTTTCATAAGAATGCTAACTATTTCTTTTAAGTTATGTTCTATTAAACTTGCTTTGGATACATTTATGGCTGATTGTGTAAAGTCATGAGTTACTCTACCATATGTATCACGATAAGTTTTTACTATATGTTCCACAAATCTTTCTTTACTTAAAATATTATTTAAAAGAGGTTCCATTGTTTTAGTATAATCATAACCTGTTCCTAAAACTACTTCTTGAGAACTAACGAAATAATTTACATAATTTTTTAATGGAGCTACTACTTCTATCATAGACATTAAACATGCATCGCATACTAATATAGCTAACTTTTTGCCTTTTAAATAATCTTTACATATTATTTCTAAAGCATGTTTTAATTCTTTATTTGTTATGTAATTATGAGTAGTATCGTCAAAGCAAATACCTTTTGTTTTTTTTACTCTTTTTATGTTTGATAGATCAAGATTATTTAAATCTATCTGATTAGTTTGATTTGGATTTTCAGGATTAGAATTTATATAATCAAAAAAATTTATATTTCTGTTAAGCTCTATTAGTTTATTTTTAGGGTTATAATTAAATAAATGAGATGGATTTATTGCTTTTCTTAAATTTGGTTCTATAATTCCAGTACCATGATTCCAAAGTATTAATATTTGATTATCTGCAGGAAAGTTTTCGATCTGCCATTTGCAAAAATCTAATAGAGTATTTACATTTCCGCTATCAGCAGAAAAATCGGGACCAATTTGAACTAATTTATCTTTTTTTATTAAAAATCTTTTGCTAATTTTTTTTCCATTGGTTTTATGCATATTAAAATGCACTACTATATTTAAATTTTGGTTTGAACCAATATTTTGCATTTGCTTAATATTTCTTCCTGCAAAGGGGAATAAATCATTATCTGCTGCTATATATACGCCTATTGTGTAAGTTCCACCTATTTTATTTTGTGTTTTAGTATTAGGTTGTTTTGCATCTATAGACGTAAATAATATAAGTAAATTTAAAAATATATATTTTAATTTCGAATTTATTATTTTCAAAGTCATAATATTCCCCCTAATCTTTTATGACCGATTTCTTTATTTAAGACTATTCTAGTTAAAATCTTCTTGAAGCTTCAAGAAAAACCTTTAAAAGTTATAAGAGACTTATGTTTTTTGCGTTAATATCGCCCTAAATTTTAAATCTCGGATATAACATATAATAAAAGTGAGTATAAAACTTAATTGAAAGTCTAGTAAAAATAATTTATATGGGTTTGATAAAAGATTAACAAAACATACCATGTTAATCACATGAATAGAGTTTATAGCCAATTTTTTAAGATCGCATATATTGTATATTATAATTGTTAAAAATGCTCTATTAAAAGAAATGCTTTTTATTGTTAAAAATCCGTATATTAAACTCAAAAACAAGACTATAATCTTTTTCAGGTTATATCTAATTGGAACGAATCTAAAAAGTAAAGACCATATAAATATGATCATAACAAGATGTAGGCCTGATCTTGCTAAATAATGACTAATTCCCCAATATATTGCATATTGTTTTAATTTATTGGCATTATTGCTATCTTCTGGTATACCTAAAAATATATAATTAAATAATGTTTTTGTGATTCCGGTTAATTTTTTATTTAATCTGTTTAGTAAGTTTTGCCTTGTTATAATTATTTTAAGCCATATACGTCTTAGGAAAGAAAATTTTTTGTTTATTATCTTATAATCTATTTTACTTAAAAATAAATTACATAAACAATTTTGTGCAATTAAAAAATCTGTATTTTGCCTTTTTTTGATTAAGTTTATATCTTTTATTTTTATATAGTTTCCTTCAGTAATATTATTTAAATTATTCAAGTTAAAATCAGGATAATTTATTTTTACTGTGTAATTTGTGTTTATAATTTCTTTGTTATTATTATTTTTAATCGAGATTTTATCTATTTTGATAAATATTTTATTTTTAAAAAAATTATCAGTATTATTTTGTTGCTTGAAATAAACTAAACCATATATATTAGCTGTTTTATTTATTGTTTTTTCTATAATATCTTTATGATTTTTATTTACTATATAGGTTCTTATATATCCAGTTATAAATCCTAAGTTATAGATAGAGAATAAAATTAGCATTTTAAAACTAATTTTATTTAAAAAAAATAAAACTAATAAACTAAAACAAATAAATAATAATAATATAATAGAAGTGTAAAACTCTAAATATATATAACTTAATATACCTACTATTAAGCCTAATAAGCAAATTGCAATTGGTTGTAACTGAATTTTTAAAAAATTTGATTTAAGTTTCATTAATATTAATTATATTTTATTACAAATAAGTATATATTTGATTTTAATTAAAAATTTCTTTTAGTCAAGTATTTTTAAATAATAATTTATAAAATATAAATAACTATTGACATTATGTATTATTTTTTATTAATATTTATATTAAAATTACATATAAAATTTAATTTAAGTATAATCTTAAAAAGTATGTGATTTAGAATATTAAAAATAAAAGATTAGGAGAAAAATATGAAGATAAATAATATATTTTTGTCTTTAGTATCAGTATTTAGTTTGTTTACTTACTCAGGTATTATTCATGGTATGATCAAAAATTCACAAAATATGTGGATAACAGTAAGAGAAAAAGCTAGTTTAGTAACAGATATGATTGAAAAATTAAGGATAATGGCAGTGGATGATCTAAATGATCAACTTGGCTTGAGAGGATCTAATGATGCAGATTATACTTTAATAGAAAAAATAGATGTTGTTCTTGATGCATTGAAAGCCTTAGAAAAAGATACATAATAATATAATAGAAATATGAAACTCTAAATAGATATAACTTAATATTATATCTGCTATTAAACCTAATTAATATTTATATTAAAGCTATATATAAAATTTAATAGGATTTAATTTAAATATAATTTTAAAATATGTGATTTAGAATATTAAAAAATAAGAAATTAGGAGAAAAATATGAATATAAATAATATATTATTGTCTTTAGTAGCAATATTTGGTTTATTTAATTACCCAAACATTACTCAAGGTATGGAAGATTCAACTGAAAAAATAGAAAATAATGATAGTATTAGTAGTATTAGGGCAAGCGTGAAAAAAGTTGTTAAACCCGTAATTGTACAATTAAAAGAGCTAAAAAATCTTGCTCAATTGGAATTAGAAAAATTAGATAATTTACCTTTAGATGTACCTAGATATGAAGGGATTGTTGATTATTCTTTGTATTTTGATATAGATAAAGCAATTAAAGCGCTAGAAGCTTTAGAATAAAAATATAAAAATATTTTAAAATTAAGAACAATTTTTATAAATAAAATTTTTATAAATAATTTATATAATTGACAATTTAATTAATTAAATTGTCAATTGTTATTAAATTGTTAATTGTGATATGCGATTATATTTTTTATTTTGATATTCAACAGAAAGTCATAATAAAAATATTTGCATTAGATCTATTTTTATTATACTTTTATTATTAGTCTCAAAATTTTTGACTAACTCGTTAGTTAAAAACTCAAAAGTAATTAAAAAATAATTAAAATCAAAAATAATTTTAGATAATAAAGATATTTATGTTAAGAAAAGTTTTTAAACGTGTACTTGAAAATGGCCTTACAGTACTTACTGTGCCTTTAAATTTAATTCCTAAAGTTTCTATTCAACTTTGGTATAATGTTGGATCTAAAGATGAAAAAACAGGAGAGAAGGGGATAGCTCATTTTATTGAGCACATGATTTTTAAAGGAACTAAAACTTTATCTGAGTGTGATATTAATCTTATTACTAGTAAATTATCAGGTTATTGTAATGCATTTACATCGTATGATTATACTGGTTATCTTTTTGAATTTCCTACACAAAATTGGTCTGAATCACTTCCTATTATGGCCGATTGTATGAGAAATTGTACATTTAATGAGCAGTTTTTAAATTCTGAATTAAAAGCTGTTATTCAAGAGCTTAAAATGTATAAAGATGAATATTCTTCAGAATTAATAGTAGATTTAATTTCTACTATATTCCAGGATCACCCATATCATAATCCTATTATTGGGTATAAACAAGATTTGTGGAGTTTAAAAAGAGATAATTTATTAAATTTTTATAATTACCACTATATTCCCAATAATGCTACTTTAGTTGTTGTAGGTGATGTTCAACCTGAAGAGGTATTTAAATTAGCTCAAGAAAATTTTGGAGATATAGCACCTAATTTTGACTATAAAAAAGAGGAATTTTATCATTCTTTTGATATTAAGGGTTATCAAGTTAAAATATATAGAGATATTAAGCAACCTATAGTTATATTATCTTGGGTTATTCCAGGCCTTAATAAAAAACAGAATTATCTGGCAGATATTGTCTCAAGGATAGTAGGATTTGGCAAAGGTTCTAGATTGTATAAAAAACTTGTTAATAAATTGGAATTGGTAACAGAAATTGAAGCTTTTGTTGATGAATTATTTGAGTATTCTTTGTTTAGCATATATTTCAGGCCTAAAAGATCGCAGGATATCGAGTATATAGTAGAATTAATTAATCAAGATTTGGATGATATAATTTCTGATAATAATGGTATTTCTCAAGATGATATTTTAAGAGCAATTAGAAAAACAGAAACAGATTATGTTGCGTTGCTTGAAAGTAATAGAAAACAGGCTTATGAAATTGGTAAATACTTTTTAGCTACTGGTGATGAGCAATATTTTTATAATTATACAGATCATAAAAAAGAAGATTTACTTTCGCAAATCAAAGAATTTATCTTTAAATATCTAAAAGCTGATATATTATCTCAAGGACAAGTACTACCAATAAAAGATAAATATAAATCTTATTGGGCAGAACTTCAAGAATTATCAGATCAAGAAGACAATAGAATTCTATCAAATATAAAGAGAGAAGAAGAAATTCAAGAAGGTAAATGTGTATATTCAATAAAGGTAAAACCCCCTATTCCTTTTTCTTATCCTAAAGCTCAAATAGATTATCTTAAAAATGGTCTTAAATTGCTTTATTATAATAATTCTAATTTACCAAAAATTGATATGATTTTAGATTTTAAGTCTAAATATTATTATGATCCTATAGAATATCAAGGTCTGAGTAATTTTACAGCAGATATGTTAGAAGAAGGAACAAAAAATTATACAGCAGATCAATTTTCAGATATTTTAGATGTCTATGGTATAAATTTTTATAGCGAAGCAGGAATTTTAGGTATAAGTTTATTATCTCAAGATTTTGCAAAAAGCCTTGAGCTTTTAAATGATGTTTTAGTCCAAGCATCTTTTAACGATGAAGCAATAGACAGAGTTAGAGAGCAACTTTTATCCGAAATTAATCAATTTTGGGATAAACCAATTAAATTTGTTAATCAGATCGCAAGGCAAGAGATTTATAAAGATCATCCATATAGTAAGAATCCATTAGGTACTATTGAAAGCATAAAAAGAATAGACAGAGATTTACTTATAAATCATTATAAAAATTGTCTGAGTCCTAAAGGTTCCAAATTAGCAATAGTTGGTGATTTATCCAGATATGATGTTGTAGACTGTGTAAATCATATGGTTAATGTTTGGCAGGGCGATGCGATAGAAGATATTAATTGGCCTATAATAGAACCCGTGAAATATAAAGAAATTAATTATAAAATAATGCGCGATCAAACCGTTCTTTGTTATGCTGGGTTATCTGTAAATAGAAAAGATAAAGACTATGATAAGCTACTACTATTTGATCAAATATTTACAGGTGGGGTTTTGGGATCTATGAGTTCTTATCTTTTTGATTTAAGGGAGAGAAGTGGATTATTTTATACTATAGGTGGATCTTTGGTAAATAATTCAGACTTAGAACCTGGTTTGATAATTGTAAAAACTATAGTATCAAATGATAATTTAAATATAGCTGAAAAATCGATAGAAAATTTGATTAATATATCTATAGATAAAGTGACTCAAAGTGAATTTACAGAGGCTAAAAATTCTATTATTAATTCGCTCGTAGATTTATTTTCTACTAATTATAGAATTGCTTCCACATTTTTATCTAAAGATAATTATGAATTTCCTCAGGATTATTTTGATCATAGAGTTCAGGAAATTTTAAATATAGATCTTGATGATATGAAAACTACTGTTAAAAAATATCTTTCAATTGATAAATTAATAAAGATTAGAGCTGGAAGAGTTTAATATATTTTGATTTATATTATAATGTTTTTAAACAAACTAATTGACTTATTACTAATTTATTAATTTAATAAATTAAATTTTTATTAGATCAGTTTTTTTTAAACATTATAAATATACTAATTTATATTTAAATATCTTAAGGCTCAATTTATGAATTATTATTCTTTAATTAATCTAAATATCTTTATATTCTTATGTTGTAGTTATTTTCAAGCTTATTGCATGCAAAATTGCATTAAGCGCGATGAACAGGTAGAAATAGTTTATCCTAGTGGTAAAAAAAGAAATCTGCCTAAGGATTTAATTTTGGAGTCTAAGATACTAAAAAATTATTTAAAATTCTTAGCAAATCCTGAGAATGATTATAAGCCAGAACTAGATCTGAGTGGTATTCAATTTTTTAATGACAGAATTATATCTGAAGAAAATAAACTTATTGCTGATATATCTTTTGATAATTTTTTTAATCTTTTAGGTAGTTTTAAGAATTATACTTCTTCGCAAGATTTTCAAATGCAATCGATATCTAAAAATCTAATAAATAATAAATTATCTTTAGAAGTACGGCTAGATATAATAAATCTAGCCGAATTTTTAGCAGTAGATAAATTAACTAAACCTTGCGCTGTAGGATTGTCTTACTTATTTAGCCAGTATATATATTTAAAAAATATTCGATATGACAAAAAGCTTTTTAATAAAATCTTGTATATGCAAACACCATACATAAAAAGATTAGCTGGAATTGCGCTTATGGGTGTTGAATCTTGTCAAAAATCTAAGATAGGATTTTTATTAGATCAATTGATAAGTAAAAAATTTTTAGGTGAATATAAATATGCGCCTAAAATTGCGTCTT
>Ga0265293_10009159_pt1 | contig 14325 bp, 17 predicted proteins | sample Munlanlewell138R_FD_192505 | JGI IMG/M metagenome (GOLD analysis project Ga0265293, IMG submission 192505) | Leachate microbial communities from a municipal landfill in Southern Ontario, Canada - Leachate well 138R | ecosystem: Engineered > Solid waste > Landfill > Unclassified | place: Canada...
TCGAGCCCTGTTTCGCCCACCAAGCGGCAGTAGCTCAATTGGTAGAGCATCGCGTTGCCATCGCGAAGGTTGAGAGTTCGAGTCTCTTCTGCCGCTCCATTTATGCACTTTTTTCTTACTGCGTCAGTCATAGGGCCGATGTAGCTCAGTAGGTAGAGCACTTCCATGGTAAGGAAGGGGTCACCGGTTCAACTCCGGTCATCGGCTCCAGATAAACTACGAATAGCATGCGGAAGTGGCGGAATTGGCAGACGCGCAAGGTTGAGGGCCTTGTAGGAGCTTATCCTGTAAGGGTTCAAGTCCCTTCTTCCGCACCATTTTTTGAAAAGTAAACATGGAGCCGTGGTGTAGTTGGTTAACACGTCGGCCTGTCACGCCGAAGATCGCGAGTTCGAGTCTCGTCGGTTCCGCCAAATTTTTGGGGTGTAGCCAAGTTGGCAAGGCACAGGACTTTGACTCCTGCATTCCCTGGTTCGAGTCCAGGCACCCCAGCCACATTGCCCAGATAGCTCAGTCGGTAGAGCAGGGGACTGAAAATCCCCGTGTCGCTGGTTCGATTCCGGCTCTGGGCACCACTAGCGGTTCCTTAGCTCAGTTGGTTAGAGTGCTGCCTTGACATGGCAGAGGTCACTGGTTCGACCCCAGTAGGAACCACCATTTTATTAACAAGCCCCCATCGTCTAGCGGCCTAGGACACCGCCCTTTCACGGCGAAGGCACCGGTTCAAATCCGGTTGGGGGTACCATATTTTTGGGCCCATAGCTCAGTTGGGAGAGCGCTTGAATGGCATTCAAGAGGCCGTCGGTTCGATTCCGTCTGGGTCCACCATCTAGATTACGATGAACTCCGCATTTGCGGGGTTTTTTCTTTTTGTCGGTGTTTTTCAAGAACGTGGGGAAGACAGGAGAGATCGGGCTACTACATACACTACACGCAAAACACCCCTCAAATGGCCTAGAGAAAGGATTGACCTCTTGAATGCCATTCAAGAGGTCGTCGGTTCGATTCCGTCTGGATCCACCTTCGAAATACCTGCTAGAGACTACAATTGTGGTCTCTATTTCCTTGGGAAAAGTGGTAATCAAGACGTCGGGATATAGAAGTCCATGTGGTTTTGATAGAAAGCCACTGTTAGGTTGAACATGCCCTCGGATACCCTTGATCCATTCCGGCACATATTCGGCATGGTGATTGGACTACTAGCATTCAACTCAGAACTGTCTCTGCACATCCGCTTGAGAGCCTTCTTAACTACCTCCTTGCCATACCCAGGACTGACTATACTAGGAAATCAGTAAGTTGGAGGTATAGGGGCAGATGATCGTTGTCGACTTGGATGATGAATAGAACATACAGTATATGGAAGAGTATATAGATCACAGTAGGATTTTCGGCTACTTTGGTGAAGATTTACATCACCTTTATTGGTTTAGTGGGATCCAAGAGAAGGGAGGAGAGTGGTAATGGTGAATTCCAAGAGGAACAAGCATCAGATACATCTCCGCAATGTGGCAAGGAAGAGAGACGGTGTATGGGTGGCGACCTGTCTTGAACTGGGACTAGTGGTAACGTCACCAACGTCGGAGACGATTAAAGATGACATGGCGAGAGCTGTGCAACTCTATCTTGAAGGACTAGCTGAGTGCATACAGCAAGGGCATGGGCATCGGTTGGTACCAGTGAAGGGTTATTGGTTCAAGAGGATATTTTTCGATGTTCGTATGTTGCATAAGAAAATGGTTTCTGCGCACCGTGTGAGAAGTAAAGACATAGATATGTGGCGAGGAAGTCAGTTTGTCCCGCGCTAAGGGCAAGATACCGAAAGAAATTCCACTGAGTAAGGTTAGGAAGATGCTTATTCGTTCTGGGGCGGTGTTCGAGCGACAGACCGGAAATCATCAAAGGTGGACAAGAGTGGTCCGCGGAAGAACACATCTAACAATTCTTCAAGCTGATGATCCAGTTCGAAAAGACGTCTATGAGGCAGTAAGTCGACAGTTGCGTATTTCCAAGAAGGAATGGAAAAGGCTACACGAAGACAAAAATACAAGTTCACTCCAACGTTAGAGCGAAAAGCTGGGATAAGTAATTAGGTTCGCTAGCACAAGAGATGCCTTGCCTTTGGAAAGGGATCTCTTTCACTGTCTGAAACTCCGCATTTGCGGGGTTTTCTTTTTCCATCTTTAGCATCGGCCTAAACACTAGGGAGGAATCATAGAGGTAAGAGTGAACTCTTTAAATGGGTCTTGGAACGCCATGATCCACGTATTTCTATTTCCTTTTAATCCGTTTTTAATCTAAGGCAAATTGGGCTTAAAGTCCGTCCCTGTACAATCAAGGTATCACAGCTTCTGAAAGGAGTATCACAATGGATAGACTTGAACAGATTGAAAAATTGAGGGAACGGGCGCAGGTTACTTATGACGAGGCTAGAGCTGCTTATGACGAGGCAGGAGGAGACCTCTTGGATGCCCTCATTATCCTGGAAAGACAGGGTAAAGTTGCACCACCCAAGGGAGATGGTTACTACCGCAGTGAGCAAGTTGTAACAGAACCGATCCATGAAGAGAAAGAGGAACGCTCCGAGGGACGTAGAACCACTAATGAACAAGAAAGCACCAATAATTTCAAAGAGACTCTAGATAAGATCTGGAAGTTCTTCTCGGGTTTGATTAAAAAGGGCAACGAGACTAGTTTTGAAGTCCTCAAAGAGAAGGAACACATGGCCAGTTTTCCTGTGACCGTGTTAGCATTGCTTCTAATCTTCGCACCTTGGATTACGCTACCACTTATTGTCATTGGCTTGTTCTTTGGTTTTCACTACCAGTTCGTCAGCAACGACGAGGAATAGATGTTTCTGTACTCTGCCGGTCTTCAGCCCAAGCAGAATAACTAACACTTGGCAGGAAGGGAGCACTGTCCATGAAAACGAGAATTCTGATCATTGAAGATGAGGAAAAGTTTGCCCGTTTTGTGGAGATGGAGCTCACTTATGAAGGCTACGAGGTGACTAAGGCTCACCATGGACGAACAGGTCTAGAAATGGCCGAAACTGGTGACTATGATCTAGTGCTGTTAGATGTTATGCTCCCAGGACTCAGCGGGATGGAGGTGTTGCGCCGATTAAGGCGCACATCCTCTGTTCCCGTCATTATGTTAACTGCACGGGATAGCGTCATGGACAAAGTCTCAGGCCTAGATAGTGGGGCTGACGACTATATTACCAAGCCCTTTGCTATTGAAGAGCTCTTAGCCCGCATTCGGACCGTTCTGCGTAAGGCGCCAGTGGCTCGCCCCGAGGGAGAAGTCCTTACCTCCGGATCCGTGGCACTTGATGTGGCGAGCAGACGAGTGACTGTAGGGGGCACGGAGGTTGAACTGACCAAGCGGGAATTTGATTTGCTCCACTTTCTCCTCGAAAACAAAGGGATCGTTCTCTCCAGGGAGACGATTTTGGAGAAGGTTTGGGGTTACGATTTCGAGGGCGAAACAAATGCCGTCGATGTTTACGTGCGTTTTTTGCGTGGTAAGATTGATGAGGTTTTCGATATCAAGTTGATATCCACCATTCGGGGCGTGGGGTATGTGATCCGCGATGAGTAAGAAACAGGAAAAAATCCACACCATAGGCTTTTCCATTGTCTCTAAGTTGAATGTCCAGCTCTGGGTTCGCTCTCTAGGGCTTTTCTTAGTGCTGAATCTAGTGTTTATTGTAGCTAGTAGCGCCATGTTGCTGGTGACTGGGGAACGGAAGGCACTCCAAGCGGTCCAGCACGTTAAGATGTATGGTTGGCCCACGGAGGGTGAAAACCGTTGGCTTGATCAACAGGGTCTGGAAATCTCACAATCACTGGGAACCTTAGGAGGCATTGCGCTACCCGAAGCGATCAAAGAAGTGTTCCCTCCCGAAACGCAAGACGCAATACGGATGATCCATCTTCCTAGGGACAGTGATGTGTCTTTATATCATTTATTTGACCAACTTCAATATCAATTGGAACTCGACATCGAAGGGGTACCCACTAGGGTTGTGATCAACTTTTCCTCCCTGATTTGGGTGCTAAAGACACTCTTTTTAGTGCTCCTGGTCGTTCAACTCTTGAGCCTCTTCAAGACCATGATTACCAGAGCTGATTTGATCCGAGACGTACTCAAACCGATTTCTGACTTGACCAGACAGGCCCAGACGCTGTCACAGGATAAGGGTCCTTTGTCGGTGCAAGAGATGCAGGCCTTGGCAGGTACACTCGACGAGATCAATGCTGCACGCCTCGATACGCGTATTGATCTTGACAGCACGCAGGATGAGCTCAAGAACCTTGCAGTTGCTATCAATAGGCTCCTGGCACGAATTAACGAGTCTTACCGCTTGCAAGCTCGCTTTGTTTCTGATGCATCCCATGAACTTAGAACACCTATTGCAGCCATCCAAGGCTACGCCAACCTCTTGGATCGTTGGGGAAAGAACGATCCCGAGGCTCTGCAGGAGTCCATTGATGCCCTCAAAGAAGAAGCGGCTAATATGAAAGACTTGGTGGAACAGCTTCTCTTCTTGGCTCGAGGTGACAATAACACGATGCATCTAGACTTTGAACTCTTTGATCTGGGGAATCTCGCGCAGACGATCTTTCGTGAGACAGAGATGATCAATGGTGGGCACGTTTTCCAAATCCAGGCGAGTCAAGTGTTTATCCTAGCTGATCAGGGATTGGTGAAGCAGGCTTGCAGGATCTTGGTGGATAATGCGATTAAGTATACGCCCGCGGGCGGTACGATCAAATTAGTGGTGACCAGCACCGAAGGTCAAGCCTGTTTTTCTGTTCAAGACTCGGGGATTGGTATTCCGCCGGATGACATTCCCCACATATTTGAACGCTTTTATCGGGCGGACGAATCACGGGCCAGGGCCACAGGGGGAACGGGTTTAGGCTTGTCCATTGCCAAATGGATTGTAGAACGCCACGGGGGCCACCTCGAAGTTTTGAGCCGGGAAGATTTTGGGAGCCGAATTACCCTTGTCTTGCCTCAAAACGATGCTACTTAAGTTCGGGACCGCTATTGGGCACCAAAAACTCCTCCATGTTCTGATCGATGGTGGTTGTATCGCCTTCGACCAGGCTAATCAGGCCCTCTTCTTCCAACAATGTGACTACATTATAGAGGGAGCGACGCTGGGTGTCGGAAAGCTCATTGACGAATGCGTTGATTTCCTCTGGGGTAGCGTTGTTGACAAAACGTACTCCTCCGTATTTGAGATACTGTTTAGCCATCGCGATTCTCCTTTCGATCCTAGTATGGCGCGTTTTTATCGTCATTAAGCTGCAGTGCCAAAATTACTCCTAAACTTTAGGAGTTTTTTTGTTGACTTTCTCTTGCTTACTGTATATAGTGTATATGAACAGTATGGGAGGTGATTTGCATTGATATTATTCTAACCAATACTGGTGAACTTCCTATTTATCAGCAAATCGTAGATCAGATTAAGGCAGCCATTTTGCGAGGAGAGTTAGGTGCAGATCAACCACTTCCATCTATACGAGTCTTGGCAAAAGAGCTACAGATCAGCGTCATAACTACCAAACGAGCCTATGAGGAGTTGGAAAAGGATGGCCTGATTTACACGATGCCGGGTAAGGGTTCTTTTGTGGCTAAGCATGATGACTGCAAGCTAGAAGAATCCAAGCTCCAGATGGTGGAAGACATCGTTAGAGAAGCTGTTAAGGCAGGGAAAACGATGGGGCTGACCAAGTCAGAACTAAGCATGATATTTAAGTCTGTGATGGAGGATGAGTGATGGAAACGATTTTACAAGTCAAGAATGTCGTGAAGGAATTTACCGGCTTCAAGCTGAACGGAATTAGTTTTTCGCTGGAGCCTGGCTACATTATGGGATTTATCGGGGCGAATGGTTCTGGAAAGACAACTACGATAAAGCTGATCATGAATCTCCTCCATCTTGATATGGGCGAGATCAAAGTCTTTGGCCTCGATTCCAGGAAGAATGAACAGGAGGTCAAGCAGCGAATTGGTTTTGTCTACGATGACAACCACTTTTACGAAGAACTGACCATTGGCCAGATGACGAAGGTCTTGGCTCCCTTCTATAAGCATTGGGATTGGGAGACGTATAACAGATATGTCCATCGCTTTGCTTTGCCTGCTACGAAGAAGATTAAGACCTTCTCTCGGGGAATGAAGATGAAGTATGCTCTGGCGGTTGCCCTATCGCACAAGGCAGAACTCTTGATTATGGATGAGCCAACTTCGGGGCTTGATCCGATTGTCCGCAGTGAGCTCTTGGACATCTTAAGCGAAGTGATCCAAGATGAGCGGTGCTCGGTCCTTTTCTCGTCGCATATCACTTCGGATCTAGACCGAGTTGCAGATTACGTGACCCTGATTCACAACGGGAACATTCTGTTTAGTACATCCAAGGAAGAGGTCTTTGAGAGGTACTCTCTAATCAAGGGCGAGCGCAGTCTCCTTGGTTCAGAGCTACGCCGCTATCTGGTGGGTGTACGGGAGAACCAGTTTGGTTTTGAAGCTCTGGTTACTGATCAAGAGCAAGCCCTGCGCCTTACTGGCGGTAAGGCGATTTTCGAGAGGCCAACTCTAGAGGACATTATGGTCTATTGCACCAAGGGCCAGGCAGTATGAGTTGATTTGTAGAAAGGAGAAAGTCCTATGAAATACCTGATTTTGAAAGATTTGTTTCTGCAAAAGAGAATGCTAGTCTTAGCCTTTGTCTATGTTCTCCTACTTACCTTCGCGTTTCAAAGCATGGGGGAAGGGCAACTGGTTGCAATCATTAGCGCCGTTGGCTACATGTTTGTCATGCTCGGGGGTGCCTGGGAAGAGACGAACAAATCAGATGTGCTCTGGAACAGTATGCCTGTCTCAGAGTGGCAGATTGTTGGTGCGAAGTATCTTGCCATTCCCTTGTATGTTGTCTTTGTCGTCCTTGTCTACGGGGTGGTGAGTTCAGCCTTATCTCTGCTACGTATCCCTATTTCAGCAGCATCCTTCAACCCTCTGGGGATAGTCCTTGGTATGATCGGAGTCTTTATCGCGGCTAGCCTATATTATCCCGTCTATTTTGCCCTGGGCTATACCAAATCGCGCTATTGGCATTTCATCCTATTCTTTGGGATCATCGTCTCAGCATCCATGATACCTGCGCTATTTCCTAACAAACCAGCGTGGCTCGATCCTCTCTTGGCACGAATACCAGAGCTGGCCAATGATGTAGCTGTTTTTGTGGCGCTGGGAATGTTCGTGGTAATTCTGGTGGGGGGTTCGTTCTTGGCGTCCCTAACGCTCTACAGACGTAGGGAGTTCTGAGGACCATGAGGTACTTGATTCTCAAAGACATGTTACTGCAAAAGTGGATGTTTCTGTACGTATTCTTGTATACCATCGCGATTGGCGTTTTGGGTAGGCCAGATGGTGCTCATCAAGTTGGAACTCTATTAGGTCTCATTCTTATCCTGCGGGTTTCAAGCCGCGATGGCAGACGCTCCCATATCTTGCTCAATAGTCTGCCCGTGCCAAAATGGAAAATTGTTGGAGCAAAGTATGTCTTTGTTCTTTGCTATGCAGTTGGGGCCATGTTAGGCGCCTTTCTGGTGGGCTACGTTTTCGATTCCGCTACCGTAAGCCTGGCCCAGCCCATTTTGGGCGTCACTGCAGTAGCAGCAGTATCAAGTCTATATTGGCCCGTTCACTATCGTTTTGAATATGCCTTTGTTTGGCTCTTCATTGTCTTCTTTGCAGTCTCCGGCGCTTTTCCTTTCGTAGAGTCTGTGGTTGCCCGTCTACTTTCAGGCACATCGGGCGGAGACTTGCCCAAGGCGTTAGCGATGGCAGGAATTGGGGCGTTCATGACAGCCCTTTCCATGTGGCTCTCGGTACGCTTCTATAGACAGAAGGAGTTTTAGTTGCCTAACCGTTAATTTCAGGATCTAAGTTGACAAGGACATTCCTTCCATGATACGGTAGCTAGTGAAAAGGGAGTAACTGGTGCGCCCAGGGCGCAGCTTCGTATCAACATCGTGGCCTCTGGCCTGGTGCGAAGGACATTTGTTCAGTGAGACTTTTGCAGCCTATGACTGCAAGAGTCTTTTTTTGTCTCTAAAACGGGCAAGATGATAGGAGAAGGATGGTATGTCGATGCAAAAAAAGTTGTGGCACACTCTAGCTGTGGAGAAGGTGTACGAAAAGCTTCAGTCAGGGACAAACGGTCTACGGGGTTCTCTGGCCGCGTCTCGCCTTTCGCAAGATGGTCCAAATCAACTCGTGTCGGGGGAGAAGAAATCCCTCTTAAGCATATTCCTAGCACAGTTTGCGGACTTGATGATTTGGGTACTCATTGGTGCCGCCATTATCTCCGGTTTGGTTGGGGAATGGATTGATGCTAGCATTATTCTGGTGGTTGTGTTTCTCAATGCCATTTTAGGAACGGTGCAAGAAAGCAGGGCGGAAGCCGCTTTAGATGCACTGAAAGAAATGGCTGCACCAACGGCCAGGGTTGTTCGGGATGGGATGTTGCAGAACATTGCGGCTACAGATCTAGTCGTAGGCGACCGTGTACTCCTAGAAGCAGGTGACAGCATCCCAGCAGACTTGCGCCTGGCGGAGAGTATGGCCCTCAAGATTGAAGAGAGTGCCTTAACAGGTGAGTCCGTTCCAGTTGAAAAGAGAACGGATCCCCTAGGCGAAGAAAATGTTCCCATTGGCGATCAAACAAACATGGCTTTTATGGGGACGGCGGTCACCTATGGGAGAGGTTCCGGTGTGGTGGTGGCCACGGGTATGGATACCCAGATGGGTGCAATAGCGACACAGCTCAGTTCAGCTGGAAACGAAATAACTCCCCTACAGCAAAAGCTCAATCAGATTTCACGGATTCTGTCCATCGGTGTGTTAGCCATTGCAGCAGTCGTCTTCGTCATTGGGCTCGCGGCCGGCAATCAACCCTTGACTATGTTCTTGACCGCTGTTTCCCTTGCAGTTGCAGCCATCCCGGAAGGTTTAGTTGCCGTGGTGACCATTGTGTTGGCCTTGGGTATGTCCCGGATGGCAGGGCGAGGAGCAATTATCCGGAGGCTACCTGCCGTGGAAACCCTAGGCTCGACACAAGTTATTTGCTCAGACAAGACGGGTACTCTAACCCAGAATAGGATGACGGTGAAGGAGCTGTGGTCTGCGGACAAAGAGCTTCTGACCGATGCCATGGGTCATTGTAATGATTCAAGACTAGGTGAAGGCCTCCAAACCATTGGTGATCCGACAGAAACAGCGCTCCTAGACTATGTGTTACAGAATCATATCTGGACTGAGGAGCAAGTTCGCCTAAGGGAGCGGGTCGGAGAGGTACCCTTTGACTCCCAGCGCAAACTATCCACGGTGGCCATACAGCATCCCGGCGAGCCTGGTGCGCGGATTTTTGTGAAAGGTGCTCCCGATGTCTTGATCAATCGGTGCGTCAAGGAAGTCGGCAATAAAAGAAGTCTAAATCCAACCAGAGTTACCCAGATTGAACAGGTCAATGAAGAGATGGCGAAGCAAGGCTTACGGGTTTTGGCCTTCGCTTACAAAGATGAAGTTCGCTCCGACTTTTCTGAGGCAGAAGAAGTGGAAAACAACTTGACCTTCATCGGGCTTGTGGGCATGATTGATCCCGCCCGTCCTGAAGCCAAGGAGGCGATAGCAAAGTGTCGCCAGGCTGGTATCTTGCCTGTGATGATCACAGGGGATCACAAGATTACCGCTATGGCCATCGCCCAAGAGATCGGAATCCTCACACCTGGTATGCAGGCGCTGACAGGTAAAGAACTTGAAACAATGACGGATGATGAACTAGAAGCGCATGTAGCACAAACAGCGGTCTATGCCCGGGTGGCCCCTGAACACAAATCGAGAATCGTCTCAGCCTGGCAAAGAAGGGGAAAGACCGTAGCCATGACTGGCGATGGAGTTAACGATGCCCCAGCGCTCAAAATTGCGGACATCGGCGTTGGCATGGGTATTACCGGTACCGATGTCTCGAAGCAAGCTTCGGATATGGTCTTAACGGATGACAACTTTGCCACCATTGTCTCTGCTGTGCAAGAGGGTCGCCGCATCTTCGACAACATTCACAAGACAGTGCGTTTCTTACTATCGTCAAATGCGGGTGAAGTGATCGCGATCCTGACCGCGACGATCTGGGGATGGCACTTGTTATCTCCCGTTCATATCCTGTGGATTAATCTGGTAACAGATACCTTACCAGCCATTGCATTAGGAATGGAACCTGCGGAGCCTGATGTGATGGAGCGCAGGCCAAGGGATAAGAAGATTCCATTCCTGCAAAAGCGAGACTGGATTAGTATACTTACAGTGGGTGCTGTAGAAGCCGCTTTGGCGCTGGCAGCCTATGTCTTAGGCGGAAAGGGTATCACCGGAACCACTATGGCATTCTTGACACTATCTCTCTCGCAGCTCTTTGCGGCTATAGGCTTTCAGAGCGAAAGGCATAGTATTCTACGGATCAAGGCTGGGGAGCATCCCGTACTATGGTTGGCGTTTTTGGGCTCCGCCCTCCTGCAACTTGTAGTGATGTTTGTTCCGCAACTCCGGGATGTCTTTGACCTGGTTCCCCTTACGAGTCATCAGTGGTTGACCGTCGCTGGCCTCTGCCTAGGGATGCTGGCCTTTGTGGAGTTTCAGAAATTGTTGATCAGACGCCGGAGTTAGTAGAAAAAAAGAGACCGACGGGGATCCATGGACAGATCCTGTCGGTCTTTCTTCTACGCGGAGTGATCAACATTTTGCGTTTTGAGCAAATCGCGGATCTCCGCAAGTAATACTTCTTCGTTCGATGGTTTAGGTGGCTTGGGCGGTGCGGGTGGTGCCTCTTCTTCTTTACCCTTTAGCCTGTTAATGAGGCGGATAAACATGAAGATACTAAAAGAGATGATCAGAAAGTCCAAGATGTTTTGGAGAAAAACGCCGTAGGTCACTGCTAACCCTGGCGTTGTGTCCGTGGCCTCCCGCAAGACGAGTTTTAGGGAGGTTAAGTCCACCCTTCCTATGACCAGGCCTAGAAGTGGTGTAATAATATCATTCACTAGGGATGTGGTAATCTTTCCGAAGGCACCCCCGATGATCACACCGATCGCTAGATCCAAAACATTACCCCGCATGGCAAATTTCTTAAAGTCCTGAAGCACGAAACCACTCCTTGTCCTCTTGTAATAGATACCCATAGGGATTTCTCTGAGATGGGGAAAATCCCTGCTAGCTGGGGACATTCGTGCTTTGGATGATTGTACCAAAAGTCCTTGACACCGTCCCCGGTCACTGATAGACTGTATGAAAGCAAATAAAAGACCTTTAAGCCAATCCAGAGAGGTTGGGAAGGACGCCTACACGAAGCACATGAGTTTTGAGCTATTGCTTTGTGCTACCATTTGAACTAAATGGGGCTTCTACCAACCGGTAGAAGCCTTTTTTGGATCCGTGTAGGTTGGGGTCTGACAAGGAGGAACGCATGTTGAATTCTCTAGTCAGTAGTAGGGACCTAGGTCGCCACACGATCGAATTACTTCTTAGAAACGCTGAAGCCTATGGGAATCAGGAGCAAACGGGCGGGAGCGACGGAACGGTGGTACATCTCTTCTTTGAGAACAGTACCCGTACCGACTTATCCTTCCAAGTGGCGGCCCAGCGTCTGGGTCTGCGTACCTTGAACTTTGATGTTGCCCATTCTAGCGCTAGCAAGGGGGAATCACTCCTCGATACACTGGAGACTCTAGAAGCCCTAGGTGTTGATGTGGTTGTGATTCGCCACCAAAGGGATTGGCCCAAGGAACTAGCAGGCGCCAAGCTGAATCTCGGCCTGGTAAACGCCGGATCCGGTACCTTTGAGCATCCAACCCAAGCTCTACTCGATGCTTTGACGATGCGGCAAAGCTTTGGCAACCTTAAGGGCCTTAAGATTACCATCGTAGGTGACATAAGGCATAGTAGAGTAGCCCGCTCCAACTTGCACATCCTGACAGAACTTGGTGCCAAGGTACAGTTTGCGGGACCAGACATCTTCAGACCAAGTGACCTTGTGGAGGTTCCTTGGGTAGATCTCGATGGGGCAGTGGAAGAGACCGATGTTTTAATGATGCTCAGAGTGCAGCATGAGAGGCATGCCGAAAGTATCGATATGCGTAGTTATCATGAGAGCTATGGTCTGACCGAAGAGCGTCTAGCTCGGTTACGGCAGGATGCGATCATCATGCATCCTGGGCCGGTAAATCGGGGTGTGGAAATCTGCACCGCCGCCATGGAGGACCCCCGTAGTCAGATCCTTAGACAAGTCAGTAATGGAGTTGGAGTCCGTATGGCAGTTTTGGACTGGTGTTTGCAGGGAGGAAAGCATGGCAAATTGGTATCTGCATAGTGGCAGTGTGTATCGTAAACAGGGAATAAGAAAAGAAAACGTGTTGATTCTCGGAGGTATGATCGTTGGCTTTGGAGATGCGGCTGATGAAAATCGGAAGCTGTTTCAAGGGCCCATTCGTGACTACGATGCCCGAGGTCAAATCATTAGTCCGGGTTTTGTGGATCTCCATACCCATCTGCGTGAACCGGGCTGGGAGAGCAAGGAGACGATTGAGAGTGGAACTAAGGCAGCGGTAGCAGGAGGTTTCACGACGATCTGCCCCATGCCCAACACCAATCCAACTGTGGATTCTCTCGACGCTTTGACCGATCTAGAGAAGCGGATTCGCACGACCGCCCAATGCAGGGTTCGGCCTATTGGGGCTTTGACGAAGGGGCGGAACGGGAACGAGGTCATCGATTATCAAGGCTTTGCGGCGAAGGGGATTCGTCTCTTTTCTGATGATGGGGACCCTTTGCATGCAGACATTGCGCATCAGGTTTTCCTTGGAGTGAGGGAGGTTGACGGTATTCTAGTCAATCATCTTGAGGATAAGGCTCTAGTTGGGGAGGGCTTTTTTTATGAGCAGATCCCACCAGAGTCTGAGTTTCTCATGCTCAAGCGCGACCTTGAGTTTGTCAGGCAAACTGGCTGCCGTTACCATGTGGCCCATGTGAGCGCCTGGCAGACAGTAGAACTTATTGCCAAGGCTAAAGCAGAAGGTCTGCCCATCACAGCCGAAGTCACGCCGCACCACCTTACCTTGACGTTTGGTGACATTAAAGATCCAAAGGGACATTTTCAGATGAAGCCTCCCTTGCGCAGTGAAAAAGACCGGCAAAGTCTCGTCGAAGCGCTGCGAAGTGGGGTGATCGATATCATCGCTACTGACCATGCACCTCATGGCAGGGAAAAGGAAGACGGATTGTTGCCCGGTTCACCCTTTGGAGTCACCGCATTGGAGACCGCTTTTGCCTCTCTGTACACGATGCTGGTCAGGACTGGTCAGATAAAGCTCGAGCAGGTACTCCACGCCCTCAGCGAAGCACCAGCCGCCATGATTGGAGTCGAGGCTGAACTGAAGGTAGGAGCCAGGGCTGATCTCGTGGTCATAGACTTAGCCCAAGAGAAGCTGGTGCGCAAGGATCCGTTTTGGAGTAAGGGAACCAATTCCCCCTATACGGGGCAGACGCTCCTGGGATGGCCTAGTCTCACACTCATCGATGGAGAGCGGGTGTTTCCATGTTAGTGAAGGAAAACAAACAGCTGACCAGGGATGTGTTCGCTCTAACCCTAGAAGGACAGTTTGACTATGACAAGGTGACTGCTGGACAATTTGTGCATGTCCTGATCGAAGATGGCAAAGCACATCCTCTGCGCAGACCGATCAGTATCGCCTCCTGTGATTCACATGCGAAGACCCTAACCCTTGTTTACCGGGTCGTGGGAGACGGAACCCTTTGGCTTAGCAAGAGAATCAGAGGCGACACTGTTAGTCTTCTAGGACCCTTGGGGAAAGGGTTTGTTGCACCCCACAAACCTGGCAAAGTCCTAATTGTCGGGGGAGGAGTTGGAGTTCCGCCACTCTTCCAGCTCGCGAAGGAACTCGTACAGGAAAACTTCGAACTCGATATCGTCTTGGGATTCAGGAGCCAAGGAGATGTCTTTTGGACTGAAGAGTTTGCCCAGTTTGGTCGTGTCACAGTCTGTACAGAAGACGGCTCCCTAGGAGAGAAGGGATTTGTCACGGCGGTCATCGATGTGACCAACGATTGGACTACCTTGTATAGTTGTGGTCCGAAGGCTATGCTCAAGGCCTTAAGGAACCACTTTGCAGGTAGCACAATCCAAGGCTATGTTTCCCTAGAAGAACGGATGGCCTGTGGCGTGGGTGCCTGTTGGGGTTG
>Ga0265293_10009163_pt1 | contig 14321 bp, 9 predicted proteins | sample Munlanlewell138R_FD_192505 | JGI IMG/M metagenome (GOLD analysis project Ga0265293, IMG submission 192505) | Leachate microbial communities from a municipal landfill in Southern Ontario, Canada - Leachate well 138R | ecosystem: Engineered > Solid waste > Landfill > Unclassified | place: Canada...
GGTATTTGCATTTGGGCGATCACATAGGTTCGCCCCCTACATATGTTGTCGTTATTGGGAACTGGTCGGTGAATGTTGTGTTTTTGGTGTACAAGTCGGAAACTTGTACATACGGGGTTTGACTGGTTGGTGAAGTTTGTTTGTTGGTGTACAAGTCGGAAACTTGTACATACGGGGTTTAACTGGTTGGTGATTGGTTGATCGTAATTGGGAATTGGTAAGACTATACCCTCAAATAATCAGAAGGTATAGTCTTAATTAATATTAATTATTTTCTATCTGTTTTAGAGTTCTTCCATTCTCATCTTTCCACATTTCCATGCCATTAGCACTCGAATATATTAAAAATCCTGCTGCAGCTGAAGGACTATTGAAAGGTGTATTTTCAGTTAATATGCCTTCTTTAACTCTTTCAGAATATTTATTCCTTAGATTACGTATGGTTTCAGGGCAACTTTTGGTAGGGACATCAGAAACTGTAGCACCCTCATAAATAACAAAGCCTTCATTTGTTCTTATTCCTTTAGCGTCAACTTTACCTGTTTTTAGATATAATAATGGCTCGGCTATAGAGTTCTTATCTTCTTTTACTTTATCTGTGGATTCTTCTTTCAGTGAATCAAAGATTCTGTGTCCCAATGCACCCATTACTATTGTAGCATATTCTATAAACTCTTCTAACTCACTTTCTTTTTCCTCAGTCACATTTCCAGAACAAGGGTCAACTTTGTTTTTTACATCGTATCTATCGACTTCTTTTGCCAAATTAAAAAACCTATTCTCAAGATAGCTAATTTCTGTAGGTCCTAAAGAATTATTTGAAGTAGTAAATACCACAGCTTCAGTCCAATAATCCTTATCTGAATTCCTTTTATGTTCTTGAATCCGATAAAGTATGCCTTCTCCATTTTTCCTTGCTCCTGCTTGCCCTATATATGCAATATTTTCTTCTTTATCATCAGAAACACCAAATAGAAAATAAACCCCACTTTGTTTAAGATCATCTCTTTCTTTGCAGTCATCAAGTTTTGTCCTGGGTATTTTATAAACAACACCAGTCCAATTAGCAAGAGTACATTTCACTCGCCCTGTTGCGGTACCATCCATAAGAAATAGATTTATACTTTTTCCTCGTTTTCCTAATTTTGTCATATACATACCTCTCTTTCAAATCTTATATTCTTTACTCCCACTCTATAGTCGCAGGCGGCTTAGAGCTAATATCATAGCAAACACGATTCACACCCTTGACCTCATTAATAATACGAGAGCTGACTTTTTTCAAAAAATCAAAGGGCAATTCAGCCCAATCAGCTGTCATACCATCGACAGAAGTAACAGCACGTAAAGCACAAACCTGATCATAAGTCCTCTCATCACCCATCACCCCAACTGTATGTATGGGCAGCAGCACAGAAAAAGCCTGCCAAACCTCCTCATACAAGCCAGAGCTGTGTAATTCCTCAATAAAGATCGCATCGATATTTTGGAGTAAAGCGACTTTGTCAGCCGTGATATCACCAATAATACGAATAGCCAAGCCAGGTCCAGGAAATGGATGACGATGCACCATATGATGAGGCAAGCCAAGCTCTTCACCAATAGCACGAACCTCATCTTTAAAAAGCTCACGCAAAGGCTCTATCAATTTCAAGTTCATCTTTTCAGGCAAGCCGCCAACATTATGATGAGATTTGATTGTCGCTGATGGACCTTTAAAAGAAACAGATTCGATCACGTCGGGATAGACAGTCCCCTGTGCAAGCCACTTTGCATTAGCATGTTTTTGTGCTTCTCGATCAAATATCTCGATAAAAGTAGCGCCAATAATCTTACGTTTTTGCTCGGGATCAGTTATGCCAGCTAATTTGCTCAAAAAGATATCTTCTGCATGCACAGTAACAATTTCCATACCAAAGTCTTTATTGAAAAAGCGTTCAACCTCATCAACCTCATTTTTACGCAATAAGCCATGATTAACAAAGATGGGAATCAACTGCTTACCAATTGCCTTATAAATCAAAGCTGCAACCACAGAGGAATCCACACCACCGCTAAGACCAAGAATAACCTGATCATCGCCCACCTGCTCTCTTATACTTTTGATAGAAGATTCGACAAAAGACTCGACAGTCCAATCACCCGAAAAGCCCGCTATTTTGAGCAAAAAGTTTTCAAAAATCTGTTTGCCATTTGGTGTGTGTGCAACTTCAGCATGAAATTGTAAAGCATAGAGTTTTTTTGTTTTATGTGCTATGGCTGCAAAAGGTGAATTACTCGTGCTTGCAATTGTTTCAAACTCGTTTGGTATACTTGTAACAGCGTCTCCATGACTCATCCATACTTGCTCTGAATCAGATAAATCAGCTAAGATATTGCTCTTATTGGTAATATTTATTTGAGCATAACCAAACTCTTTTTTATCAGATTTTGCCACATTGCCACCTAAAAGCTTGGTGATAAGTTGCATACCATAGCAAATACCAAGTATGGGAATTGAACCATCTAACAGCCTCATATCGAGCTTTGGTGCATCAGGACTATTCACGCTATATGGGCTGCCTGAGAGGATGATAGCCTTTGGTTTTTTGGCAATTATTTCTTCATAAGATGCTGTGCAAGGAATAATTTCTGAATATATTTCTAATTTTCTAATTTCTTTGGCAATGAGCTGTGTATATTGTGAACCAAAATCAAGTATTAAAGCAAGTTCATGCATAGTAATTCTCCTATCTTTATAAAATTAACACTTTGACCAACCACACGAATTGCATTTCATACAACCCTCAGCAAATTCAATAGCAGAGCCACAATCAGGACAAGTTGCTTTCATTTTGCCAGATTCGATGATAGTGCTTGGTTTGTTTGGTGCTTGGATATTATTTGGTATTTGATGTTCATTTTGTATTTGTAGATAAGTCTCAAGAGAATAAGCAATTGCGTCAGCACAAGAGGTGATAAGTCTGCCTTTTGACCACATAGGAGAGAGGCAACGGATACTCTTGAGCTGTCTGATAATAGATTCCAGTTTCACATTGGCACGTAATGACAACGATGCCAGACGTGCGATAGCCTCTAATTGAGCAGAAGCACAACCGCCAACCTTGCCCATTTGGGTGAATACTTCGCAGGGTCCAGTTTCATCAGAGTTGATAGTTACATACAGATGTCCGCAGCCTGTTTCTACTCTTTGGGTGATGCCCATAGTAATTTCTGGTCTATTTCTTGGAGCTACTCTTTCCACCGCGTCTTTTCTCTCTTCGTTAGTTTTGGAGCCTACGTGTAAGACTTGATTTTCACGAGAGCCGTCACGATAGACAGTTACTCCTTTGCAACCGAGCTTCCATGCAGATTCAAAAGCTATTCTGATATCGTCTTTGGTAGCTTCGCGAGCAAAATTTATAGTTTTGGAAACAGCATTATCAGTATATTTTTGGAACGCTGCTTGCATTTTGATATGCCATTCGGGGCTAATATCGTGTGATGTAACGTAGACACGCTTCAAGTCCTCTGGCAAATCTAAATTCTGTAGAGATCCATGCTCAGCAATTTGTTCCATTAATTCGCTTGAATATAGTCCACGTTTTTTTAGTTCTTCTTCAAAATAGGGATTAATATAATAAAGCTTTTCGCCATCGAGCACTTGCTTGATATATACGAGGGAGAATTGTGGTTCGATGCCGCTGGAGGAATTTAGTATCATGCTAATTGTTCCTGTTGGTGCGATTGTTGAGACTGTGGCATTCCGCAAGCCATTTTTTTTGATATCTTTAGCTAAAGAATTCCATTTCATTTTGCCATTTTCACGAAGCAAATTGCCTTTATCATAAATGCTTCCCTCAAAATTAGGGAAAGGTCCTTTTTCTTTTGCTAATTCCATTGACTTGACTTTGCCATGATAATCGAGAAATTCCATGATATCTTCGCCTAATTGAACTGCTTTGTCGCTATCATATGGTATGCCGAGACGGAATAAAATATCTGCCCAACCCATCAAGCCCAAGCCTATTTTGCGGTTTGCTTTGACTATTTCATCAATTTCTGGTAATGGAAAATCGGAGCGATCAATAACATCATCCAAAAACTCAACACTATCTTGGATAATATCTCTAAATTTATCCCAATTAATCTTATCATTTTCAATGATAGCGTTTAGGTTTATAGAGCCAAGATTACACGCTTCATTTGGCAAAAGAGGTTGTTCGCCGCATGGGTTTGTTGACTCCATTCTGCCGATATGAGGTGTGGGATTATAGTGATTAATACGATCGATAAAGACAATGCCAGGCTCGCCATTTTTGTGTGCCATTTCGACGATTAATGCAAAGACATCACGTGCTTTCAATCTATCTACCACTTCCCTTGTGTGAGGCGAAACAAGCTCATACTCGGTGTCTTGATTGACAGCTTGCATAAACTCTTCAGTCAAAGCGACAGAGAGATTGAAATTTGTCAGCTGTGTTGTATCTTCTTTACATGTGATAAATTCGAGGATTTGTGGGTGATCAACGCTGAGAATTGCCATATTTGCGCCACGACGTGTACCACCCTGTTTAACTGCATCTGTTGCAGCATTAAAAACTCTTAAAAAGGAGATTGGTCCGCTTGATACACCATTAGTAGTCTTTACTCTTGAGTTTGCCTCGCGTAAATTACTAAAGGAAAAGCCTGTTCCTCCACCGCTTTTATGTATCAAAGCAGCGTTTTTGATTGATGTGAAAATACTTTCCATGCTATCTTCAATAGGTAAAACAAAGCAAGCCGAAAGCTGTTGTAAATCATTGCCAGCATTCATTAATGTTGGGGAATTTGGCAGAAATGCACCTGATTCCATTAGATCAAAATATCTTTTCTTCCTCTCTTCATCATAATTTTCGACAATGCTTTCGCCACTGATATTACCTGCTACGCGATTTAGCAAAGCCTCCCAATCTTCCATAACGCCATTTTCATCTTTTTTGAAATAGCGCTTTTCTAAAACGGTTATTGCGTTTTGAGATAGTTTCATGGTCTCCTCTCCTTTTTTCTTATTATTTATAAATCATATTCGTTTTTTTAAGATAAATCATAATTGCCTGAGCGTCGGTATAATTTACACCTGGTACTCTCACAGCCTGCCCGAGCGATATAGGCTGTATTTTATTGAGCTTTTCTCTTGCTTCAATAGAAATACCTTCGATTTTTTGATAATCAATCTTCTCATTTATCTTATAATTTTCTAAATACTTAAACTTTTCTATATCTTCATCTTGTCTCTTTAGATAACCCTCATATTTGCAATTAATCGAGATCTTATCTTCTATGCTCTGCGTCATATCTTCAGGGATTTTATAGCCAAATTCTTGCAAATCTTTAAACTCAATTTCAGGTCTCTTTAAAAGTGTATAAAGCCTTTGTGTTTGCGGTAAATCTGGGTGTTTAATAGAATTTGTTTGTTTTAGATATTCCGTTTCTCTGGCAACAATTTCTTCTTGTTTTAAAAACATTTGCCACTTTGTATCAGAGATCAAGCCAAGCTTATAGCCCAAAGGCATTAATCTCTCGTCAGCATTGTCTTGCCTGAGTGAGAGCCTATGTTCTGAACGCGATGTAAAGAGACGGTATGGTTCGTTTGTGCCTTTGGTAACCAGATCATCGATCAAAACGCCGATATAAGATTGGGATCTATCAAACAAGAGCATATCTTTGTTATCCAAAGCTAAAACAGCGTTTATCCCTGCACATATGCCCTGTGCAGCAGCTTCTTCATAACCTGAGGTACCATTTATTTGCCCTGCCAAGTATAAGCCTTTAACTCTCTTTGTCTCCATGCTCGGCAACAGCTCGTCTGGTATTATATAGTCATATTCAATTGCATAGCCATAACGCATTATTTTTGCATTTTCCAAGCCAGAAATACTCTGCACAACTTGCTCTTGGATATGTGCAGGTAGACTATTTGATACTCCATTTGCATAAGCTTCAACAGTATGAATGCCTTCTGGCTCGATGAATACGTGATGCTGATCTCTTTCAGCAAACTTTACAATCTTATCTTCCACAGATGGGCAATAACGCGGACCAATGCCTTCTATAAAACCACCGTAGAGCGAGGATAAACCCAAATTGTCTCTGATAATCTGATGTGTTATGGGGTTTGTATGAGTGATATAACATGATACTTTATTTTGCAAAGTCAAGCCAGAGAAGAATGAAAAGCCCTGTGGGTCTTCATCTCCAGCCTGCGCTTCAAGTTTATTATAATTTACAGTTCTTAGATCGATTCTTGGTGGAGTTCCTGTTTTGAATCTTGAGACTTGAAAGCCTAATTTTGCCAAGCTATCGCTCATATAATCGTCGGCTGGTTCGCCTGATCTTCCGCCAGCATATGCGACATCACCGATATGTATCTTGCCCTTCATAAATGTGCCATTACAGAGGATTACTTTTGGTGCATAGTATTCTTTTCCCAAGATAGAGCGAACGCCTCTTATTTCGGGCTTATTTTGCTTAATTTCGATAATAAAATCAACTATGACATCTTCGATCAGATCAAGATTGTCTTGTTTCTCGACAATATTTCTCATTTCTATAGAGTATTGGAGTCTGTCATTTTGTGTGCGTGGTGCCCAAACTGCAGGTCCTTTCTTTTTGTTTAACATACGAAAGTGAATGCCTGTTAAGTCGGCAACATAGCCGATTTGAGCACCAAGTGCGTCGAGCTCTCTTGCTAAATGTCCTTTTGCTGGTCCGCCAATACTTGGGTTACATGATAGCCTGCCCACAGCTTCTAATTTTATGGTAAAAAGAGCAACATTTGCATTCATCTTTGCAGCTGCAAGTGCAGCTTCGACTCCTGCATTTCCAGCACCAACGACTATGATATCGTATGTCCGAGAGTTGGTGTGCTTGTTTTTCATATCCTCTTTTGTATTTGGCATATTTTTATGTAACTCCATGTATAATATATCTTTACTTTTAATATTGTCTTGTTAACAAGACAATATAATAGATCCATTGATATAGTCAACAAAAAACCTATCTATTTTTGCTTGCCTCAGAAAGTTCGTTAGCAATTAGATTTACAAGTGTTTTTTTTCAATAATATAAATGCTAATATTCTTATTAATAATCGATTTTTTTTGTAAATAATGGGAGTTTATGTTAAAAAAGATATTTTTTAGAATCCGACATGACAAAAAAGCTATTCTGATACACTTTATAAAGCACAGAAGTTTATTAAAAAAGCAGGGCGTCTGCCCTGCTTTAATATATATGAATTGATTTAGGAGGTAAGCTTATAACTTATATAACCTTATTGGGCTTATATGTTACAAAGTTTTTTCAGTTAATCATCAACAGTCCAAGTATTATAATAGATCAATTCATTGTCGTTATAGGCGTTTTGGTTGAACTCTTTTATTTTTTGTTTCATGTTTTCGCATTGTTCTTGTGTACAAGTCAGAAAGACAGAGTTATTTAGCCCTGGCCAGACAGGGTTGTTTAATCGTGGTTCACCTTTTGGTAATTTGCCTGAGACTTGCTCGAAAAGCTGATAAAAGTTTATTTTTTCATCATCAATCATCTTTACTAAATGGCTAACCGAACTTATATTGCATGCTATATTCATAACTTTCATATCAATCTCCTTTTTTATTAATAATCGCATAAATAACAGGTATTAAGATCAGTGTAATAAGAGTAGAAATTAATAGTCCACCAATCATTGTAATAGCCATTGGTTTCCACATTTCAGAGCCCATGCCGCTACTCATAGCCATCGGTAACATGCCCAGAATGGTTGTGAAGGCAGTCATCAAAACAGGGCGCAAACGTGAATGTCCTGCATTAACTACAGCCTGATATAGCGATTCACCGCGAGCACGTAAAAGATTTGTATAGTCAACCAAGACAATACCGTTATTGACCACCACTCCGACGAGCATGATGATTCCGATAAATGTAGTTACACTGAGTGTCTCACCTGTTAATAAGAATGCCCAAATGACACCGATAATCGATAGAGGCACAGCAAACATAATTATAAAGGGATCTCTTAAAGAGCCAAACTGAGAAGCCATCACCATATATACCAATGCAATACCAAGTATGAATAATAAGAGTAATGATCTGAAAGATTCTTGTTGATCTTCATACTGACCGCCAAATTCTACAAACACACCATCGGGTATATCAATCTGCTCAATTCTCTTTTTCATATCTTTGACAGCTGTACCAAGCGATACATCAGCCAAATCAGCCGAAACATATACTATTCTCTGTTGAGATTCGCGCTTGATTTCAAGAGCACCTTTTGTTTCTGTGATCTCGGCAAAAGCACGTACAGGAACCCCTTGACCAGTCATGCTTGGCACCAATATATCTCCCACTGCATCTATACTGTTTCTAAATTCAGGAGCGTAGCGGACTAAGATCTCATATTCCTCACCATTTTCTTTGTATTGACTTGCCTCTACCCCATATATTGCCTGTCTGATAGATAAGCCTACCAGGGCAACATTTATGCCTAAATCACGCGCTTTATCGCGATCAACATTGATCTGCAACTCCATCTTACCTTGATCGATAGTATTACTGATGTTTTTAAGCTTCCCATATTTCTCCAACTCGCTGCTGATCGTGAGAGCTGTTGCATTTAGTTTGTCAAAATCATTGCCAACAACTTTGATATCAATGGGCTTTTTGTTTCCTAAAACTGCTTTACCAAGCACACTGCCACCCGAAATAGCAAACTTTTCTATCTCTGGAATCTGAGCAATACGCTGACTAATGCGATCTGCAACCTCGGATGAGCTATAATTTCTCTGGTCAGGAATCACAATTTTGGAGCCTATAGTGAAAGCATTTTTGCCCTCTTTAAAACTCATGATCGAGAGTAAGCCTTTTTCAGTTTGACCAATAATGCTATAATGTGACAATAAGTCTTGAGCAGGTATTTCTTCTAAAAATATGTCTTCCACTAACCCTGCAACGCGTTCTGTCTCCTGCAAAGATGTTCCAACAGGCAATTCAACAGACACAAGCAAGTCTCCAGCGTCAAAGTCTGGGATATAGTTTGAGCCGACAGTTGAGCCCAAAGCTAAGCTTGCAATAAAGAGAATAATCGAGCTATATATAACAGTTTTTCTGTGATTTACAGCCCAATCTAACCATTTCTTATATCTGTTTTCAGTTCTAACAAAAATCATTTCAAAGAAAGTAAAGAGCTTGCCATGTGTCTTTTTCTGTTCTTGTATTGGTTTTATAAGCTTGGATGCCAACATTGGAGTGAGAGTCAATGCAGTAAATAGCGAGCCAATCAGTGTTACAGACGCAATTTGGGCCAATTGTTTGAATAAAATACCGACCACACCTCCCATGAAAACCATAGGTAAGAATACGACAATGGTAGTTAATGTTGAGCCAGAAATCGCCATACCCATTTCAGATGTACCAAAAATAGCTGCTTCTTGTGGTCTTGCACCATTTTCAATATGACGCGTAATGTTTTCCAAGACAACAATAGCGTTGTCCACCACCATTCCCAAAGCTATTGCCAAAGCCATCATTGAGAAAATATTAATAGAAAAACCGACAATAAACATGTATATGAAAGCGAGCACCAAAGAGAAGGGAATAGTTAGGATTACGATCAGACTATTACGCACGTTTCGCATAAAGAAAACAACGACAAGAATGACGAATATTGCAGCGTACCAGATAGTTGAGGTGACGTTTTTAATTGAGTGTGAGATCAAAACTGAAGAATCTATCGCTTGATTGATCTTGACATCAGCAGGCATTGTTTTTTGGATTAAATCTATTTCTTTTTTTACAGCAGATGCGACTTCCATAGTGTTTGCACCAGATTGCTTTTGGACCATCACCACAACAGATCTCTCTTTGAAACCTTTTGTAATCTCATCTTTTTCTTTGTAGTCGTCTATCACTGTGGCAACATCGGAAAGATTAATTATTTTGCCATTTACTGATGCAATAACCAAGTTTCCAATATCCTCAACAGATTCAAATTCACCAGGTACACGCACAGACATTTCATTGAGCCCAAGACTAATGCTTCCGCCTGGTACAGTAATGTTTTCAGCTTTGAGAGCCTGTGCAATTGTCGCCATATTTAATTGATAAGCCTGGAGGCGATACGGGTCAATTTCGACTTTAATTTGTCTTTCTTTTTGTCCGACAATGATGAAGTTTCCCACACCTTTTACACGCTTGAGTCGATCAGTCATCTTTTCATCAAGTATCTGATCTAAAGCATTATAGCTCTCTCGGGCAGTTACATTATAAATGAGTACAGGCACCATTGAACTGTTGACCTTGACGATAGATGGATCGTATGCAGAAGAGGGCAAATCTTTTTTAACTAATTCGAGCATGTCACGAGTATCGTTTGAAGCCTCATCAAGATTGGTATTCCAGTCAAATTCAAGAGAGATAAAAGAGACGTTTTCTTTTGATTGAGAGCTGATCTTAGTCAGATTGGTGACGCTCGAAAGCTGGTTTTCAAGCATCTTGGTAACCTGCTCCTCTACCTCGCTCGCCGAAGCACCTGGATAAACTGTTACAATTGTGATTGCAGGATATTCTGCATCAGGCAAAATATCGCGTGGAAGCATGGTCAACGAAACAATGCCAAAGATCAATACTGCAAGAAAAAACATCATTGTAAAAACGGGTTTTCTGACAGCAATTTCTGGTAATTTCATTATTTCCCTCCGTCAATGCTGATTAAATCGCCGCTTTTTAGCTTTGTTTTGCCAGCTGTGATCACTTGCTCACCATCACTTATATTGCTGACAAGAATCTCGTCACCGATCGATTTTAAGACTTTTATACTTCTTTTTTCAACTATATTATCGCTTGCTACAAAGGTATATGCCTCGCTGGACCCTGTCTGCATAAGCATTGCATAACGTGGAATAAAAATACCACGATCCTCGGGTAGTTTGATTGTAGCTTTGCAAAACATGCCTGGCATCAACTTTTTAGAGCTGTTGTCTATCATAATTTCAACGTTTGCAGCACGTGACATATTTGATAAAATAGGATGGATGAGATGAACTTTACCTTGAAAAACTTCGTTTGGATATGCATCGCAGCGAACTTCTGTGATCAGCCCTTTTTTGATCTTGCTAATATCTTTTTCATTGATTGAGATATTAACCTTAACCTCGCTCATATCCATCAATCTAACAACACCAGATGCGTGTGAATAGCCGGGATTTAAAGCAGGCATGATAAAAAAGTTTTCGCCTTCATTGACCAATATTTCAACAACTGAACCTGTGAAAGGCGCAGTGATTTGAGTATTTTTTTGGAGCATATTATATTTCTCTTCTGTTGCATCGAGCTTTGCTTTGAGATGATCGTGTTCCATTTCGGAGATCGACCCTTTTTGGTATAACTGCTCGATTCGATTATAATCTTTTCTGATAGCGTTTAACTCAATGGAAACCTGAGTAAAAAGCTCGTCTGATAATTGTGCAATTAACTGACCTTTTTCAACTATATCACCCTCTTTTACAAATATTGTTTCTACTTTGCCTGGTATGATTGCACCCAGATTTGCCTCTTTTGCAGCTGTTATAGAGCCAGAATAGTTTAATTCTGAGATATACGGTTTAAGCTCTGCAGTTGCTGCCTTGACTACGATATTTTCTGTATTAATAATGCTTTCATTTGGTTTTGTGCATGCTGTTAAAATAAGAACGAGCATGACTAAAAGATAATTTACTTTCTTCATTTTCCCTCCTAATTCTGCACTAATTCGCCTATTGCTTTGGCGTATTTAATTTGATTTATTTTAAGTTCTGCTAATGTATCTAAATGGTCTGATTGTGCCTTCTGCCATAAGGTTTGAGCATCTAAAACATCAGCACTTTTGAGTATGCCTTGTTGGAACTTGTCATTGCAATACTCCAGATTTTCTTGTGTTTGCTCGAGATTAAGTTGCGTGAGAATAGCTTTTTGCTGGCTTTCATGGAGATGGTTTTCTGACTGGATAATCTCTAAATTCATCATCTCTTTTGCATCGTCCAACTTGTAACAAGCCGCTTTTTTCATGCTATTAGCGGCAGAAAGTCTGTAACCTCTCTCGTTCCAGTGAAATATTTCTAACTGAGCAATTAGAGAAATTGTCCAGTCTTTGCCACATTCATCCTTGAAAGAATTATATGGATTTGGATTCATGAAATTATAGCTTGCGTTGAGCACTAAATTTGGCATATATCGCGACAAATGGAGGCTTTGGTTGTTTGATGCAAGCTTAACAGTGGTGTTGAGCATCTGAATTTCTGGACGTCTTTTTAATGCGTTTTCAATATCGGGTTTTTGGGCTTTGATCTCGTCAATTGTGAGTTGGTCAGTTAAAATAATATCTTGTTCAAGATCAATGCCAATTGTCTGATTAAAAGCCATTTTTGCAAGCTTTAAGCCGTTACTTACTTTTAATAAAGTTAAGTCTGCCTCATTGAGCTTGACTTGTGCTTTTAAAACGTCGTTTTGAGTGATAATGCCAACAGCTTTATAGTTTTCAAGATCATGCAAATGTCTCTCAATATTGCTCTTATATTGCTCTGCTAACTTTAGTTTTTCCTGCAAAGTAACAACTTGCCAATATGCCTGGTCGACGTTTACAATAAGATCTTCGTTGGATAATTGCAATTTATTACGCTCTAATTCTTCAATGTTTTTATGCATCTTATATTGAGTTACAACTTTGCCGCCCATGAAGATAGGCTGGGTTAAACTGATATTAAAAAGATATGAGTTTTTCTCACCTAATTCTTTGTCGATTTGGAAAGGCACAAATTGTCCTGCAACTGGTTCAGGTACACCAGTATTTGGGTCCATCTCATATACAGGCAATCTTTCAAGATCAGTTTGGAGCTTAAAAGTATCGCCTTTTTGAGCATAAGTTCCCGCAGCTTGGATAGAGGGTAAGAACTCTGTGAACGAGGCTTTTTTGTTTGCTTCTGCACTTTTTAAGGCGTATTCTTGACCTTTGCTTGCCTTATTGTTTTCCTTTGCTAATCTGCGTGCCTCTTCCAGCCCAATTCCCTCAGCGAAAGACAGTATATGCATACTTATGAATAGCAAAATCAAAGAAAGAGTTTTCAAATTATTTCTCATTATTTGCCTCTTTTTCCAAGCCTTTGTGTAGTATGTCAGCAACGCCTTCTTTGATGCTTTTGAGATTTATTACGCTTTTTGATAAAAGCCATGAGGTGATGGAAAAGTCGAGCGATCCAAATATTATGGTGGTTAAAAGCTCGGGATTAACGTTTCTTATTCTACCAGCTTCAATCGCATCTGTACATAGTTTATTGAGATAATTAAGATAGTTTCTAACTGGCCAGAAATTTGGGTACTTCTTGTAAAACTCGGGACTCTGTCGCAGTTCGATAATAATAAGCTTTGCAGCATCGGGATTCTTCTCGCAATAGTCAATATGCAAGTCGATAAAAGTTAATACTTTCGCTAATGGGTCTTCGATTGTGCTCAGCTTTTCATCAGCTTTTTGCATCAAGTCAGCAAGCATTTCTTCAAAGCATTTGATTAATAAGTCATCTTTGTTTTCAAAATACAGATAGACTGTTCCATCAGCCACTTTTGCTTTTTTTGCAATGTCAGAAATCTTGGTGCCATGAAAACCTTTTTGAGCAAATGTTTTTATCGCAGCCTTGATCAAGTCATTTCGTTTCTTTGTCTTCCTATTATTCATGTCAGTTTTTTCATAAGCCATTTTATTCCTCCTTTTTGTTTCTCTTATGAATCATGGTTCAACTATAAATATACAGGTATTTTGTCAAGAATATTAGTGAATATATATTCATAAGAATTGTATTTGTCTCTATTTTATAGCCATATAGCTGAAAGTAAAATCTCATTCATTTCTTACTTTGTGAATCATGACTCATAATATATGCAAATCTTTGCAAAAATTGGTATTATTTTTCTTTTTTGAAGAGAACAATGTTTTTGAGAAATAAAAAGCCTTTTTTCTTCAATTATATATGTTTTTTACGCATATTTTGTGCTTTCACATGATGATAAATCTTCTTTTTAAATAAATTATTTATCTTGACGAATTAGTCTTTTTTGATTATTATGTATATAAAGGAGACTTTTATGGACAATTTGGACTATATTATATGTTCGCCAGAAATCTTAAAAAAACTTATACCCGACTTTGTTAAACAAGTAAATAGTATAGAAACAACAGATATAAGCGAGGGCAAGGCTAAGATTAATAAAAGTGTTTTAGCTATTTCTAATCGAGATATAGAGGGTAAACTACCCGATAATTGGGACATCACACG
>Ga0265293_10009164_pt1 | contig 14321 bp, 11 predicted proteins | sample Munlanlewell138R_FD_192505 | JGI IMG/M metagenome (GOLD analysis project Ga0265293, IMG submission 192505) | Leachate microbial communities from a municipal landfill in Southern Ontario, Canada - Leachate well 138R | ecosystem: Engineered > Solid waste > Landfill > Unclassified | place: Canada...
GTAACGTAGAGAAGCATCTCATCACTAATTTGCAGATTCTTCAACAGATTCCTCCCTTTGGTTGGAATGACAACGTGGGTTCCCCCCCCCCGCTCGCGCGCATTTGCAATGCGTGTGTCGCGGATGCGAAAATAACTTTCTCATTGCTTGAACATAGGTAAAATGTTTGAATTGTTTATATTTCTGCTTCGCAGCATTCACCTCGTGGAATAAATCAAAGATTTAATGCAAAGCATTATTCCACATGGTGAACCCTGTGAAATTTAGTTTTATTTCACAGGGCAGGCCGATTTGGAAATCGGCGCGAGCACTCGAACTGCTATCAATCTGATTATTTCATTGCAAAAGCTAAATATTATGCTGCGTTATTTCATCCAGTAAATTTTGAACCTGCTCAATTAATGAACTTTCAGAATCATTTATCACAACATAATGGGCTAAATTGATTTTCTCTTTTTCCGGCATTTGATTCTTTATTCGATTCTTAACCAAATCTTCATCCACGTTATCGCGCTTTGCAACGCGTGCAACGCGTAAATTGAGAGGAGCGTAAACGGTTATAACTTTATCTAAATGGAGATGGAATTTAGATTCGAATAAGATGGCAGCTTCCAGAGCCACAATAGAATGGTGGGAGTGTTGCAAGCACCAGTTTTTGAAATGTTTCAAAACTTGTGGATGAATAATGGAGTTGGCAAGAGCTAATTTATCGGGGTTATTAAAAATTATTTCAGCAAACTTTGTTTTATTTAAAACGCCCTCTTCATACAGATTTTTGCCAAAATGGAGGGTTAATTGTTGTTTGATTTCGACGGAACTATTGTTCAGTTTTTGTGTTTCCTTGTCGGCATTATAAACAGGTATTCCATGTAGCTCAAACAGTGTTGCTACAGTAGTTTTGCCACTTCCTATTCCTCCCGTAATACCCAGTTTAATCATACTTTTAAAACTATTTTTTTTCAAACAGATACTCAACTACTCCGGGTGTAATATAAGGGTTTTTTATGGAAGATGGAGATTTTGTGAGTTTCAGTTCAACCTGATCTCCTTCTTTCTTTTTCAACTCATTGTAATTAATTTTGATTTCAAAATCTTCTTCAACAATTTTCTTATAATCATCCAGCATAACGGCAAAAGTTACGGTCACCTTTGAAGGGAAAAACTTTACATCTATATCTTCCGGTTGATTAGAAACTGTAATAGGTATTTCGAATTGACGTTCAGTAAACTCATGAATAGGAATGTATATTTCCACTCTGCTGGGCACTACTTTCAGTCCTTCCGGTATTTTTATTTTCGCTTCCAATTGAGAAGTGGCATTTAAGTTTTCAAACACGCTGTACTCAGTAACTACCTCTGCAATATCACGCAACTGTTCGCCTGTTCCTAAAATTTTCACTTCACTCGGAATTATCGATACTGAATCTATCACCAAATGTCCTCCGCTTGTTCTCATCTCTCCATCAAACACCACGGGAACTGTTTTACTTTGAAGTTTCGCTGTTTCAAGTGAGATTGTAGCAGGTGAATAACCAATTAATTCCGTGTTTGCGGATAGTTTTGTTCTAATCAACTGTGTGAGCAGATTACCTTGTAGTTTTGTATTATTATTCTTTTGGATATCTTCTACGTTAATTATAAGTGAATCCCTTTTCTTGAAAAAGTAATAATTGAATAGTCCTGAACCTAGGTCTCTTATTCTGAGATCGATTTGCTGGGGAGGGGGATCCACAAAGACCTCTTCCTCCGGAATGTTTACATATTTCAACGGTATGTAATAGCTTCCTTCAACATTGCGTTGGAAAAAAATTAAAAGCCAAAAGATAAAAGCAAGAATAAGGAATAAGAAAAAAGGAATTACTTTTCCCCAATCTATTTTTGCAAAAATAGATCGGAGTTTATCCATTGTATTATAGATAATAGTTGAAAATGACATATCTTCCGATTCTTAATTTTAATATGTATTCAGCAGCTTTTAAAAAAACATTGTTCTTTAAAAAGATTTATGAAAAAAGCATACAGTCTCTTTTCATGGTGTCAGGTTTGATGCCTATACCACGTAATCCGTAATTAGTACCACACACATCGTCCTAAGATTTCATTCAAAGCTAATCGAAATGGAATCAAAAACTTTTCGGTCAGAAAAAACTACTACCTTACAAAAACGACCTAATTACCAACATCAGTTGCAGAAGCAAAAACAGATGCTTTGTCCACTTTTATGGTAACATCGCGTGATACTTCTAAAATAAAATATGCATCGTGAATTTCTCTTATTCTACCATGAATGCCACCTGATGTAATAACTCTGTCGCCAATTTGCATCGCTTCGCGAGCTTTTTGTATTTGTTTTTGTTTTTTTTGTTGTGGACGAATCATGAAGAAGTAAAATATAGCAATGATTGCTACCATAAAAATCAAAGAGCTTCCCATTGGACCGCCGGCTTGTAATAAGATATTCATAATTAGAGTTTTAAAATTGTTTGTAAATTCGATTTATTTCTTTAATATCGTTTTATCCTTTTTAAATTCTGTTACCACCGCATCTAAAATACCATTTATAAAAATACTACTTTTTGGTGTGCTATATGCTTTTGCAAGATCGATGTACTCGTTGAGTGTAACGCTGATAGGAATTGTTGGGAATGCATATAATTCAGCCATTGCCACTTGCATAATTATAACATCCATAAAGGCTATTCGTTCGAAGTCCCAGTTTTCAGCATGATGAGTAATTTGTTCGCGAAATTTTTGTCCGTTCACTAATGTTTCATTCAAAAGTTTTACGGCATATTCTCTATCTTCGTTATCGTTAAACATGGGTAAGAGTGGTTGATTTTCTCCTTCCGCTTTGTTGAAGCGTTTAATTGTTTTATGAACAAATGATTGAACTATTTCGATGTCATCGTTCCAAAAAATACTTTCGTCTTCTAATATTTCGTCCAACTCTTCATTACGGTGAATAAACGATTTAAAAGCCTTTCTCCAAAAATCCTTATCTTCTTTATACGTTGGTTTTTCAATCTTGATGTACTCTTGATACGTATCCGATTCAAGAATGCTATTCAGCATATTTCTTACAAAAGTAGTGTTCGAATCCCACGACATGGGTCTATCTGCAAGATATGCCGCGAACATTTTGTTGTTACGCAGTTGCGAAATAAACTGATTGTTAATAAGCTGCATTTTAGGATTTAAATCCTCTTGCGTTGGCAAAAACTTATTCAGCTTTGTATTTACACGTTTTTCGTATAAATCCGTGAGCTCAATCATCAAAAGTAAAAAGTAAAAATAAAGATCGTATGATTTTTGCAACCCCAATAAAAGTTCTTTTTCAACTTGTTTCAAATCTTTGTTTTGGTTTTGATACCAAGCGTATACAATTTGAATAACCCTTATTCGGATTAAAATTCGATTAATCATTGTGGAATTTAGTTGTTTATTAATTTACAAAAATAGCTATTTATTTCTTCTAATAGAATCTTTATCGTATAAAATAGAGTTTCAATATTTTATAACGGCTTCACAAAACCGTTTTTTGATGGATATTTGATAAGAAAGGGCTAAAAAAGTGCTGCAACAAGTCATAGAGAGAACGAAACTTTTCCTCAAATCACATTGCGGATCCCGCCCGCATTGTGCATAAAAGGAAAAATATAGTATATGGACAGTGCGGTTTGGAGCCGCAATGTCCGAAAACGACATTTTGCGATGCTATTAAACGGTCAGGTGCAAGCTCGGCTTCTACAAATCCAGCCACGATCTCGTATCGTACGCACCAACGCATCACATACCCCATACCGCATAACTCTTAATTCCCGTTCAATAAGGTAATAAGTCCACCACGATTCTCAACCGAACATCAAGAGTAATAACTCAAAAGTAAAAGGCTTACGCCCTTCAGAGCTATAGGTATAAAAACTAAAATTTTTGTTTTTAAATTCACATAGTAAAACCACACACTCGCAAACACACACACAATTTAGGGCAACGCCCTAAAAGAACTTAGCACAGGGCAACGCCCTGTGTATGTGCATAATACAGACGCAGGAGCACTGTAAGGGCGAAAGATTCTTTTATGAAATACCAGAAATCTAAATATATTATTTAGTCAGAAAACTTTAGTTATATAGTAGGTTGAGGTATGGGTAGATTCTACGGTTACTAAGATATAAACAAAAATCCAAATAAGGTTTTTTTGAATGCAAAGTATTTGGGATTCGGTATTCGAAAATCGTTAATTGATAATCGGAATTAGGATGAATGAGTCGGATTTAACACCCATAATATGTACTGTTTACTGTGTTCAATTTGCAATTCGTAATTAATAATTCGTAATTAATAATTAATAATTCGCAATTGACGTAGCCTCGCACCGCGTATCCGGCACACCATTATTACGCATATAACTCAAAATACTTTGCAACGTATCACATACCCCATACCCCATAATCCATACCCCAAAATGCATACCCCACACCCCAAAACCCACCTCCCATCCTAAAATTAAATGAAGTGGATCGAATTGATATCCTTTTTTAAAAAAAATAGTTGTAACTTCGTCCACTCAAAGAAGTAAGAAACAATATTTATGGAGCAGTTCATATCAGATTTGTCACATCATTTTACTGTCCCTTTTACAAATCCGGTACTCATTTTTGCCGTGCTTTTGTTCATTGTACTCATTTCTCCACTATTACTCAAGCGTTTAAATGTGCCGGGTATTATTGGGCTTATTGTTGCGGGTGTTATAATAGGACCTCACGGATTAAATCTTATTGCAGATAACGCAGGTGTAAACATCTTTTCATCTATTGGTCTGCTCTACATTATGTTTATTGTAGGACTTGAGTTAGATTTGAATGAGTTTAAAGCAAACAGAAATAAGAGTGTTGTTTTTGGTTTCTTCACCTTCTTCATTCCTCTTATCATTGGTTATCCTGTTTGCAGGTACTTACTTGGTTACGATGTGTATGCCAGTTTCCTAACCGCAAGTATGTTTTCTACTCATACATTAGTTACTTATCCCATTGTTAGTAGAATGGGTGTGTCTAAAAATCAAGCAGTTGCCATCACTGTTGGTGGAACAATTCTTACCGATACGGCAGTTCTTATCATTTTGGCTGTCGTTCTCAATAGTAGCATGGGGATGTTCAATATTCAATTTTTATTGAGACTCTTTATTTCCATACTTATTTTTTCGTTCATTGTTTTCTTTGTTATTCCTAAAATAGCTCAGTGGTTCTTCCAAAAGGTTGAAAGCGAGAAATATTCTCACTATATTTTTGTTGTATTTATTGTTTTCTTGTCCGGTTTCTTAGCAGAGTTAGGAGGTATCGAGCCCATTATTGGTGCATTTGCTGCAGGATTGGCTCTCAATAGGTTAATACCTCATAGTTCGGCATTGATGAATAGAATTGAATTTATAGGAAACGCATTGTTTATTCCTATCTTTCTTATATCGGTGGGGATGCTTGTAAATATTTCAGTGGTTTTTAGTGGAACCACAACAATTTATGTTGCGGCTGTTCTCTCGGTAGTTGCTCTATTAGGTAAATGGTTGGGTGCATTTTTCACACAAAAAGTTTTCAAATATTCCGTTTCTCAACGAAATATAATTTTCGGACTTAGTTCAGCACATGCTGCTGCCACATTAGCAGTTATTCTGGTAGGATTTAAAGCGGGAATTATAGATGAATATATTTTGAACGGAACCATTATCTTAATTCTTTTTACTTGTCTTGTAGCATCATTTATAACTCAGAAAGCAGCCAAAGAAATTGCAATTGCCGAAGAGGATGAAGAGATTATTCCTTCGGAATTAGGTCATTATGCTCAAGAAAAAATATTGGTTCCCATTGCCGATCCGGCAAATATTGGTAAACACATTGAATTGGCTATGTTACTAAAAGATAAGAAATCGGTCAACTCTATCTCCTTATTAGGCGTAGTTCCAAACAACGAACAGGCTGAGAAAAATATTATAAGTTTCAAAAAGAAACTTCAGGAGCAAGTCTCCGATGCCGTGGCAGCCGACATGGAAGTTGATGTTATTGCAACGATTGATCATAATGTTGCAAGCGGAATTGTGCGGACAGCACGCGAAACCATGGCTGACATTGTTATTATGGGATGGCCGGGGAAAGTAGGATTGTTAGAAAAGTTGGTGGGTGACAAAGTTGATTTGATTATTAAGAATGTTGATAAAAACTTGTTTATTTGTCATTTAGAGAAAAAAATGATTTCACACAAGCGCATTGTGGTGGTTTCTCCACCGCTTGCCGAAAAAGAATTGGGGTTTAATGTGTGGGTAAACAAGATAGTTCAACTTTCAAAAGAATTGACATTGCCGGTTATTCATATTGGTCATCCCGAAACGCAAAAACTAATTGCAAGTCAAAAAAAGCTGAAAGCTAATTTCACTTTCAAGGCTTTTGAAGACTGGAGCGATCCGATGGCATGCGGTGACGAAATAAAAGAAGACGATATTTTTATACTTATTTCGGCACATCAGGGATATGTTTCTCACATATCTGTTTTGGATAATATGCCCACACGTATGGAAAGAAGATTTCCCGAAGTGAGCAGAATTGTAATTTTTCCCAAACGATATACCATAGATATGTTGGTGGAGAGTGATGATTATATATTTATTCCGTAATTTTTTGAGGTATGAGGTGTGAGGTGTGAGGTATTGAGATGTGGGATATGTTGTGTGAGATTTCTACGAGATGTGGTGATTAATTGATTTGTGGATGTGAGGATGTGAGGTAAGATATAAATGATAAGTAGAATCGAACATCTAATTTCCAATCCCTAACCTGGACAAGCCAGAAGAGATTGAAATGATTGAAAAGATTGATTAGGATCCGAAATCAATCTACATCAATCCTATCAATCTAATATTCAATCTTGTTAGTGGAAAGGAATATTTTGCCCAAAACAACACGAATATTATTCGTAAGACACTAATCCCTAATCTCGACCTCCTAATCTCCAATCCTGATTTCTGAATCTCGAGTTCCGATTTCTGAATCTCGAGTTCCGATTTCCGAATCTCGAGTTCCAAGTTCCGAGTCCCGAACTCCGAGTTCCGATTATAAAACATATTTATTATGAAGTTTAAATTTTTTGTTCAACCTGTTCTATTGTTTTTCATTAGTCTCTTGTTGTTTGCCTGCGGCACATCAAAAAAATCTTTAGTACAAACGCCGGAGCTTTACCCCAAGCGTGAGTTCCGAGGTGCATGGATTCATACTGTCGGTCAATCCCGCTACCAGCAAATGAATAGTGCAGCAATGAAACACTACATCACTGAAATGGTAAGGAAATTGGACAATGCGGGTATCAATGCGGTAATTTTTCAAATTCGCCCGGAAGCCGATGCTTTTTACAAATCGGACTTGGAGCCTTGGAGCAGATTCTTGACCGGCAAACAAGGTAAAGCACCCGATGATCCAACCTTTGATCCTTTGGAGTTTATTATTGAAGAATGTCACAAACGTGGTATGGAACTGCATGCTTGGATGAATCCTTATCGGGTACAATCAAATATTAATAGCGAATTAGCGCCCAATCATATGTTTCGATCACAACCCGAACGTTTTTTACAATACGGCAATCAGCTCTATTTTGATCCGGGGTTACCCGAAAATCGTGGGTTTATTAGCGAGGTGGTTCGCGATATCGTATCCCGCTACGATGTAGATGCTATTCATATGGACGATTATTTTTATCCCTATCCTATTGCGGGAGAACCTTTTCCCGATGATAACAGTTTCAAGAGGTATGCTGCTTCACAAGGATTTTCTGTAAATCAACGGGACGACTGGCGTCGCAACAATGTAAATTTGCTTATTCAGCAAGTGAAACTTGCCATTGCCGGTGCAAAACCTTGGGTACGGTTTGGAATAAGTCCCTTTGGTATTTATCGAAACAAAAGAAATACGCCTGATGGTTCGGGAAGCGAAACCAATGGTCTGCAAAACTACGATGAACTCTATGCCGATGTGAAATTATGGGTGGAAAAAGGATGGATTGATTATAACATGCCACAACTCTATTGGGAAATTGGGCACAAACTTGCGGATTACACAACACTTGCCCACTGGTGGAATGCCAATAATTTTGAGCAACCTCTTTACATTGGGCAAGACCTGAAACGCAGTGTGGATAAAAATGAACTGGATGAGAAAATTCGTCTATCGCGCGCACTTTCTTTTGTTGATGGGAATTGTTATTGGTATGGATATTTAATATTGGACAATTACGAAGATGTTGCCAATACTCTTGCTACGCAAACTCATCGCGCAAAATCGCTGATTCCTGCATACAGTCATATGCACAAAGAACGGCCCGATAAAGTGAAGAAATTGACGGAAGTCTTCACCGAAGATATGCATTTTCTAACGTGGAATAAAGAAGAAGAAAAATTTAATCCCGAAAAAGCACAGCGATATGTCGTTTATCGATTCCGAAAGGGAGAGCGCACAAACATTGATGATGCCACCAAAATTATAAAAGTAACTCCCGATAACTTTTTCGTAATCCCTTACGAAAATGGTAAGACACTTTACACCTATGCCGTAACTGCATTGGATGCGTTTCACAACGAATCGAAAGAGATGAAAATAAAGGTGAAGCAATAGATAGGTTTTATGCAATTTCTTTTGTTCTCTAAATAAGCTTATTGGGAAAAACAATTCTTTTGAAAGTTTATACTTGATTCATCGAAAAATATTCTCATCTTTGTTCGAACTCGTGCGAAAAGGTGAATTCCTTTCATGCACTAAGGGTTTGTAATGAAATAAATTGACAGTTTGAAACGAAGTTATTTCGGCACAATCCCTAAGTTCAACATTGTGATATTTAGCGATATGAAAACGAAGTTTCAGGTAAATCCGATTTTTGCGAGGATGAAAGACTTTATGGAGTCGCTTCCTGCTATTTTCGATGAAAATGGGGAGACGATTAAAAAAGATCGAAATGAAATAAAAATTATTCAACATGGAGACCTAAAGCTTTGTATCAAATCGTTTAATCGGGTTACGGTTTTCAATCGCTACATCTATTCCTGGTTTCGTGCAACCAAAGCCAAACGCTCATACAAAGTGGCACGTAAATTAGAAAAGCGTAATATTAACACTCCGGCTCCCGTTGGTTATGTTGAAGTGTATGGCAGGTGGGGCATATTGGAAAAAGCTTTTTATGTGTCTCTTTATCAAGAGCACGACTATGACATGGCCGATGTGTTAGATAAAAGTATTGCCGAGCAAGAAGTTATTCTTACAGCTTTTGCAGAGTATATGGCCAAAGTTGTACATCCCGCAGGTGCTTGGCACAACGATTTAAGCCCGGGCAACGTCCTTATCAATTCAAAAGAGAACGGAGAATGGAGTTTTTCGTTTATCGATCTTAATCGATTGGTGTTTAAAAACCGTATTTCTTCGTTTCAGGGACTCTCCAATCTAAAGAAAATGACTAATAAGCCCGTTGCACTTTCGTTAATGGCTGAACAATATGCTTTGGCAGCAAAGAAAAATCCACAGTTTTATTCAATCTTATTGATGAGAGATAATCTTTTTTTTGGAATCCGCCGTTCTCGTATTAAGAGAATATTGCATATATTTAAGCCTCGCAAGAAGGTGGTTAAGCCTCCGCAAGAAGATCGTTGAAAATACCAAAGAGTAATGTGTGTTACAGTAATCCTCTATCTCTCACTTCTTTTTCCAAATCTACATTCTCCGTAAAATGAATTGTATGAAATCCCATTTCGCGGGCAATTTCAATATTTTTTAAATTATCATCAATAAAGAGCGACTCATTGGCTTTTAAGTTATACCGATTCAGGAGCACTTGGTATAATTTTGGATCGGGTTTTACAATATTTTCATCACCGGAAACAACGATCCCATCAAAATGTTTGAAAAAATCATACTTATTATAGGCAATTGTAATAGTTTCCGCCGACCAATTAGTTAATCCAAAGAGCGTATACTTAGGTCTCAACATTTCTAAAACTCGAACATTTTCTTTTATATCACCGCCCAGCATTTCATCCCAACGGCCATAATAATGTCCAATAAGTTCTTTGTACTCCGGATGTTTCGCTTGCAATAGTTCGGTTGCTTTCACCAAAGGTCGTCCGGCATCTTGCCGGATATTCCATTCCGGTGTGCAAATATTTTCCAGGAAATGGTTCATCTCTGTTTCGTTATCAAACAATTTGCTGTAAAGATACGTAGGATTCCAATCGACAAGCACTCCTCCAAAATCGAAAACAATATTTTTTATTTCTGTCATAGATATGTTGTATGAAATTTAAACAAAGATAAGAATTAGGGAGAGTTTCGCAAAATATGAAAAAATCAATGCTTATAATCAGAGAATCATTATCTTTGCATCATAAAATTGAGGAGAGAAATTGATGAAGAGAACTGAAAATTTTCAAATGGTGGCCAAAACGATGGCTGAACTTGAAGATGTACTTGCCGAAGAATTAATAGAATTAGGTGCCAATGATGTTGAAACAGGTATACGTATGGTCTCGTTTACCGGCAACAACGCATTACTTTATAAAGCAAACTTACATTGCCGGACGGCATTACGTATTCTGAAACCTATTCATACATTTGTGGCAAACAATGCCGACGAAGTGTACGAAGAGATAAAAAAGATTGATTGGGAGCAATATTTAACCTTAGACAAAACTTTCTCAATTGATGCAGTGGTGTTTTCTCACATTTTTCGTCACTCAAAGTTTGTTTCCTACAGAGTGAAAGATGGAATAGTAGATTATTTCTCCGAGAGATACGAAAAACGTCCATCCGTAAGTGTAACCAATCCCGATCTTATGTTCAACATTCACATTGCGCACAATAAATGCACATTGTCACTTGATAGTTCGGGCGAATCGTTGCACAAACGGGGCTATCGCATTGCTCAAACTGATGCTCCGCTGAACGAGGTGTTAGCTGCAGGAATGATCTTAAAATCGGGTTGGCGTGGGGAATCGACTTTCATTGACCCCATGTGCGGATCGGGAACACTGCTTATTGAAGCAGCCATGATTGCGCTCAATATACCTCCCGGCATTCATCGAGATAGTTTTGCGTTTGAAAAATGGAACGATTTCGATAAAGATCTCTTCAGTGAAATATATAACGACGATAGCGGAGCTAAAACCTTCGATTATAAAATAATTGGTACGGACATATCGGGACAAGCAATCTCTATTGCGGAAAAAAATGTAAAGAATGCCGGACTTAAAAATCAGATAACACTGGAAATAAAACCTTTCCAACAATACACGAAGGCACCCGAACCTGCCGGCATTCTAATGACTAATCCGCCTTACGGCGAGCGTATCAGGGTTGATGATATTGAAGCTCTTTACAACATGATTGGCGAACGCCTGAAGCATGTTTTTGCAGGATATGATGCGTATGTGCTCAGCTTTAAGAAAGAAAATTTTGATAATATAGGTTTAAAGCCCGCAGAGCGTTTCTTCCTTTTCAACGGACCGTTAGAGTGTGAAATGCGTAAATACGAGATTTTTGCCGGCAAAAGAGATGATCGAAAAAAAGAAGAAGTCTCCGCGAGAAGATATGATCGTGACAACAGATCGATTGGTGAAAACAAACGAGAGTTTAAGCAAGATTTCGCAAACCGAGCAGGCAGCAGTAACAGAGGAAGCAAAAGAAGCAGAGACGAAGGTAGAGAAAGAGGTGGCTTTAAAGAAAAAGGGAGCCGTTGGGACAAAGATAAGGGTCCTTCCGGAGATAGAAACAGAGGAAGTGATAGAGACAGGAAGTCGCATTCAGACTATAAATCATACGACCGCAAAAAAGTTGTTTACGATGACGCAACCAATCGTCCGGTTTTCATAAAGAGAGATCCGGAAGATTATCAACAAAAAAGAAAACGTGTTGATCTGAAAAAGAGGAAAAGCGAAAATAGTGAGGAAGCACCCGGTGCAGAAAAAAGGGTAAACAAAGTTTTTATTGCACGAAAACATCCTACTAAAAGAAAAGATTCAGAAAGTGATGTAAACAAGGAAACCAATTCCGATAATGAATAATTTATCCAATGAATTTATGGTAACGGAGGGAATCTTCATGGAAATGAATAAACACTCTGCTATTAAACACAAAAATAGGGGTAATCATATTTCTATGGAATTGCTTTAAATTCGCTATGCTGCAAAGCTCATAGATATTTTCTATCTCTTCCCTCTTTTTCCACCAGACTTGCCAAGACCACCTGGTTTTCCACCGGAACGATTCCCACCTGGTCGACCACCACTCGACCTGCCTCCACCTGCACCTCTTCCTTTAGATGCTCCGCCACCTTTTTTAGGAGTAGCAGACTTTCTATTTGCTGCACTTTTTGGATTCACGATTGGAGTTCTTTTCTTACGATCTTTGGATGAGCTTTCCTCAGTAGGAGCAGTTTTGCGTTGCAAACTACGAGCAATGTGCATGGATCTCTCGGCATCTTTAAGACCCGGAGTTTTAGTCATTTTGAGCGGTTCGATAGTTCCTTCGGTGCCTTCAATCATTTCTTTGAGTTCAGCTAACTCTTGAGGTTTCATCTCGCGATAATCCCCCAATGGAATTCCTTTCACGCTCAGGTTCATAATACGAACACGTTCCAACTTCAGGACATTGTATCCAAAGTGTTCACACATTCTCCTAATCTGTCTGTTCATTCCCTGAATCAATGTAATTCTGAAAACGAACTTAGATTCAGCATGTATTTTGCACTTCTTGGTGTTTACACCCAAAATGGGCACACCCGAACTCATGGAGCTTATAAATTGCTCTGTCAAAGGTTTGTCAACAGTTACCACATATTCTTTTTCGTGCTGGTTACCCGCACGAAGAATCTTGTTCACAATATCGCCGTTACTGGTCAGAATAATCAAACCTTGTGAATCTTTGTCCAATCTTCCCACCGGGAAGATACGCTCTCCATATCGGATATATTTAATGATGTTGTCCTTGTCTGCAGAGTCAGTTGTGCTGGTAACTCCCACGGGTTTGTTGAAAAGGATGTATATTTCATTCTCTTTTGCACGAGGTTTAACCACAACGCCATTGACTCTCACAACATCTTTGGGACCCACGCGATCTCCCAATACTGCAGTTTTGCCATTAACAGTTACATTTTTTAGTTCAATGAACCTGTCGGCTTCTCTACGAGAGCACAAACCGCTCTCACTTATATATTTATTTAAACGAATTAAATCACTTTTTGTCATGGTGTAAAGGTATTCTATTTTTATTTATAATCACCTGTTTTAGAAGATTTGCGTGTGTGAAATAAAATCTGGTCCAATCTGTTATTACAAAGATAAGTTTATTTCAATAAATCAAATGTGTTACTTTCCACTCCTTGAATTCTTTTTTTATTTTCAATTCTCAATTCTCAATTTTCAATTTTATAAGCCTACGGCAGACACTAATTACAAACTCGCGCCAGCGATGTTATCAGTATGAAAAACAGTGATTTATTTTTTATAGTGATAAGAAAAGGCAAAAATTACTTTTTAGTGCTGAGTTCAAACGTAATTTTCTCCGCATTCACCAAATCATGGTGCGATATCCGATATCCTTTCCATTTCTTTCCATCAACAGTAATTTCGTTGATGTACTGCGCATTTGGATCTCTCTTCTTAGTTTCAATTACCAGCTCTTTCTTATCATAAAAGTCGGGGTTGAGCGTTATGGTTATTTTATCGAAAACAGGAGACGCAAATGTATAGGATGGATCTGTTGCATTGTCTGGATAGAAACCCATCATGGAGAACACTACCCAAGCCGACATTGTTCCCGTATCATCATTGCCCGGCAATCCATCGGGTGAGTTTTTGAAATACTCTTGTATCAACGCTCTCACCAGCTTCTGGGTACGCCACTCTTCGCCCTTTATATAACTAAACAAGAAAGGATAAGAGATGTTTGGTTCATTGGTTGGGTCATAATGCTCCTCTTCAAATACTTGCTGAAGGTGTTTTACAAATGCTTTCTCACCTCCCATCAGTTTTATCAATCCCGGTACATCATGAGGCACCATAAACGAATAGTTCCAAGAACTTCCCTCATGAAAACCGGGTACCTCTTCAAAGTTTTCGCCCTGCTTCGGGTTGAATGGCGAAAGAAACTCTCCATTGGGCAACAACGGACGAAATGTTTTAAACTCTTTGGAGTAATACTTTTTGTAGTTCATCGATTGTTTGTGAAATCTTTCGGCATCATCCTTCTTGCCCAATGCTTTGGCAAATTTAGACAATGCATTGTCTGCAATATAATACTCAAGTG
>Ga0265293_10009165_pt1 | contig 14320 bp, 11 predicted proteins | sample Munlanlewell138R_FD_192505 | JGI IMG/M metagenome (GOLD analysis project Ga0265293, IMG submission 192505) | Leachate microbial communities from a municipal landfill in Southern Ontario, Canada - Leachate well 138R | ecosystem: Engineered > Solid waste > Landfill > Unclassified | place: Canada...
CGTTTTTTTCCTCTGCACTCAGTGCCATGTCATTTCTCCTCTATGCAGTGTTGGTTCGGGGATGTCCGCGCATAGGTACAGACACCCTAGTCAGGTCCAACATGGACCCATTACATAAAACTCAATGCTCGAAGCCCGTCCGGGCTGCTTCAGGACTGCTCGACCACAGGTTCAGGACTGCTCGACCACCAGGCGCTTGGGTGCCAGGCGGCCATCTTCCAGCACCTGACCGACGCCAATAAAGACGCCACTGTCAAAGATCCGCACTATATCGCCTTCACGGGCTTCGCGGTAGGCCTTGGCAGCCATTACCGGCTGACCGCGGCGGATGTACCAGGCCATGGATTCGGGCAGGTCGACGGCCATCAGGTGGGCCACGGCCGTATCGACGGGCCGCAACAGGTGGTCCAGATCCTCGCCGCGGCACCCTTCGCGCAGACGGGCCAGCTCATCGAGGCTGATAGCATCGGACTCGTTGAAACAACCAGCTCCGGTACGGCGCAGCCGGCTCACATGACCGCCGCAGCCGAGGGCCGCGCCCAGATCTTCTGCCAAAGTGCGCACATAGGTGCCCTTGCTGCAGTGAATCTCAACATCCGCCTCGGCGACCTCTCCGGGCCTGAAATCCAGCAGCCGGTAGCTGAACAGGGTGACGGGGCGCGGCTCCCGCTCCACTTCCACGCCTTCCCGGGCCAGCTTGTAGAGCGGCACACCATCTTTCTTCAGGGCGGAATACATGGGTGGGATCTGGAGAATATCGCCTTCAAAGGTCGTCATGGCAGCAGCGACCTGGGCGGCATCGATAGCGGCCGCCGAGCGCTGCTCCAGGACGTCGCCTTCAGCGTCGCCCGTCGTCGTGGTGACACCCAGCCGGAAAGTGCTCACATAGCACTTGTCGGCATCCAGCAGGAACTGAGAGAACTTGGTTGCTTCACCAAAGCAGATCGGCAACACACCGGTAGCCATGGGATCCAGGCTGCCGGTATGGCCTGCCTTGGCGGCGTAGAATAGGTACTTGGCCTTTTGCAGAGCGTCATTGGAGGTAATACCTGCGGGCTTGTCGACCACCAGGATACCGTCCACCGGGCGCCCACGCGGTTTGCGTCGCGCCAATCAGTCATCCTCCGAGGTATTGTCGTCCCCTGCATGACGGGCCTGATCCTGAGAGATCGCCAAGTCAATCAGGGCCGATAGCTTCTGGCCTTTCTCGCCGCTGCTATCGTAATAAAAGCGCGGCTTGGGAATCGAGCGCATGCGAATGGCTTTAGCCAGCTGGGAGCGCAAAAAGCCGGCTGCGCTGTTGAGGACATCCAGCGCTACAGCGGCGTCTTCGTCACTCTTGGGCACGACAAAGTTGACGTACACCTTCGCCTGAGACATATCCCGACTGACCTGCACCTCGGTGATATTGACAATACCGAGGCGCGGGTCGTCCATCTCTTCGCGGATGAGCTGGGCCAGCTCGCGCTGCAGTGCATCGGCGACTCGGTCGCTGCGCGTGAATTCTCTTGGCATGGTGTTGGCTCGCTCGCCGGAGGAGGTACCTGAGTACCCCCATTACAGCTTACGTGCAATCTCCTTCACGTCGAAAACTTCAATCTGGTCGCCGGCCCGCACATCGTTGTAATCCTTCACCCCGATACCGCACTCCGTACCGCTCCGCACCTCGGAAACGTCGTCTTTAAAACGGCGCAGCGATTCCAGAACGCCTTCATAGATCACTACGTTGTCACGCAGCACGCGGATTGGCTTGCTGCGGAAAACCGTACCCTCAGTGACGATACAACCGGCGATCTGACCAAACTTGGGCGAGTTGAACACATCGCGCACTTCGGCAATGCCGACGATCTCTTCGCGAATTTCCGGGGACAACATACCGGACAGCGCCGCTTTGACATCATCCAGCAGGTTGTAGATCACGCTGTAGTAGCGGATATCCACGCCTTCCTGCTCCGCCAGCTTGCGGGCAGAGGCCTCGGCACGCACATTGAAGCCCATGATTACAGCCCCGGCGGTAAGTGCCAGGTTGATATCGGAGTCGTTGAGACCACCGACGCCGGAAGCAACGACGTTGACCGCTACCTCATCACTCTGGATCGCCGCCAGGGACGCCAGAATAGCTTCGAGTGAGCCGCGCACATCCGCCTTGATGACCACCGGCAGGATTTTCTTCTCGACGTTGTCGCCAAAGCCGGCAAACATGCTTTCCAGTTTCGCAGCCTGCTGACGTGACATGCGCTCTTCGCGGGCTTTCTGCTGACGGAAATCCGCCACTTCCCGCGCCTTGCGCTCATCGCTGACCACCAGGAATTCGTCACCAGCATCGGGCGCCATATCGAGACCAATAATTTCTACTGGGATCGACGGACCCGCTTCTTCGACGTGGTTGCCGTTCTCGTCGTTCATCAGGCGAACCTTGCCGACACTCTGACCGGCGAGAACAAAGTCCCCTTTGCGCAACGTGCCCTGCTGGACCAGTGCGGTAGCCACAACGCCGCGCCCTTTCTCCATCCGCGCCTCGATGATCACCCCCTGAGCGGGAACATCGTGGGGCGCAGTGAGCTCCAGCATTTCTGCCTGCAGCAACACGGCTTCCAGCAGTTCGTCGAATCCCATCCCGGTGTGGGCGGAAACCTTGATAAAGGGAGTATCGCCGCCCCACTCTTCGGGAATGACGTCCTTGGCAGCCAATTCGTTGGTCACGCGCTCGGGGTCGGCGGTTTCCTTGTCCATCTTGTTAATGGCAACAACGATGGGCACGCCCGCCGCCTTGGAGTGCTGGATAGCTTCCTCCGTCTGCGGCATCACCCCATCGTCGGCTGCGACGACCAGAATCACCACATCCGTTGCTTTGGCACCGCGGGCCCGCATAGCCGTAAAGGCAGCGTGACCAGGGGTGTCGAGGAAGGTGATAGTGCCGTGCGGCGTATCGACGTGGTAAGCACCGATATGCTGGGTAATGCCACCCGCTTCGCCTGAGGCCACTCGGGTGGTGCGAATATGGTCGAGCAGAGAGGTCTTGCCGTGGTCGACGTGACCCATAACGGTCACCACCGGGGGACGCGGCTCCTGACTCTCATCACTGATCAACTGGGCCATCTGCTCACGCAGCGCCTGCTCCAAGGCATCATCGGCCACCAGCACAGGACGGTGACCCAGCTCCTCGACGACCAGCACCGCGGTATCTTGATCGATGGACTGGTTGATAGTCACCATGGTGCCAAGCTTCATCAGCTCTTTGACCACCACGGCAGCCTTCACCGACATGCGCTGGGCGAGCTCGCCTACCTGGATCGCCTCAGGGATTTCGACGTCGTAGACAATCTTGCTGGTGGGCCTCTTGAAGGTGTGGCGGTTCTCTATGCGAACCACTGGTGCCGCCGACTTGAGACGGAGCTTCTTGCCGTTCTCGTCGGAGTCGTCGATAGTCAGCAAATCCCCGGGGCGCTGCTTGCGTCCCTTGGTGCTCTTGGCGGCTTTTCTCTTGACAGGTTTGTCTTCGCTGTCCTCGTCGCCTTCGCGAACCTTCTTTTTCAAAGGCTTGTCGCCGACTTTGGCGTCAGCAACCCGCACTTCGGAGACCGGCTTCACGGCAGGAGTGACTGCCGGCTTCTCAGTTTCAGCCTCAGTCTCTGCTTCAGCGGCAAGCTTGGCAGCCTCTTCGCGGCGGCGCTCTTCTTCCTCTGCCTGGCGGCGCGCTTCGATGGCGGCCAAACGGCGCACCTCAGCATCGTCCACCCGCGAGGAAACTGGCCGCGGCGCCACCGGGGGGGCTACAGGCTCGGGAGCAGGAGGGGGTGGAGGCGGTGGCGGCGCCTGTTCAACAGGAGGAGCAACTGGTGCTGGTGGAGGGGGAGCAACTGGTTCGGGCTTTTCGACAGGCTGCTCGGGCTCCTGCACACTGGCGGGCTTAACATAGGTACGCTTTTTGCGCACCTCGACATTCACCGTCTTCTTGCCGGTGGTCTTCAAAGTACTGACGGTCTTGCGGCGCAGGGTGATCTTCTCAGAGTCACGGGGCTTACCACCCAACCCCTTCAGGTAGGCCAGTAGCTGCTGTTTTTCTGCATCGGTAACCGCTTCATCCGGCGAGGTATGCTTCAACCCCGCTTCCCCCATCTGCTTGAGCAGACGGTCTACGGATACCCCAACCACCTCGGCAAGTTGACTCACGGTAACTTCAGCCATTCAATATCCTCTCAATTTTATGTCTAACCAGGTTGCCTGTATCAGTCTTCGGCAAACCAGGGAGCCCGCGCCGCCATAATCAGGGCAGCCGCACGCTCATCGTCCATACCGGCAATATCCAGTAGGTCATCAACCGCCTGCTCGGCGAGGTCTTCCATAGTAACAATACCGCGTCCGGCCAGGGTATGAGCCAGATCCTCATCCATGCCCTCCATGGTGAGCAGATCTTCAGCAGGCTCCGCCGTCAACCCTTCTTCCGACGCCAAAGCCATCGTCAGCAGAGCATTCTTGGCCCGTTCGCGCAGGGCTTCGGCAATATCTTCGTCAAAGCCTTCGATATCCACCATCTCTTCGAGAGGCACATAAGCTACCTCTTCGATGGAGCTAAAGCCTTCCTCTACCAGCACCACGGCGATGTCTTCATCGACATCCAGGTAGCGCATAAAGGTTTCAATCAGCGAACCGGCCTCTTCGTCCTGGCGGGCCTCGGCTTCGGTAACGCTCATGACGTTGATTTTCCAGCCCGTCAGTTCCACCGCCAAGCGCACGTTCTGGCCGCCCTTGCCAATGGCCTGGGCCAGGTTTTCTTCGGCCACGGCGACGTCCATGGTGTGGGAATCTTCATCCATGACGATCGACTCGACATCGGCCGGGGCCATGGCATTGATCACCAACTGAGCCGGGTTGTCGTCCCACAACACAATATCAATGCGCTCGCCGCCCAGCTCGTTGGAAACCGCCTGTACCCGAGCACCGCGCATACCCACGCAGGCACCGACGGGATCGATACGGCCATCGTTGGTTTTGACAGCAATCTTGGCACGCGAGCCTGGATCCCGAGCCGCACCGCGGATCTCAATCACCTGCTCGGCAATCTCCGGCACTTCAATGGTAAACAGCTGCACCAGCATCTCATTGCAGGCACGGCTGAGAATCAGTTGCGGGCCGCGAACTTCGGGGCGAATGTCGATCAGGACAGCGCGGATGCGATCGTTGACACGAAATACTTCACGGCCCACCAAATCTTCCCGGGACAGCACCGCTTCGGCATTATTCCCAAGATCGACGATAAGGTGTTCGCGAGTCACTTTTTTGACCGTGCCACTGACCATTTCGCCGATGCGATCACGGTACTGGTCAGCGATCAGCGCGCGCTCGGCATCGCGCACTTTCTGCACAATGACCTGCTTGGCGGTCTGGGCCGCGATACGACCGAAGTTGATGTTTTCCACCTGCTCTTCGCAGATGTCACCCACTTTGAGACTTGGGTCCTTTTCAGCGGCTTCCTGGGTAGTGAGCTGCGTGCCGAGCTCGGCCAGCACATCATCACTGACCACTTCCCACCAGCGGAAGGTATCGTAGTCACCCGTTTTGCGGTCGATGACCACGCGGATGTTGGCATCTTCGTCATAGCGCTTTTTAGTGGCCATCGCCAGCGCCTGCTCGATCGCCTCGAAGATCACTTCCTCGGAAACGCCTTTCTCATTGGAAACGGCTTCCGCAACCATCAAAATCTCTTTGTTCATTACTTCAGCCTCTTGTCTCGTCGCTCCCAAATTGGGGGACCACATTCGCCTTGTCGATGGTTTCAACGGGAAACAGGAATTGGTGATCATCTACCTGCATCACCACCTCGTCTCCTTCCACCCCCACCAGTTGGCCTTTGTACCTTCTGCGACCTTCGTAGGGAGCTCTCAAACGCACACTGATCTCGTGGCCAGCATACTGGGCAAACTGTTCCAGCGTGTAGAGAGGCCTGTCCATGCCCGGCGAAGACACCTCAAGGGTATACTCACCCTGAATAGGATCTTCCACATCCAGCACACTGCTTACCTGGCGGCTAACTTTTTCACAATCGTCGACGAGGATACCCTCCTCGCTGTCGATATAGATACGCAGGGTGCTATGCCTGCCGCTGGAGATTACTTCCAGGCCCCATAGACTATAGCCCAGGGCAGTCACCACGGGTTCCAGCATATCCTGTAATTTGCCTTGCCTTGTGCTCGCGCTCAAGCCCCACTCCACGAAAAAGGTGGCCACGGTGTAACATGTCCACAACAAAAAAATGGGCCGACGGCCCATTTCGCGAGGAGCTTCGCCCGATCTGACGAAGGCACCTAACAAAAAGCCCCTTGTCAGGGGCCTTTTGAATTGCGCGCAGACCGCGACGCATTGTTGGCTGCGGGAGCAGGGTCTTTGCCTGCGACCTCCAGCGGCTGCACCGCTTGAAAGCTAAGTCCGACTCGTCGGACCTCCCACTTGAGGCACCTGGCCTCTGATTGGTAGCGGGGGCAGGATTTGAACCTACGACCTTCGGGTTATGAGCCCGACGAGCTACCAGGCTGCTCCACCCCGCATCAAATCGTGTGATATCTTTCCCTGCCGTTCCGCGGCGACGAGCCTGGTAACTCGTCCATCACTGCTTTGCATCCTGCTCCGACATCCCCGTCGGCTCTTGAAGGTAACTCAGTGCGTTCGTCCTCAAGAGGGCGTGAATCTTATAGCCCTCTGCGCAATCCGTCAAGGCCCAATCATACTTTATTTATTTTTGGGCGCTGCTGGATTTATTTTTGGCCGCTGCTGGGCCTCTTGCCCACACTAACCACTATACCAGCCTCACAAGGCAAGCCGTTAGCCCGCAGGGCATCCACATGGAATGCCCTGGGTAACTTGCTCACTGCAGTCTAGACTCGCAGTGCACTACACTCACAACACAACTCACGATACACCAGTAGCGCATCACGAGGGCATCACGCCTTTTTGTAGGTATCCAGATCGATACCCGAACGGCCCGGAGCCAGAATATTATTCGGGTCCAGAGCTTTCTTGATGGCGTGCTCCAGATCGCGTTTAACAGTGCCATAGCTCTGCGCAACGCGCTCCTGGAAACGAGTATTGACCCGGTAGACGGCGTAGCCCTCTTTCTCGAACTCGTCCAAGAGTTCATTGAAGCAGGCATCGGCCCGTGCAGTTTCCTCCGCGCTGGTGCGATCGTAGAGGACGTCGATCACATGGTGCATGTCCCTTGGCGCAACGATAAACTCCCCCACGTAATCGAGGCCGTGCTTGTGCAGAATGCGCTTGGCCATCTCCATCTGCTTCTTGCACTCGCTGCCGCGCGCCGCGCTCACTGGTGCAAACCACATGGAGCCGCCGCCCCCGCGCCAGTTGTAGAGGCCGAACTCCTGAAGGTTGGGGATGCCCGCCATCAACTCGGCCCGGTACTTGAAGGGCTGGGTGTCGCCGGCCTCTTCCTGGGTGACGATGCGGCCCTTGCCGAGTTTTTTGAAAGCATCGGTAACGATCTTCCAGTTCACGTCCACCTGTTCCTGGGTGCCGTACAGGGCGGCGTAGAGGTTCCAGGCGCCCATGCCGGTATCTTCCTGGATCTTCTTCAGGATCGGGTCGGGAGTATGACCCGGCTCGGTGATGTAGGATGAGCGGCGGATGTTGCCGCTGCCCGCCTCCCAGAGGATATTGGCGATCACCACCGAGTTGGGGATGGTGCCGGAGATGCGCAGCGGACGCAGCATCTCCACGATTTCGTCGATGTCGTCCTCGTTGTCAAAGATCACCTCGAACGGCTTGTACACCGGCGGTCTGGGCATCAGCCAGAAGCCCATCTTGGTGGTAATGCCGTAGTTGGCCTGGGTGAACATGCCATCCAGGGTCGGGCCATAGCCCCACTTGAAGATCTGCCAGGTATTGCTGCCCTTCACTCCGCCCATACCGGTGCGATAGACATCGCCGTTGGCCAGCACCACCTCCATACCGCACTGCATCATGAAGTGTTCGCCATAGGGGGTGTAACCCACGCCGCGATCCATGGTGTTGCCCAGCGGCCCGGCAAGGGACGATGGCGCCGAGAAAGACAGCATTAACGGCAGGTTGTTCTCGGCGAGGTAATCGTAGAGCTGCCCGTAGGTCACCCCCGGCTCCACCAGGGCGTAGCACATATCGGGGTCGACCTTGAGAATTTTGTTCATTTTCTTTAGGTCGAGGATAACCTGGCCGCGCTGGACAGGTGCAGACGAGCCATAACCGAAGTTGCGGCCCGTCGAAACCGTCCAAATCGGGATTTTGTACTCGTTGCAGATGTGCACAATGCCCTGCACCTGCTCGACAGTGGTGGCGGTGAGCGCCGCTGAGGGCGCATGGGCAGCATTCTCCACCGACATCATGATCTTGTTGTAGGGCGCCAACTGATCGGCCTTTGCCAATACGTTCGCTTCTCCCAGCAAGGCCCGAAACTTCTCGACTGCCTGATTGAACGCATCCTGGCTCACGCCTCTGGGCAGTACCGCATTATTTTGTACAGACATGGATCTGACTCCTTCAAGCCTCGATGGAAAAAGAAACGAAATTCCCGGTAATGGGGATACTCGTCGCAGGGGGGAGCGCAACCTTGGCGCGCTCTGCACCACCCAGCTCTGCATCACCCAGAGATGCAAGCAGATAACCGATACTGCTTGCCCACAGGGTAGCCTGCCCCGTCAGGTGCTCAGAGGTGTTCAATTGGCGCAGCACCAGTGAGCCATCCTGGCGTTCCACCTGCAGAGTAAAGGGACTCCCGCCCTCTTGCAGCTGTTGATCCAGCTGCTGAGCCCAACGGTCATCGATATTGGCAGTAAGCAGGTGGTGGCGAGAACACCTGGCTTCAGCGCTGTGTTGCCCCAACCACTGGATGCGAGCCCCGGCACTCCGGGCGATATCCACAACTAAAGTAGCGGAAGCATCATCCAGAAGGCCGATGATGCGTGGTGACTCGGCAGTCTGGAGCCGGCGCTCAAGAGCCAGCAAAAAGTCGACATCGACGCCAGCTTGCTGGACTTGCAACTGGGGCACGGCTGTCAGCGCACCCTGCAAAAAAACGGTTCCAGCGGCGCCCTCCTGGGTCAGGACCAGCACTGGCTGCCCCGCTGCGGACACGGGCCTGGCCATAGCTCGCAAGGGGCCACCGATTGTTAAGCCGGCGATACTGCTCAGCGCCATGCCCTTGAGTACGGAGCGACGATTGATAGTCATGGCAGGCTCCTTATGGCTGACTGGTGGCGGGCGGCAGAGTCGCCAGATACTCTGTCACTTGGGCAATGGATTCATCATCAATATAGGAAGCGGGAAAAGCGGGCATGGCATTAAAGCCATTGCGGACGATGAACTTGACGTAAGCTTCGGGCAAGCCGCGGCCACCAATCGCCGTCCCCACGGCCACCTCCGGTGCATGGCATTGGCCGCAGACCTTGTCATACAGGTTTTTGCCACTGCCCCACTGGCTCTCCTCCTGCGCCTGTACCGGCCAGGTCAACAGGGCAAGGACCAGAGCGCTCGCCCCTAGCGTCGCAACCTTGTCAATCGAGGGAAAAGACATTTTTTAGTTCTCCAGTCAAAGTAAGGAACGCGCACATTCAAAAGCAACTCTCTCTTCGAAAGACACTCTCTTAAAGAAAGTCTCTCAAAACGGATAAGGGCGCGGGGTGTGCTGCACCGTAATCCATCGCTCCGTCGTGAACTCATCGATGGCCCAATCGCCATTAAAGCGGCCCAGACCGGAGTTCTTCTCACCACCAAAAGGTGCATTTGGCTCGTCGTTGACGGGCATATCGTTGATATGCGTCATACCGGCACGGAGCCCTTGCGCAAACTGCAAGCCCCGCGAGGCATCTGCCGTAAATACAGCGCTGGACAGGCCGTAGTCGCTGCTATTGGCCAACTCCAGAGCATGCTCTGCATCCCGTGCGCACTGAATGCCAACCAGCGGGCCAAAAATTTCTTCGCGGGCAATTTCCATCTCGGCGGTGACCTGACCAAAGACATGGGGCGGCATCACATTGCCTTGCGGCTCGCCGCCAGCCAGCAAAGTTGCCCCTTCCTGCTGGGCTTTACTGACCTTGTCTATCAAGCCCGCCAGTTGTGTGGCATTGATCACCGGCCCAATCACCGTGTGCGGATCGGCGGGGTTGCCACAAGGCAGAGCCTTGACCCGCTCGACAAAGCGCGCCGTGAATTCATCCACCAATGGCGCCTCAACGATGATGCGGTTGATCGCCATGCAGATCTGCCCCTGGTGCAAAAACTTGCCCACCACGGCGGCATTGACCGCAGCCTCCACATCGGCATCGGCCAGAACGACAAAGGGACTGTTGCCGCCCAGTTCCAGGGCAACATGCTTGAGGTGCGGGCCGCTTGTAGCTAGACGACCGATATTGCGGCCGACCGCGGTGGAGCCGGTGAAGGAAATAAAAGCGGGAACTGGATGCTCGACAAAGGCGTCGCCAATCTCTGAACCGGCCCCGACAATGACACTGAGCACACCGGCAGGCAATCCCGCCTCCTCAAAGATACGGCCCAGCAGAAGACCGCCCGTCACCGGCGTATCACTGGCCGGCTTGAGAACTACTGCATTGCCCAACGCCAGAGCGGTGGACACCGAGCGAGCACTGAGATGAAGGGGGAAGTTCCAGGGACTGATCACGCCGATCACACCGCGCGGCGAACGGTAGACCCGGCTCTCCTTGCCCGGCACATCTGAAGGCAGGATGCGGCCATGGGCGCGGCCCGGCAGGCTCGCCGCCTCCAGGGTAATAGCCCGGGCAGAGGCCCACTCGATTTCAGCTTTGGATCGGGTGCTCCCCGCTTCGCGGGTCAGCCAGCTGATAATTTCATCCTTGCGCTCATCGAAAACGTCAACGGCACGGCGCAGGACAGCGCCTCTCGCACTGGGTCCCTGGGCCGCCCAAGCGGGCTGCATTTCTTGTGCTTTCCGATAGGCCTCATCCAGATCCTCGTAGCTTGCCATGGGCAAGCTGAGCAGCGTTTCGCCACTGAAAGGGTCAGTGACCCGGAGGTCGCGGCCAGTGCTTCCCTGGCGCCATTGGCCAGCGATCAACTGCACTTCAAGGTTTTGGTAGGCCGGCTTGCTCTGCATCGCGGTTTTCTCCTGTAGTTGACAGCCCTCCTGGCGAAGATGCGCAACCCCAAACATTCTCCGCAAGCCCTGGACGGCATTTCATATGCTGGCTCGGTTTCTGCTTGATAGCATAAGTCCTACTATGCCACGCCCCTCAGCAGGCGGCAAAGCTGGCTCCTATAGGCTAGTACAAAGCCACACAAAATGCCCATGGAGCCAACCGCTTCGCTGGTGCATCAAGCCGCCAGGCCCTAGCTCAGCCTGAGAACAGGTTTGACGGTGGTACCGTTCGCCGAATCCTCAAATGCCTGACTGATTTGATCGAAGCGATAGAACTTGATGAGCTTGTCGAAGGGGAATTTTCCTGCCTTGAAAAACTCGATCAATTTAGGAATAAAAACCCGCGGTACCGAATCGCCCTCGATTACCCCGATCATGCTTTTCCCTTCCGCCATCAGGTCATTATGCACATCCAGGCTCATCTCCGGTGTGACCCCAACGATAGCGGCCTGCCCCAGGGGGCGCAGGGCGTGCAGACATTGCCGCACCACCGGCGGGACTCCGGTGGTTTCCACCGCGTAATGGGTACCGCCCTGAGAAGCACTCTGGATCGCCTTGACCACCTCCGCCTGCTTGCCATTCAAGGTATGGATTGCCCCCAGCTCTTTTGCCAGGGCGAGACGATCATCGTGCACATCGACAGCAAAAATCTGCTGACAGCCGGCAATCTTTGCTGCCATCACCGCGCTCAACCCCACAGCACCGCAGCCGTAAATGGCAATGGCAGTGCCAAACTCCGGCTTAAGACGGTTGAGCACTGTCCCTGCACCGGTTTGTATGCCGCAGCCCAAAGGCCCCAGCAAGGCGAGGTCCACCTCTTTGTCGACTTTGACGACGTTGCGCTCATGGGCAACCACATAGGAACCAAAGGACGACTGGCCGAAGAAGGTACCCAACGCTTTATCTCCCTGATAAAGGCGATAGGTGCCATCTTCCATGCGTCCACCGAAATTGAGGTCATTGAACCGGGAGCACACTGTCGGGTGACCCGTGAGGCAGTTCTCGCACTGCCCACAGTGGGCAAAAGACATCACCACATGATCACCCACCGCAAGGTTGGTGACGTTCTCACCCACTTTTTCCACCACACCTGAGCCTTCATGCCCAAGCACAATGGGGTACGGCGACACTCCCAAGTCCCGCGCTACAGCGTCGGTGTGACACACACCAGTGGCAACCACTCTAACCAGCACCTCATTCGGTTTTGGTCCCGACAGGGTGACCTCTTCAAGAGCAAAGTCTTCGCCCTGCGCATGGGTTACAGCTGCTTGAATTTTCATATCCGCTCCTTCCTGGTTCAATTGGATCTATTATGCCGCCCACCATCCTGGGCTCATCCTGTTGCTATACTCGCCAGCCACCAAGCGCCACGTCAAATCATCATGGACGATCAATTGCGCTGGCAAACTGTCGGACTGTCGGACTTCGCAAGGCATTTGAGATTGCCTTGAAGGTAGCCTCAGAAAACAAAAAGGATTTTTACCTTTAGAGGCACCGTAACAGCAATGCAGGATTTTGGTTAAAAAGCTCTTCGAAACTACTTTCAATATTAGGAGATTAATATGGCAAATGATCGCTTTCAAAAAGGCATGGATAAACTGAAAGAGCTGACTGTGCCCAATGACACAAGCCCAACCGGCCATATGGAAGTGGGAGAAAGCTTTAGCGACGTTGCCCCAGACCTCACTCGCCTGGTGGTGGAGTTTGCTTTTGGCGACATCTATGCCCGGCCAGGGCTCGACAATAAGCAAAAAGTACTGACTACAATTTCGGCTCTGGTAGCACAAGGCACACCACAAATTGGTATGCATGTTATCACCGGCTTGAACGTCGGACTTACGCCCGATGAGATAGTAGGGTGCATCATGCACCTGATCCCGTATGTCGGCTTCCCACGCGCTCTAAATGCCCTGAAAGTGGCACAGGAAGTTTTTGCCGACCAGGGCGTTTCAATCACCGCTGAGAACTAGCCTGAAGCCGGACATCCGGGTGGGTCCTGAATGTCCGGCTGTGCTCTCTCAGCAAAACCTCTGGGCAAAGCCTCTGAGCTTACCAACGGTACTTGAAGTCCACACCATACTCCCTGGGGTCGCCCACCGAGGCGAAGCTGACGACACCCGGCAGATACAGAATCTGACCGTAGTAGGTCTTGTCCGTCAGGTTGCGACCGTAGAGACCGATGCTCCAGCGGTCGTCGTCCGGCGTCCAGGACACGGTGGCATTTACCAGGGTGATATCGCCGATCTTCTCCTGGGGCAGGCCAGTGAAAGCCGTGTACTTGGGACTGCTGTGGGTCATCTGGACGAAGAACCTGGCGTCGCCGGGGCCCATGGGGATCTCGTAGGTAGCGTTGGCATTACCGGACCAGCGCGGTGAGTTCATCAGGTGGTTGCCCTTGAAGTTGGCTGGCACCATGCCGCCGAGACCATCGGAGACCTGGGTTTGGTAGTCGTCGTACTTGGCATCCAGATAGGCCAGTCCCATATTCACCGTCAGATGATCAGTGAGCAGCGCAGTCAGCTCCAGCTCGACGCCCTGGCTGGTGGCCTCACCGGCATTGACGACACTGGCACTGTTGGCACCGCTGGGCAGGGTAATGTTCTGGGTCACCTGCATGTCGTCGTACTCATTGTAGAAGAGCGCCAGGTTAAGACGTACCCGGTTATTGAACAGGTCACTCTTGATGCCCACCTCAATGGTATCGAGGTATTCGGTATCAAACGGACCGACATCTTCTGGAATAATGATGCGACCGACGAAACCACCGGACTTGAAGCCCCGGGCATAGTAGCCGTAGAGCATGGACGAGTCGGTCAGCTGGTAGTCCAAGCCAATTTTGCCACCGACGTTATCCCAGGACTTGTCACCGCTGGCCACCACCAGGCTGCCGGGAATGATGGGGTCGTAAAGGCTGGCGGGGCCGCCGTCTGGAGACATGGTACTGGCCGTGCTGGAGGTCGCCTTGGTGTCCTCATGGGCGTAGCGCAAGCCGGCCTGGAAACGCAGGCGGTCGGTCAGATCCCAGTACATCTGGGCAAACAGGGAGCCAGACCAGTTGCGCTGCTCCTGGGTCTGGGGCTGACCCAGACCCGGCATGAAACCGTCCAGTACGCCGCGGTGATCCATCTCATAGTCCTGATAGAAGGCAAAGCCGCCCACCATCAG
>Ga0265293_10009168_pt1 | contig 14316 bp, 15 predicted proteins | sample Munlanlewell138R_FD_192505 | JGI IMG/M metagenome (GOLD analysis project Ga0265293, IMG submission 192505) | Leachate microbial communities from a municipal landfill in Southern Ontario, Canada - Leachate well 138R | ecosystem: Engineered > Solid waste > Landfill > Unclassified | place: Canada...
TAGCGTTCGTCCTGGCTCAGGTGCGCGTAGCCCATGTGTGGTTCCACTTGGCGGTGAAGCTGCACAGGCTACCGCACCTGCGCCACCTCACAGCGTGAGTGGTGCACTTCAGAATTGAATCCACCGGTGAAGTCATCGTTGACCAGTTGCACGCCAGCCAGCGACAGGCGGTTGCTGCTGGGCACGCCGCTCAGGCCAAGGCTCTGGTTGAACTCCGCCACGATGTTGCCGGCGAGCGTATTGATCTGCCCGGCGACCGCAGGCGAGTACAGCACCAGCACGCGGATCACGCCCTGGTTGGCACTGCTGCTGGTTGCGTTGTCCGGGTCGGGATCGCGCGGCGCCTCCGGGGGCAGCTGGCCAAGTACGGTCAGGGTGTGGGCCTTGCCCATGCCCTTGCTTTCGATCAGATACATCCAGCCCTGTGAATGGATGCGGCCCAGTGTCCCGGAGGGCCCGATGGTGATTGTTACCAGCGATCCTTCCTCGTCGCCCTCGATCCAGCCGGAATACGAGGTGTAGATGCCATCGATGTAGACCTGTTCGACGGTAGGCAGCTTGAGCACGACCGGCCCCTCCAGCAGGGGTAGCCAGGCACCAACGCGGGCGCCCGCCACGGGCATTGCGGGGCCGACTCGCCGGCGCCCCGGGCGACTGTCCGAAAGGAGGTATTTCGCATTGAACTCGATGTCGTAGAAGCCGAGCAGCGCATTGCCCCAGGCTTCTTCGCGGGCGGCATCCGGCTGCGCTTCCGTGAGGCCTTCGACGAGCATGGGTACGTCAGGCACCGGTGCTGCCGGTCCGCTGGCCATGACTGGTTCTGCGGTCGGTAGCAGGCCGGGATCGATCACCGAGATGCGTGCGTCAGCCGCACTTCCGTCCGCTTCGATCAGGTAGATGCGGCCGTCGGTGTGGATGCGACCGATCACGCCCTCCGGGCCGGACGTGAGCGCGACCAGCGAAGCCCCGTCGCCCTCCACGATGCCGGTACGGCTGAAACTGCCGTTGGATTCCTCGTACACCGCCTCCAGCCGCAGCACGCGTGTCTTCGCCAGCATCGGCAGGTCGGCCAAGATCCTCTGCGGGAGCTCAAGGCCCTGCTCACGCCGAGGGCGATCGAGCAGGGTGCGGTCGAGTTGAACCGACCAGGCGCCGAGCAGGCCACCTTGCCAGTGCGCGCGTCGCGGATCGTCCGTCGTGGACCGCTGCAGCGGCGCAGTGAACAGCCGCGCAGGAGCGGGTTCTGCTTCCGCAGTCTCGGTAGCGGGCAGGATTGGCCGACCCACCGCGGTGACTGCATCGTGCTCGGTGCGGTCGAAACGCTCCAAGGGGCGGTCGCTGCGCGCGTCGGCGAGGGCAGCGAAGGCGAGCAATCCAAGCGTGACGGCATGGATCGCGAAGCGGCTGTGCATGTCGATCCCCCTGGCGAATCCGGATGATCACGGATCACCGAAAAGGCCTGTGCTGATGCCAGGCTTCATGGCGCGGCGCATCAGCGCGGCGTGAAGGAAAGCCCAAACGACGGATTTTCCTGCCGATCCGGACTCTCCCCAATGGTGACCGGAAAGTCAAGGAAGGAACCCGCAGTCCGGCAGTGTGTTGTCCGGGTTCATTGGGCGGGAATCCCAGGCCGGGGCGGCCCGGCGCACCACGGCTTTCCGGCCGGCGCTTGCCTTCATCGCTCATTCGACCTGCCCTCGGCAGGCTGCGGGCATGCGTGCATTGACGAGACGATTGCAACACGGAGGCCGGATACGAATCGGCAGCTCCGGCTGGCGCTATCCGCCCTGGCGGGGCGTGTTCTATCCGCCCGACCTGGTGCAGCGGCGCGAACTCGAGTACGCCCCCGGCCGTTTCACCCGCATCGAGCTCAACGGATCCTTCTACTCGTTGCAGCGGCCCGAGAGCTGGCAGGCCTGGATCGCGCAGACGCCCCGCCGCTTCGTATTCGCGCCAAAGGGGCCGCGTTACATCATCCATCTGCGACGGAACAACGTGGCGCTGGTGATCGCCGATACCGCGGGGAAGTGGCCATACGTGGAAGATGTGACCGCGGACTGCATGTACCTGCGCCTGCACGGCGACAAGGCGCCCTATGCCAGCGGCTACTCGCCCGAAGCGCTCGACCGCTGGGCCGATCGCATCGGCGTCTGGAGCCGCGGCGGGGAGCCCGCGGACGCGCAGCGCGCCTCGTTGCAACCGGAGCGCAAACGCAAGACGCGCGATGTCTGCTGCTACTTCGACAACGACATCAAGGTGCACGCGCCGTTCGATGCCCAAGCGCTGGCGGAGCGGCTGGGCGCGCCGCCGGCGCCGCCGCGGGAATGAGCGGTGCCTGGTGCGCACCCGTGAACGGCCGAGCTGGATCGCTCCGGTTCCAGGAAAACCTCGAGGGGTGCCATCCCTGCGCCTGATATGATCCAGCGCCCGGCCAGCCGCTCGCGTCCCGCCATGCACCGCTTTTCCGAATCGCAAGTCCCCGATCACCCATCGCGGCTCCCGAAAGGCTTCACCCTCATCGAGATCCTGGTTGTCGTGGTCATCCTCGGCATCCTTGCCGCCATCGTGGTGCCACGCGTGCTCGAGCGCCCGGGCGAGGCGCGCGTCACGCGCGCGAAACAGGACATTGCCGGCATCGTCACCGCGCTCAGCCTCTACAAGCTCGACAATTTCGTCTACCCGTCCACCGATCAGGGGCTGGAGGCGCTGGTCACGAAGCCCTCGGGTCAGCCGGAAGCGCCGAACTGGAAGGGGCCCTACCTGGATCGCGTGCCCAGGGATCCCTGGAACCGGCCCTATCTTTACCAGCAGCCCGGCCAGCATGGCGCGATCGATGTCTATACCTACGGCGCCGATGGGCGTCCGGGCGGCGAAGGGGAGGCGGCGGACATCGGCAACTGGGAGTGAAGCGGGAGGCGACATCTCCGCAACCGGACCTCGTCAAGGCGACCCATGAATTGGTGGCGGCCCAGTAGTTCTCGCCAGGCCGGCTCCGACGCTGCGCGCTGGCGCGCGCGGCCCGGCGCCAGGCGTTTGCGCCTCATGGATCGCGATTGCCCGCCTGTGCATGGCTTCACGCTGATCGAGCTGCTGGTGGTGGTGGCCATCGTCGGCATCCTCGCCGCCGCGCTGGTGCTGGCAGTCGGTGATCACGGCGCGCGCAGGCTGGAGCAGGCGGCCGGCGGCTTCGCTGCCCTGGCTCGGCAGGCCTGCGACCAGGCCGTGCTGACCGGGCGCGACAGCGGCATCATCGTGCGTCCCGATGGTTATGCGTTCAGCCGCCTGGATGGCAGCGCCTGGCAGCCCTATGGCAGGGATGCTGTGTTGCGCGCGCGCGCCTGGCCGGAAGGTCTGCGCGTCGCACTCGAGCGCGGCGGCCAGGCTGTCGATCTGACCCAGGCGGATGCCGGCCGGCCGCAACTGGTCTGCTTCGCCTCGGGCGAGCTCACCCCCTTCGAACTCGTGCTGGCGCTTGGCGACGGCCCGCTGCGCTACCGTGTCGTCGGCAGCGAGGATGGCGAGCTGCAGGAGGGCAGCCTGCCGTGAACGTGGCGTTCAAGACTCGCCATGGGGAACCTGGCACCCGCCCGCGCGCCGCGTCGCATGGGCCGCGACGGGCCGGCGGGCAACGCCGTGGAGCGGACGGCATTTGCGGATGCCCGGCCCGGCTCCGAATACGTCCGTGCCACCAGCCGGGCTTCACCCTCATCGAAGTCCTGATCGCGCTGGCCGTGGTCGCGCTGGCCCTGCTGGCGCTGACCCGCACGGCCGGCCTGGCGGTGCAGGATTTCGACGCCTTGCGCGAGCGCACCCTGGCCGGCTGGATGGCCGCCAACGTGCTGACCGACACGCGCATCGCTGCCATTCCGCCGCCACTGGGCCGCAGCGACGGCCGGGCCGAACTGGGCGGGCACACCTGGCGCTGGACGCGCGAAGTCCTGGCCACCCCCAACGCCAGCATCCGGCGCATCGAGGTGCAGGTGTTTCTCGGAACTGCCGACCAGCCTTCGGCCAGCCTGACCGGCTTCGCCGGGGTGGCGCCGTGAGGCCGGAACCGGGAAGCGTGGGTCGGCACTGCGCGCTGCGTGCGCTGGACGCGACCCTCGTGCAGGGTCTGGATCGCGCGCAGCGCGGTCGCGCAGCGCGATCCTTGATGCGCGCTCGCCGATACCGCCCCACGCGCGGCTTCACCCTCATCGAGTTGCTGGTTGCGCTGGCGGTGTTCGCGGCGCTGGCGGCTGCGGCCTATGGTGGCCTGGCAGCGGTGGCGGACACGCGCGCGGCGCTGGCCCGCCAGCAGGATCGCTTCAGTGCCGTGACGCGCAGCATCGGGATCGTCGAACGCGACGTGCGCCAGGCCCTGTCGCGCTCGGTGCGCAGCCAATCCGGCGCGCTGCTGCCGGCCGTGGACGGGCGCGGTGACGCCCTGGAGCTGACCCGCCTCGGCTTTGCCAATCCGCGCGGGGAACCGCGCAGCAACCTGCAGCGGGTCAGCCTGGCCCTCGATGGCCGCACGTTGCGCCACGGGTCCTACGCCGTGCTCGACCGCGCACCGGGCACACTGCCGGCGACCAGCGTGCTGCTGGATGGCGTGCAACGCCTGCAGCTGCGTTATCTCGGCGACGATCACAGCTGGCGCGAGCGCTGGCCGCCGGACGGCGCCGCGCCCGACGCGCTGCCGCGCGCCATCGAACTGCGCCTGACGCTTAGCGACCTTGGCGAGCTGCGGCGCATCGTCGAACTGCCGGGATCCTGGCCGCCTCCGGCGGTGGCAGCGCCATGAAGGCCCGACCGCGCGGCGTTGCCCTGCTGGTGGCCCTGCTGGTCGTGGCGCTGGCAACGATCCTGGTGGCGACCCTGCTGACCCGCGGCGAACTGGCCTACGCGCGCACCCGCAATGCGCTGCGCGCCCAGCAGGCCGAAGCCTATGCGCTGGGCCTGGAGCTCTACGCCCAGCGCGTGCTGTTCGAAACCTGGGCGGAAGGGCCGGACACCCGCATGAGTCCGTGGACGGTACCGCTGCCGCCACAGCCGGTGCCCGGCGGTACCATCAGTGCCACGTTGCGTGACCTGGGTGGCTGCTTCAACCTCAACAACCTGGCGCCTGGCGTGGTGCAGCGGGACCAGTGGCGGCGCGTGTTCGAGGCGCTGCTGGTCGGGCAAGGCCTCGATCCGCGCGTGGCCGACGCCGTGGCAGGCTGGCTGGATCCGCAGGACCAGGCCGAGGCCAGCCACTATCTGGGCCTGCCGGTGCCCTATCGCCCGCGCCAGGGCCTGTTCGTGCATGTATCGGAGCTGCGCCTGGTGCGCGGCATCGACGGCGCGGCCTATGCCCGCCTGGTGCCGCACGTGTGCGCGCTGGCGCCGGGAACGCGCCTCAATGTCAACACCACCGACCTGGCGCTGCTGCAGGCGCTCGGGCTCGGGCGCAGCGATGCCGAGCGCGTCTGGCAGGGTGGGCAGGCGCAGTTTGGCGACGTGGCCGCGTTCCTGCAGGAAGCGCGCACTCCGGCGCTGGCGGCGCGCTCCGAACTGCTCACCACGCGCAGCGACTGGTTCCTCGCGCGCGGCGAAGTGGCCCTGGACGACATCCCGTTTACCTTCTTCAGCCTCATCGAGCGCGCCCAGGGTCGCGGCGTGCGCGTGCTCGAACGCAGCCGTGGCAGTGACGATGCCTGGGCCTTGTCCACGCCGCCCGCGGATGCGGACGCGTCGCGTCGCTGAGGCGTGGCGGCAGCGCATTCTCGACTACAATCGACGCGACCCGCCGGCCCATTCCTGCTGCACGATGCCCGATCGCCTGTTGCTGCGCCTCGCCACCGATGGCGGCCTGAGCTGGCTTTGCCAGCGCGATGGCCAGGGCGCGCCGTCGGCTGCGCACCGGGGTGTGCCGCCGACCCAGGTGGTGGCCTCGGCCGGCAGTGTCTGGGTGCTGGTGCCTGGTGAAGCGGTGCTGCTGACCAGTGCGCGGGTGGCGGCGCGCAGCCGCGCGCACTTGTTGCAGGCACTGCCGTTCGCGATCGAGGACCAGCTGCTGGCGCCGGTGGAGGAACTCCACTTCGCCGCGTCGCGCAGCAGCGACGAGGAAACCGGCGTTGCCGCGGTCGCCCGCGCGACCTTGCACGGCTGGCTGGAGCAGTTGGCGGCGCGGGGCATCGAACCCGACGTGCTGCTGCCGGACACGCTGGCGCTGCCGCTCGCATCCGAGTGCGGGACCGCGCTGCTGGAAGATGACCGGGCCTGCGTGCGGCTCGGGCCCTGGTCGGCGCTGGCCTGCGGTCTCGCCGAACTGCCGGCCTGGCTGGCGCACAGCGCCGACCTGCCGGAAACGCTGGCCATCCATGACGCGCGCACGTCGGCGGTGCCCGTGCCGGCCCTGCCGGTGACGACGCAGGCCGAGCGCGTGCCCGATGCGCTGGCGTTTCTCGCCGGCGCGCTCGTGCAGGCGCCGATCAACCTGCTCGAAGGCGATTTTGCGCCGCGCCAGCGCCAGGCGCGGCAGGTGCGCGGCTGGCGCGTCGCGGCCATGCTGGCGGCGGCGGTCATGGCGCTGGCGGTGGTCAACCTGGGCGTGGAGGTGATCCGGCTCGCACGCCAGTCGGCGCGCCTGGACACCCGCGCCCAGGATGCGCTGCGCACGGCGTTCCCCGGACTCGATGCCAGCCAGCTCGCGCGCCTTGCCCCGGAACAGCTGATGCGCGGGCGCATCGCCGGCCTGCGTGGGGGCGCCGCGGCGGGTGGACTGCTGCACATGCTGGCCGATATCGCGCCGGTGCTCGGTACCGTATCGCCAACCCGCATCCAGACACGCAGCCTGGAGTACCGCAACGGGACGCTGGAAGTGGGCCTGCACGCCCCGGACGTGGCGGCGCTCGACCAGGTGCGCGAGCGCCTGGCCCAGGTGCCTGGCCTGAAGGTCGAGGTGACCCAGGCCAATGCCGGTGCGGACGGCATCGATGGCCGCCTGCGCATCCGCGGGGACGCGCCATGATGCGCCAGTGGTGGACCGGGCTGGCGACGGGCGAGCGGCGCATGCTGGCGTTCGGCGCGCCGCTTGCACTGCTGCTGCTGGGTTGGGCCTTCGTCTGGCACCCGTTGGCGCGCAAGCGCGTGGAACTGACCCAGGACGTGCAGGCGCGCCAGGCAGCGCTGGACTACGTCGAGCGCGGCGCGGCCGAGATCGCGCGCCTGCGCAGCGCGGGCCGCGAATCGCGCGCCGATCGCGCCGGTCGGTCGCTGCTCGCCCTGGCCGACGCCAGCGCGCGCGACGCCGGCCTGGAAGCGGCGCTGCGGCGGGTCGAGCCGGCCGGCAGCGACGGCGTCAAGGTGGTGTTCGAGAATGTCCGCTTCGATGATCTGATCGGCTGGATCGAAACGCTCTCGCAAGGCTACGGCATCGAGGCCAGCGACCTGTCCGTCGATCGCGCCGATGGCGTGGGCATCGTCAATGCCCGCGTCACCCTGCAGGACGCGCCGCGTTGAGCTCGTCCGCCCACCTTGTTCCCTGCCCGCACTCGCCATGAGATTCCTGAAGTTCCTTGTCGTGCTGTGCAGCGTGGTCGTGATTGGCGCGGTGGTCGTGTGGCGCGTGCCTGCCGCTTGGGCCTACGAACATGCTGGCGACCGCCTGGCGCCGCTGATGCTGACCGGACTGCACGGCACGCTCTGGCAGGGCCATGCCGCTGACGCCAGCGTGCTGGGCCACCCGCTGGGGGCGCTCGACTGGACGCTGCACAAGCTGCCCCTGCTGCGCGGGCGGCTGGTTGCCACCGTCAACCTGCAGGGCAGCGATCTGCAGGCCAGCGGCAGCGTCGAGCGCGCGCCCGGCGAGCTCACGCTGCGCGGAATCCGCTTCCATCTGCCGGCCACCCTGATTGCGCCGGCGCGCCATGGTGATCCGCAGGCCTGGCGCGGATCCCTCGAGGGCAGCATCGATGAAGTACGCATGCAGGGCGCGATGTTGATCGCCGCGCGTGGCCAGGTGCGCTGGAGCCGTCCCGGCATCCCGGCGCTGCCCGAGCTGGCCTTGCCCGACCTGCTGGCCGACTTCGCCGCGCAGCCCGACGGCAGCGTGGCGGGCAGCGTGCGCGACGACGGCGGCGGTCGCATCGCCGTGGACGGGCAGTTCAAGCTGCGCATCGGCCTGCTGGATGCCGCTATCGTGCTGCGCGCGCGCCCTGGCCATCCATTGGCGGCGCGGGCGCTCGAGCGCATCGGCGAGCCGCAGGCCGACGGCTCGCGGCGCGTGGTGCTGCACGAGACCTGGCCGTGAGCACGACCGCGGCGACCTTGCCACGCGACTTCTTCGCCACCGCGCTCGAGGTGGCCCAACGGGCAGCCGACGCTGCCGAAATGGTGATCACCCGACGCTACCGGACCCACGATTTCAGCATCACCACCAAGGCCGATGCGACGCCGGTGACCGAAGCCGATCGCGAGGCGGAAGCGGAAATCAAGCGGGTACTGCGCGCGCAGTTCCCGCAACATGCCTGCTACGGCGAGGAAGAAGGGCGCGAAGGCGAGGGCGATTTCCTGTGGCTGATCGACCCGATCGACGGCACCAGGGCGTTCGTGCGTGGCTACCCGTTCTTTTCCACCCAGATCGCGCTGATGCACGCCGGCGAACTGGTGCTCGGCGTGTCCGCCGCCGGCGCGTTCGGCGAACGGGCCTGGGCGGTGCGCGGAGGGGGCGCCTTCCTGCGCGGGCGTGACGGCCGGGTGGCGCGCGTGCAGGTGTCCGGCGCCACGGAGTTCGGCCCGCGCAGCGCAGTTTCCACCGGCAATCTCAAGTCGCTGGCGGCCAGCCCCGCGCGCTGGGCGATCCTGGCCGACATCGTGCGCGAGACCGGTCGCATCCGCGGCTACGGGGACTTCCTGCACTACCACCTGCTCGCGCGCGGGGCGATCGATCTGGTAATCGAATCGGACCTCAACATCCTCGACATCGCGGCCCTGGTGGTCATCGTGCGCGAGGCCGGCGGGGTGTTCACCGACCTCGACGGCGGCGCGGTCGGGCTCGCCACCACCAGCGCCCTCGCCGGTCCACCGGCACTGCACGCCCACGCGCTGCGCATGTTCCAGGCCACGCCGGCCAGGTCCGTCTCGTAGCCACCGGCCACGCCGCCGAGTCGCTGGGCTGCGGCCTTCGCCGGGGCGACGGCGTTGAAACGCGCGCATTTCATCGTTCCGGCCTTGGCCCGGAGAGGGTGCCCAAACCCTCACCCGGTCGTCCCGGGGCACGCCCCGGCCCAGTGCCTTTGCGCCCTCACACGCCGGGCCGGCCATCCGCGGACGCGAGCGCGGCGACCGTGCACTACAATCGGCGCATGCCGAAGTTGCCTACCATCCATGCCACCCGTTCGGGTGGTGCCAGTCGCTTCCTGCACGTCGAGCAGGTGGATCTGGAGTTTTCCAACGGCGCAAGGCGGACCTTCGAACGGCTCAAGGGGGCGGGCCTGGGTGCCGTCATCATCGTGCCGATGCGTGACGATGCGACCGTCCTGCTGGTGCGCGAATACGCCGTCGGCGTGGAGCGCTACGAGCTGGGGCTGCCCAAGGGGCGGCTCGACCGCGATGAAACGGTCGAACAGGGTGCCGATCGCGAACTCAAGGAGGAGATCGGCTTTGGCGCGCGTGACCTGCACATCCTTACCAATCTCGCCGTATCGCCGGCCTACATGACCGCCATGACGCACGTGGTGCTGGCGCGCGATCTTTACCCGCAGCGCCTGGAAGGCGACGAGCCGGAGGAGCTGGAAGTCGTGCCGTGGCGGCTCGACGAGCTGCATTACCTGCTCGCGCATCCGGAGGTCAGCGATGGCCGCTCGATCGCCGCGCTGTTCATCGCCCGCGAATATCTCGCCGGTCGTTTCGAGCCGCGCCGGTGAGTACGGAACTCGAGGCCCTCGCCACCCCGGTGGCGCGGATCGCGCGCGCCGCGGCCGGCGCCATCCTTGCCGTCTATCATTCCGATTTCGCGGTGGAGGAAAAGGGTGATCACTCACCGCTGACCGCCGCCGACCTGGCCGCGCATCGGCTGATCGTGGCCGCGCTGGCCGAACTCACGCCCGGCTGGCCGGTGCTGTCGGAGGAATCATCCGACATCGACTGGGCCACGCGCTCGCGCTGGTCGCGCTACTGGCTGGTCGATCCGCTGGATGGCACGCGCGAGTTCGTCAAGCGCAATGGCGAGTTCACGGTCAATATCGCCCTCATCGATGAGCACCGGCCGGTGCTGGGCGTGGTGCAGGCACCGGTCGGTGGCGAGCTCGCCTGCGCCTGGCAGAACGGCGGCGCCTGGTCGATTGGCGCTGATGGCAGTCGGCGCGCGCTGCATGCGCGCCCGCGCCGCGAGCCGCTGATCATCGCCGGCAGTCGTTCACACGGTTCCGAACGCGAGGCCACCCTGCTGGCGCGCCTCGGCCCGGTCGTCAGGCAGCCGCTGGGATCCTCGCTCAAGTTCGTGCGCATCGCCGAGGCCGGTGCGGATCTCTACCTGCGCCTGGGACCCACCTCCGAGTGGGACACGGCTGCCGGCCAGTGCGTGCTGGAGCAGGCGGGCGGTGCCGTGATGGATCTCGACGGCCGGCCGCTGCGCTACAACACGAAGGCTTCGCTGATCAATCCGGAGTTCGTCGCCGTGGGCGATCCGGCCGCCACGTGGCCGAGCTGGCAGGAATCCTCGGACGCATAGGGCGGGTCTGCGACGCGCATCTGCGGCCGTTCGATCCTGCCTGGCCGACAACGGGTCTTGCGTTCAGCCGGTGCCTTGGCCTGGCAGGGCGTTGGCGGGCGTGCACGCATCACGAATCGCCTCGGGCAGCGCCACCGGCCGGCCACTGGCGGGATCGACCCACACCATCACCACCTCGCCATCGGCATACACGCATGCGGCATCCGCCTCGGCGAGGATGCGGTGGGCGAGGGTGACCGAGGACGCGCCGACGCGCGTCGCCGCCAGTTCCACCGCGATGCGGGCCGGCCAGGCAAGCTGGCGGCGGAAGTTCACCTGCGCGGCGGCGACGACCGGCATCATGGTTTCATCGAACCAGGTGCCCTTGATGTCGGCCAGCCAGGCCAGCCGCGCTTCCTGCGCGTAGACCAGGAAGGTGGCGTTGTTGACGTGGTTGAAGGCATCCAGGTCATCCCAGCGCACGGTCATCGGCACACGCGCCATGGCGCGCGGTGCCGGCGGCGTCGCGGCCGCGGGGATGGCGGCGGGTGGGGTGGCCGGCGGCGCTTGCGCCTCGCGCGCGGCCGGGGCGGCCTGCGCTGCGCGCGGTCTGCTCTTGGCGGGCGCGGCCTTGCGCTGCGGCGCGGCCTTGCGGGTGGCGGATGGGGTCTTCTTCATGCGGCGGCTCCGCGGCGTTTGGACTTGGTCGACGGCAGCAGGCGGGCCAGGAACTGGCCGGTCCAGGAGCCGGGTGCGGCCGCCACCTGTTCGGGCGTGCCGGTGGCGATGATGGTACCGCCTCCATCCCCACCTTCGGGACCCAGATCGATGATCCAGTCGGCGGTCTTGATGACGTCCAGGTTGTGTTCGATCACCACCACCGTGTTGCCGGCGTCGGTGAGGCGCTGCAACACGGCGAGCAGTTGCTCGATGTCATGGAAATGCAGGCCCGTGGTCGGCTCGTCGAGGATGTAGAGCGTGCGGCCGGTGTCGCGCTTGGAAAGCTCGCGCGAAAGCTTCACGCGTTGCGCTTCGCCGCCGGACAGCGTGGTCGCACTCTGGCCGAGCTTGACGTAGCCCAGGCCGACGTCGAGCAGGGTTTCCAGCTTGCGGGCCAGCGCCGGCACGGTGGCGAACAGCTTCGCTGCATCTTCCACCGTCATGTCCAGCACATCGGCGATGGTGTGCCCCTTCCAGGTGATCTCCAGCGTCTCGCGGTTGTAGCGCTTGCCGTGGCAGACGTCGCAGGGCACGTACACGTCGGGCAGGAAGTGCATTTCGACCTTGATCAGGCCATCGCCTTCGCAGGCCTCGCAGCGCCCGCCGCGCACATTGAAGCTGAAGCGGCCGGGGCCGTAGCCGCGGGCGCGCGATTCGGGCACCTGGGAGAACAGTTCACGCAGCGGCGTGAACAGCCCGGTGTAGGTGGCGGGGTTGGATCGCGGCGTGCGTCCGATCGGCGACTGGTCGATGTCGATGACCTTGTCGAACAGATCGAGTCCCTGCACTTCGCGGAATGGCGCCGGGCGCGCGCTGGCCCCGTTGAGCGCGGCCGCGGCCAGGCGCTGCAGGGTGTCCTTGATCAGGGTCGACTTGCCCGAACCGGAGACCCCGGTGACGCAGGTGAACAGGCCGACCGGCAGTTCCAGATCGACGGATTTGAGGTTGTTGCCGCTGGCACCGAGCAGGCGCAGCTGGCGTTGCGGATCGGGCGCGCGGCGCGCGGCCGGGATGGCGATTTCGCGCTGACCGGACAGGTACTGGCCGGTGAGCGAGCGCGGCGCACGCAGGATGGCGGCAAGGTCGCCTTCGGCCACCACTTCGCCGCCATGGGTGCCGGCGCCCGGGCCGATGTCCACGATGTGATCGGCGTGGCGAATGGCGTCTTCGTCGTGCTCGACGACGATCACCGTGTTGCCCAGGTCGCGCAGCCGCACGAGGGTGCCGAGCAGGCGTTCGTTGTCGCGCTGGTGCAGGCCGATCGAAGGCTCGTCGAGCACGTACATCACGCCGACCAGTCCGGCGCCGATCTGCGAGGCGAGGCGGATGCGCTGCGCCTCGCCGCCGGAGAGCGAATCGGCCTGGCGATCGAGGGTGAGATAGTCCAGGCCCACGTCGACCAGGAAGCGCAGGCGCTCGCCGATCTCCTTGACGATGCGCATGGCGATCTCGCCGCGCCAGCCAGGCAGGCGCAGGTCCTTGAAGAACGCCAGCGCACGACCGATCGGCAGGGCCGTCAGGCCGGGCAGGTTGGCATCGGCCACGAATACGTTGCGTGCGCTGCGGTTCAGGCGCTGGCCGTGGCAGGCCGGACAATCGCGATCGCTGATGAAGCGCGCCAGTTCCTCGCGCACCGCGGCGGATTCGGTTTCCTTGTAGCGTCGTTCCAGGTTCGGCAGCACGCCTTCGAACACGTGCTTGCGGGTGACGGCGCCGGATGCGCCGGTGACGTAGCGGAAGCTGATCTGTTCCTCGCCCGACCCATGCAGGATGGGGTGGCGGATCGCCTCGGGCAGCTCGTGCCAGGGTGTTTCGATGTCGAACTGGTAGTGTCTGGCCAGCGACTGGATGAGCTGGAAGTAGTACGGATTGCGCCGGTCCCAGCCGCGCACGGCGCCGGCCGCGAGGCTGAGCTGCGGGTTGGTGACCACCCGCTCCGGGTCGAAGAATTGCGTCACGCCCAGGCCATCGCAGTCGGGGCACGCGCCGATCGGCGAGTTGAAGGAGAACAGGCGCGGCTCCAGCTCCGGCAGCGAGTAATCGCACACCGGGCAGGAAAATCGCGACGAAAAGAGCGCCTCGCCTGCCTCGCCATCATCGAGGTCGACCAGGACGGCGATGCCCTCGCCGAGGCGCAGCGCCGTCTCGAAGGATTCGGCCAGGCGTTGCTTGATGTCCGGCCTGGGACGGAAGCGGTCGATCACCACCTCGATGGTGTGCTTGACGCGCAGCGCCAGCGGCGGCACGGCGTCCAGCTCATGCACGGTGCCATCCACGCGCACCCGCACGAAGCCTTGCGCGCGCAGCTGCTCGAACACCTGCACGTGTTCGCCCTTGCGTTCGCGGATCACGGGTGCCAGCAGCATGTAGCGACGCGTGGCCGGCAGGGCCAGTGCCGCATCGACCATCTGGCCGACCGTCTGCGCTTCCAGCGGCGTGCCGTGGTCGGGGCAGCGCGGCGTGCCCACGCGCGCGAACAGCAGGCGCAGGTAGTCGTACACCTCGGTGATCGTGCCGACCGTGGAGCGCGGATTGTGCGAGGTGGCCTTCTGCTCGATCGAGATCGCCGGCGACAGCCCCTCGATGTGATCGACGTCGGGCTTCTCCATCACGGAGAGGAACTGGCGCGCATAGGCCGACAGCGATTCGACGTAGCGCCGCTGACCCTCGGCATAGATGGTGTCGAAGGCGAGCGACGACTTGCCCGAGCCGGACAGGCCGGTAATCACGATCAGCTGGTCGCGCGGCAGGTCGAGGTCGATGTTCTTGAGGTTGTGCGTGCGCGCACCGCGGATGCGGATCTGATCCATGCCGCGTGAGATGGGGCAAAGATGCGATTATAACAACCGGCGGAAACCGGCCACGCGTTCATGCCGGGTCATGATCGCGGCCGCCGGCCGGAGAGCGGGTTGCGATCATTTCGG
>Ga0265293_10009169_pt1 | contig 14315 bp, 10 predicted proteins | sample Munlanlewell138R_FD_192505 | JGI IMG/M metagenome (GOLD analysis project Ga0265293, IMG submission 192505) | Leachate microbial communities from a municipal landfill in Southern Ontario, Canada - Leachate well 138R | ecosystem: Engineered > Solid waste > Landfill > Unclassified | place: Canada...
CAGCTTTAAGAACCAACAGCTTTATCTCTGCGGCTTCATTCCAAGAGACTACAAAAGTACTTTCGGAAGCTGCAACTCTTGGTAAAGTAGATCTCTTAGAGGGGCTTAAAGAGAATGTAATTTGTGGCCATCTTATACCGGCAGGTACCGGAATGAGAGAGTTTGACAGAAACATTGTAGCCTCAAAAGAGGAGTATGTAAAAGCAGAAATTAGAAAGGCTGCTATAGATGAGTAGTTGTTACCCATAAAGTTAATTAAAAAGAGAGAGCATTTTGCTCTCTCTTTTTTTTATAAGAAGCCAAAGAGTCTATCTAAAAATTTTAGGAGGAGCCGTAGCTCTAAAAGAGAGAGGCGATACCGACTTGATAGGTGGAGTTAGAGCCGTTGTCGCACCTCTTAGGAGATCTTCGCCAATAAACCTCTCCATAGTGAAGTTCTCACCGGCAACAGTCAATATCCGTTTAACAATAGCAGCACGAGAGGGGGCGTTAAAATAGAGGTCGTTATGTCGCATAGCGCTATTGAGCTCTGGGCGCCAAGCTCCATAAGAGTAGTAGAAGGCCCCTTCATAGCTATCTACCACAGAGTACCCTTGGATAGCGAAGAGATCTCTCCATTTTACCGAAGAGCGATCACCGGTAATATCTACATTTTGATAGAAACCATAGGGTAAGAAATCTCTATATTCGTCTAAAACTGATGGAGTTATTGTAGCCCCCTCATTCTCTACATATTCGTCGGCAAGTTTGGCATAACCATGCCCTCCCGCTTCGTGAGCAATTAGATTGCGATAGTGGCTGTTGGAACCCGTACTTCTACTAACTGGAACAATAGCTATTGCCTTACCATCTGCCCACATCCAACAGGTTCCTCCATAACGGTTTTGGTTGGCAACCAAGACAATTAAAGATTTGCGAAGCCTCTCTTCATCTATATTTAATACCCTCTTAACAAAATTAAAAAGGCTGTTTTCATCTATACTCATAGAGGAGCCCCCTTCAAAATTGGTGTTAAAGCGGCTGTTTTTAACAACTCTACGATCGGATTGGCTCACCCCACTCTCCCTTGAATAGGCTGCCAATTTATAGATAGAGAAGTACTCTCTGTAACTACTGTAGGGTTCAAGTGCAAAAAAGGCCTCTATCCCTTCATCCATATCGTTATCAAACTTCCCCCCATAAATAAAATCTTCTCCTGTGTAGCCATCTCCCACAAAAATAATATCAGAGGAAGCAGCACCTCTTGTATGACTCTGTACTACAGAAAAGTCACTATCAAAATAGGCAGGGGTGGAGCCGGTGGTAAAGGTACCCTCAGAGTGGTATAAGGGCGAACTGCTAAATTGGTCTATTGCCGCCACCCTCCACCAATATCTACTATTTGGTTCAAGATAGTGGGAGAGGTAGAAGATGGTGTCGTTCACTGCTATAGGCTCTTCCCAACTATCGGGATCTCTGCTATATTGCAACAGATAGGTAACATTGTCGCCATCGGCATCAAAGGAGGAGCTCCATCTGAAGGGTGGAAGGAGAGAGAGATTTGTACTGTTGTTTTGAGGGCTCTGAAGAGTTGGTGCTTCAGGAGGAGAGTTCACTCCCCTAAGCTGCTTTATATTAACACTCTGCTCCTGTAATCCATACTTCACACTAAGATTAATCTCACGCTGCGACCCGCTGTTTGGAAGAGCTAAAACCGAAACAGTGGCATCGCCCTCTCCAAAAAGAGGATCTACTTCAAGCCAGTTGCCCTCTTGTGGCAACAAAATTTGCCAACGACTATTGGAGAGCAATTTAAAGGAGCTTTCACCTCCATCTTTGTCTATAACCACTGGAGTACCTACCACTTGAAGCCTACCGCTCTGTTGTGTAATCTTTACATACCTCCTCACCTCACCTCCCCCTATATTGAGAGTGGCACTTCGCTCCCTCTCCCCTCCGTTATCGGAGAGGGTAACAGTTATAATAGCATCTCCCTTTCCAGAGGTGGGGGCTATAGAGCACCAGGAGGCCGATACCGAAGCTGTCCAATTGCCGTTGGATTGAAGAGCAACCTCCCCCACTCCATCGTAGTTTGGAAGAGTGAGGGTAACACTGTTTACATCTATATAAAGCGGTTCCTCTTTACTACAAGAGAAAACTAAAATTTGCAAAAGTAGAGCAACAAAAAGAGTAAAAGCACTGTTTCTAATCATATAAAGCAACCCTTACCTTCTATAAACAGTAAATATAGAGAAATGTTCTCAAAAAAAGGGGAGCCTATAGCCCCCCTTTCAATTTTAAAATGTTTAATCAACTATTAATTGGGATTTGCATAACTCTCAACTTCAAACACTTCCCACCAATCGCCAAAAGAGTATGAAATTTCCGGCAAACAGAAATCTACAACAAAGAGGTAGTAGCCGTCGTCAACTACGCACTCATCAAGAAAAGTAGTACCCCAGTGGAACATTCCGTTTTCTGGGTAGTCCACGGCGTCATACCAAATTCCTATCGACTGCTCATCAAATTGGATTTTACCTTGGGAGTCCAAAGAAAATTCAATATGGTATCCCGGTTCATAAAGATTGGGGAAGCGGTAATACTCTCCCTCTTCTGCCTTATAGAGCTCCCTTGATACAGAGGGGGGACCATCAAATCCATATTCAATGATTTCGGAGTAGAAGGTACCTGTTGCGTAGAGTTTATAGGTGAGTTTTCGGCTTACGCTCATCTTCACTTCGCCAACTCCAGAGATAGAGAGTTGGTCGGGGTCGGCTACAGTAACAGTAATAGCGTAGCTCTCCCCTCCAAAATTGTCGATACTGTTATAGTCAAACTGTAGGTATGCCTTATTTTCGCCATCGGCAAAGATGAACTTATCGTCGGTTGGGGTAAACTCATCGCCTGTCATATCAATAATAACAGGTACAGTTAGTGCTCCCAAACTGTTTCCTCTATACAACTCAATCTTAAATGAGTTGTTATCCTCTGCAACCATCTCATATTTTAGAGTTTTAGAGGGGAATGAAACCTCATCTCCCCTTGTTTGATCGTAGAGCTTCCCAGGAGAGTCGCAAGAGAAGAGCAAAAGAAGGGAGAGAATAAAGGTATTTAATAATAGTATTTTTTTCATAATATATAACTCTTAAGTTAGTTATAGTTAAGGATTTTGATCTCGAGAGGGATCCATATTCTCATTACCGTCAAATTCGGTTTGAGGTATCCACAAAATTAGGTCTGGATCGTATGGGGGGTAAACCGCCTTTACAGTATGGTTGCTACCCGAATAGTCTCTATTTATACCCAAACCCAATCTATTAATATCAAAGAGCCGGGGCACTTCACCCCACAACTCAACCCTTCTTTGAAAGAGAATCTCCTCCATTAAAGTTACAGGAGGGGCATTAACATCGCTGTTATAACTCTTACTGTTGGTTCTATTGGCCAAGCGGACAGCGTAATCATCCATCCTCTTCTCTCCTACCATAGAAACATACCTTTTTGCATCGACCCAATTTTCAGAGTGGCAGGCAGCTTCGGCTGCAATAAGGGCCATCTCTTCGGCGCGCATTAAAATATGGTCGCCCGTTTGGGCAGAGGCATCTAAAAAGACCAACTTAGTTTGGCAGTAGGAGCGTTTGGCGCCATCTTTTGTTCCAGCTTCGCCCCAGTTGCTTTGAGGAAGCGGTTCGGTCCACCAGGCTCTCCTGGCATCCCCTTGGGGAATAAGATCATACAAACCACTTGCTATTAGGTGTCTTGCTGCCGAATATGTACTGCCGCTACCGGCATCCATATGGTAGTAAATGTCGGGACCGCCCATAGATTGGTCGGTTTGAATGGCAATTCCCCAAAGTACATTGGGCTTTGAAATATCATTGACATTTCTAATATTTGAGAAGGACGTAACTTCGGCTCTCCCCTCCAACGCCTTTTCTGCATAGGTTAGAGCTGTGGGGTAATCTTTCTCTACCATTGCATGGCGTGCCTTAAGCCCATAAGCTACATATTTGTCTATATGGGAGCGGTGCTGCTGAGCTACACCACTTTGCTCCAACAGCTCAATAGCCCTATCTATATCGTCGCTGGCCTGTTGAAAGAGTGCAGCTACAGTACCTCTGGGCTCCCCTGTTGTTCCAGCCATTGTTGGAAGGGTATAGATGGGGACTCCAGGGGAGTCACTATCCCAACTTTGGGCATAGATTTGGACAAGCCACATATAGGCCATAGAGCGTATAGCATAAGCTTGTCCAATCACATAATCTGCTAAGCTGGGGTCGCCGGGAAGCTCTCCCTCATTGGCAATTATATAATTTGCATTGGAGATAATAGTGTAGAAGAAGTTCCACATCTGATATTGATGCCCATCTTTTCTAGTCCAATCTCCTTGTGTATCAAAAGCGTAGTCAAAAAAGAACCACCCCGAACCGGCATCATCCATAAGATGGTCATCTCCCTTTAGAGAGAAGGTGAGAATATAGGCAGAAAGACCACCATTTTCATCTTCCCATCCACTTCCCCACTTATAGGTATTAAAGAGTCTGTAGATACCATTTACTGCAGCCAAAGCATTTTGGGAATCTTCAAATACTTTAGTGCCACTAACCCTGTCGGTGGGGTCGGTATCGAGCATGTGAGAACAGCCTCCGGTAAAGAGGAGTCCTACAATAGAGAGTATATAAAAAATCTTTTTCATATTAGATTCTTAGTTAAAATTTAATATCCAACCCTACTGAGAGAGTTCTTGAGGGTGTGTAAGAGAAACTGGTGCTCCCCGAAAAGTTAAATTGGGGGTCGGCACCCTTAAGGGCATTAAAGAGGTAGAGATTGTCGGCTGTAAGGCTCACTCTAAGCCCCTTCATTTTTAGCTTACTACTCACTCTTGATGGGAGTGTATATCCTAAAGTTATATTTTTAATAGCAAAGTAGGATGCATCTATAAGATCCTCATGGGTGGTGGTAATTTGCATTATACCGTTATATTCTACCAAAGGTAAAGGGGTAACATCACCAGGTTTTTGCCAAGTTTTGGTCAATCTATCTTTATGGCCATTCTGCCCCAAATATTGGTGGTAGAGTAGAGTGTAATAGACGCCATCGTACATCTTTCCTCCTATAGAGTAGGTGGTTGCAATAGCCAAGTCTAAATTTTTATAACGCATCTCGTTTTGCCATGAACCGTAGATAATTGGAATACGGCTTCCACCAATCTCCTTGCAGGTGGAAGCTTGGGTATAGCTACTACTAATATATGGCTCTCCCTTCTCTCCATTGGTTGGGTCTATATCCCACACCCAGTAGAGTTTACTCCCCGTTGCGGGATCAACTCCGGCAGATTTGGCCAGATAGAAGGAGTTCATAGTCTCGCCCTCTTTAATTATGTAGTTACCTGTAACTATTTGAGGTTTATCTGCCAATTTAAGAACTTTATTACTTATTGTAGAGCCCATTAGAGTAGAGTTCCAGATAAAATCTCTCCCTTTTGCTATATCGCCCGAAATGGAAAATTCAACTCCTCTATTACGCATAGAACCCACATTTTTATTGTAGCTCTCAAAGCCGGTTGAAAGAGCCATAGGGTAATCCATCAACATATCTTCGGTTACTCTATTGTAATACTCCACACTTAGCGAGAGCCTATCAAAGAGGCGAGCCTCAATACCTGTGTTGAAGTTCCTATTCTTCTCCCATCTGAGGTCTGTACTCTCAAGAGAGCTTACCACCATACCGGGGAAAGATTGGTTAGGATAGCCTAAATCGTAAAAGGCCTGCCAGGCGTATAATGCACCAATATTGTCGTTCCCTTGTACTCCATATGAAGCTTTAAGGGTTAAATTGTTTATCCAATCCAAATTTTCCATAAAGGACTCTTGAGAGACTCTCCAACTGGCACCTACCGACCAGAAATTACCCCAGCGGTGATCTCTATGGAAACGGGAGGAGCCATCTCTACGAAAACTTCCCGAAAGGTAATATTTATCTTTGTAGTCGTAATTTACCCTTGAGAAGTAAGATTCTATAGCATAGTTGTTGGTATAGGAGTCTGAATCTCTAATGTTTGTGGCAGCAGCCAACTCATATAGGCCACCAAAAGGGAATCCCGATTTTTCGCCATAGAGATTTTGATAGTTATATTTATACCACTCATGACCCAAAAGAACGCTCCAGTTGTGGTGGTAGCAGATAGTTCTATCCCAAGTCAAAAGTTGGTTAAAGGTGTAGCTAAAGGTTCTACCGTCTGAAATAGCTACCAAACCATTTAGCGTTTCAGCATTTCCAAAATAGGGATTGAAGTAGGTCTTATTTTTAGAGAGAGCGTAGTCAAAACCCAAATTGGCGCTCAATTTAAGCCCTTGTAGAGGCCCCTCTTCCAATCCTCCAAGCTCTATAAACGTTCTGGCACTTAAGTTGTCGGTAGTGCCTAAATATTTATCTTCCTCTAAGTTGGCAAGAGGATTCCAACCGGCATTGGCCCCCGCAGGTCTATCGTTGCCCCAATCGTATAGAGGCTTCCCCGTTTCGGGGTCGATAACACTATTTCCCGCCGCATCTTTAAGATATAGGGGGTAGATAGGCGACATCAACATTGCACTATAGAAGACATTGGAGTAGCCCGAACTCCCTTGCTGTGCAGAACCAAGGGTTGTACTATTGGTGGAGTTGGCAGCAAAGTTGGCATTTAAACCACTCTTCAGCCAGTCGTTTACAGCAGATCTAATATTTGCCCTTCCCGAAAAGCGTTCAAATTTTGTAGATTTCACCAACCCCTCCTCATTTAGATAGCCCAAAGAGAACATATGGGTGCTTCTGTTGTTGCCACCACTAACAGAGATTTGGTACTCCTGTCTTAAAGGGGCAGTTGCAGTAGCATTGTCTAACCAATCTTCGCTCCATTTCAATCCAGTGCCGGGGAAAATTTTTCCTGTAGTGTGATCTATAAGGGTAGCGGCATCCCTGTCGAAGGGATTATATTGCAACGAATTTCCAAAAACTTTATTGGGGCCGTACAACATCTCCTCTAAGGCAGCTTCACTGGCAATAGAGGGTGACACTCCATCTTTTATAAATTTATTTTTATAGATGGAATAGGTGTTTTCTGTCCACTCGTAGGCATTCAAAGTTTCGTAACGGGGGATAGCTCTTGAAGCCACTCCCCAACTCCCTTTAAAATCTAAGGTGAGTGAACCCTCTTTGCCCTGTTTGGTAGTGACAATTACAACACCATTGGCACCTCTTGCTCCATAAAGGGCCCCGGCAGAGGCATCTTTAATAATAGTAATAGAGGCTATATCGTTGGGATTTATGGCATTAAGGGCACCATCATAGGGTACGCCATCTACCACATAGAGCGGATTGTTAGATGCGCTAAGGGAGCCAAATCCTCTAATAACTAAGTTGGCACCGGCACCGGGCTGCCCCGATCCCGAAGTTGATTGCACCCCGGGTGCCATTCCTTCTAAGGCTTTAGAGACATTGGCAACCGTTCTCCTTTCAATTTTTTCTGAGGTGACAGTTTGGGCAGAACCGGTAAAAGACTCCTTTTTGGCGGTGCCGTAAGCTACCACCATAACATCTTCTAAAGAGACAGTTTCTGGAGTAAGCTGCACATTAACCACTGAACGGCCGTTCACTTCAATCTCTTCGCTCTTATAGCCTATAAAGCTAAAAACCAAAATTGCATTCGAGGCGGTAGTAATGGAGTATCTACCATTGAGGTCTGAAGCTCCACCGGCCAATGTACCTTTTACCTGAATAGAAGCAAAGGGGAGACAGGCTCTCCTGTTGCTGCATCGGTCACAGTTCCGGAGACCTGGATATTTTGCGCGCTTGCCAAGCTAAACGACAAAAAAGCTCCCAGAACTGCTAAAAACAGTTTAATTTTTTTCATACGAAAAGGTTTTGGTTAGTAATTAGTATCAAATATATATTTTATATTACAAATTGTTACTTACAAAGTGCTAATTATTAGAGCATTCCAACTATCAAAGATATCAATTTATTTTAAACATTCAATATAATGGTCACTATATATACTATTTAGATAAAAAAAGCACCCCGAAGGGTGCTTTCAATTGATAAGTATAAAGTATCAAATAGGAACTTAGCAGACGCCCTGCTCCAATGTAGCTCTTGCAACCTTCATAAAGCCGGCAATATTGGCACCATTTACATAGTTTATATAGCCGTCGCTCTGAGTGCCGTACTTGATACATTGGTCGTGGATACTACTCATTATCTGCTTCAATTTGGCATCTACCTCTTCGGCTGTCCAATTGATATGCATCGCATTTTGTGTCATCTCCAATCCCGAAACTGCAACACCACCTGCATTTACAGCTTTACCTGGAGCAAAGAGCAACTTTGCCTTTTGAAATTCAGCAATAGCTTCAGGGGTACAGCCCATATTCGAGATCTCTGCAACACAGATTACTCCATTTGCTATCAACTCTTTGGCATCGTCACCGTTAAGTTCGTTTTGGAAAGCGCTCGGCAGGGCAATATCAACCTTAACGCTCCACGACTTCTTGCCGGCATAGAATTTGGCTTCGGGGAACTTATCTGCATAGGGGGCAACAACATCGTTATTGGAAGCACGAAGTTCCAACATATAGGCAATCTTCTCTTCGTTCAAACCGCTCTCATCTACAATAACTCCATCGGGGCCCGAAATTGCAATAACTTTCGCACCCAATTCGGTTGCCTTTTTGGCAGCACCCCACGCCACATTACCAAAACCCGAAACTGCAACAGTTTTACCTTTAAGTTCAATGCCGCGGGTAGCCAACATATGGTTTACAAAATAGACACCTCCAAAACCGGTTGCTTCGGGGCGGATTAGAGAGCCTCCCCAAGTTGCCCCTTTACCGGTAAGAACTCCGGTATTCTCTCTTGCCAACTTCTTATACCAACCATACATATAGCCAACCTCCTTAGCTCCAACTCCAATATCTCCGGCAGGTACATCGGTATCGGGCCCTAAGTTTTGCCATATTTCAGTAATAAAAGCTTGGCAGAAACGCATAATTTCGGCATCTGAACGCCCTTTGGGATTGAAATCTGAGCCACCTTTACCGCCTCCCATAGGAAGAGTGGTCAATGCATTTTTAAAAGTTTGCTCAAAACCTAAAAATTTTAAAATAGAGGGGTTTACAGAGGGGTGGAAACGAAAACCTCCTTTATAGGGGCCTATTGCATTGTTGAACTGCACACGATAACCGGTGTTTACATGTACTTTGCCGGCATCGTCCTGCCAAGTTACCCTAAAGGTAAATAGGCGATCGGGTTCTACCAATCTTTCAATAATGTTTGCTTTTTCAAATTCGGGGTGTTGGTTATATACCTCCTCTACAGATTCCAAAACTTCGTGTACTGCTTGTAGATACTCTTTTTCGTGGCTATACTTCTTTTCGAGTGAAGCCATCACTTCATTGACTTTCATAAATAGTTGTAATTGATATTTGTAAAATTTAGTTGAATAAAACTCTACTTAACCTCCCAAGTTGCACCACTTCTCAGCAACTCATCTACACTCTTAATTTGTGCATGCTCCCTTGCATTTATCACTTGGTCTCTAACATTATTGTTATATGTTTTATCTTCAACGGAACGAATAACCCCAAGGGCTACGGGCAATTCCGGCCACTTCATATCTATTAGCATAGAGTGTAGGCCGGGGTTCTCCTCCTTGGCATTGTGAACCAAAAGATCTTTTTCGGAGATACCCTTTTCGCCTATTGTAACAGATTTAATTTTATTATCCTCAAAAATAAGCCCCTTATCTCTATTTTTACCGTAAATCATGGGCTCTCCATCTTTTAGGATTATTGTTCTATCGGCCCTTACAAGCTTTTCAGCAAACTCTGCATGGGTTCTGTCATTAAATATGATACAGTTTACCAACATCTCAACAACAGCAGTACCGTTGTGCTTTGCCGACTCTACCATAAGATCCTGAGTCAATTTGATCTCTACATCTATGCTCCTGGCAAAAAAAGTTCCCCTTGCACCCAAAACAAGGGCGCCTGGGTTAAATGGATGCTCTACTGTTCCAAATGGAGATGTTTTGGTTGTTTTTCCCAATTTGGAAGTGGGGGAGTATTGCCCCTTAGTCAAACCATATATTTGATTGTTAAAGAGGATCATATTGATATCTATGTTCCTTCTAATTGCATGGATAAAGTGGTTTCCTCCTATTGCCAAAGCGTCGCCATCACCGGTAATTTGCCAAATGGTAAGACGCGGATTTGCCACCTTCATACCCGTAGCAATTGCGGCAGCCCTACCATGTATTCCGTGAAAACCAAAAGTATCCATATAGTATGGGAAGCGTGAGGAGCATCCTATACCGGAAACAAATACAAATCGCTCTTTGGTATAATCCAACTCTTCACAAATTTGGGGCATAGCCCTTTGAACACTGGCCAAAATGGCGTGGTCGCCACATCCGGGACACCATTTAACTTCTTGGTCGCTTTTAAAATCGTCTACACTATATTTCATAGCTATATTTTTAACCTAATTAATTTATAAAAGAGCTTCAACAGCCTCTACCAATTCTTGGACAATAAATGGTTGTCCCTGAATTTTATTGTACTGCAGATAGGAGAATTGGGGAAATTCGCCTCTTAAATAGTTAACAAAATGGCCACTATTAAGCTCACAAACCAAAATTTTCTTAAAGTTGCCAAAGAGCTCTTCACTATTTTTGGGAAGAGGGAAGATGTAATCGAAATGGGCCAACGATACCGAATGGCCTTCGTTCTGCAATCTCTCTACTGCCGTATAGAGATGGCCATAGGTTCCTCCCCATCCTACAACCAATAGTTCGCCGCTCTCCGAACCAATCACCTCTTGATTGGGAATATAATTTGATAGTCGTGCCACCTTTTCGGCCCGCTCTTTAACCATTCTCTCATGCACCAATGGGTCTGAAGAGACACTGCCATTGTTGTTTTTCTCCAAGCCCCCTACCCTATGCTCCAAGCCGACCGTTCCGGGAAGCGCCCATTTTCTTGCCAAAGTTTCTGGATCCCTTTTATATGGTTGGAAAGGGCTCTCTTCGCTCTCCTCTATAATGGGAGGGGTGATATCGGGGTAGTTTGAGAGTGAAGGTATTTTCCACGGTTCAGAACCGTTACCCAAAAAACCTTCACTAAGCAGGATTACAGGCATCATATGTTCTACAGCATATTTTGCCGCATAGAAAGCGGCATCGAAGCAGTGCGATGGCGAATGGGCTGCAATAATAGCAATAGGAGCTTCGCCGTTTCTACCATAGAGAGCTTGATTCAAGTCTGTCTGTTCTGTTTTGGTGGGGATACCGGTAGAGGGGCCTGCCCTTTGAACATCAACTAATACTAAAGGAAGTTCAGTAATCATAGCCAATCCTAAAGCTTCCGATTTAAGCGAAAGTCCCGGCCCCGATGTGGTGGTCACTGCAAGTGAGCCCGTATAGGCTGCTCCAATTGCAGTGCAGATTCCGGCAATCTCATCTTCGCACTGGAGAGTTTTAACTCCAAGATCTTTTCTTATTGATAGCTCCTCTAAAATAGAGGTGGCAGGGGTTATAGGGTAGGAACCGCAAAAGAGCTGTAACCCCGACTTTTCGGAAGCGGCTAAAAGCCCCCAAGCAACAGCCTGATTTCCATTTATATAACGATAAAGCCCCTTCTCTACTATGGCAGGAGCCACTCTATATGTATTCTGGATAGCTTGAATATTTGCAGCATAGTTGATGCCATCTCTCAAAGCTTTCTTATTGGCAGCTGCAATTTGTGGCAATTTTTTGAATTTGTTGTCTATATACTCAATAGTACTATCTGACGATCTATTAAAAAGATAGTAGCAAATACCCAAAGTAAAGATATTTTTAGAACGCAAAACAGCCTTTGAATCTATTCCGCAATCTTTCAAAGACTCTTTGGTAAGAGTTGTTATAGGGGCAAAGACCACATTGAGGTGCCCTATATTGAGCTCCTCTACAATATCGTCGCTCTTAAATCCGGCACGCGACAACCCCTTCTCATTTATGGTATCGGAGTCGATAATAACTGTTGCAGTAGGTTTTGCCCACTTGACATTTGATTTTAAGGCGGCGGGATTCATTGCCACCAAGACATCACAAAAATCACCCGGGGTCCTTACACTCCCACTCCCAATGTTAACTTGAAATCCCGATACTCCTGCAATAGTACCTTGCGGAGCTCTAATTTCGGACGGATAGTCGGGAAATGTAGAGATATCATTACCAAAGAGTGCAGAAGCGTCGGCAAAAAGGGTTCCAATAAGCTGCATACCATCTCCGGAATCTCCGGCAAATCGTATTACAGCCTCCTTAGAATCAATCACTTGATGAGACATAGTTAATTTTTTTGGTTAGAAAATCGAAAAATAAATTTTCCTTAAAGTTAGCTTTACTTTCTGCTTTATCCAAACCTTTTATCATTTTGATTGGTGGGCACTATCCCATATTTATTACCTTTGTATAAAATTTAAATTGTAATTTTTATGGCAATTATCAAAAAATTGAATGGAATTGAACCTAAGATAGGCAAAGGGTGTTTTATAGCAGAGAATGCTGTAATTGTTGGCGATGTAGAGATTGGCAACGATTGTAGCATTTGGTACGGAGCTGTCCTAAGAGGCGATGTAAACCCTATAAAAATTGGGAATAGGGTAAATATCCAAGATGGTGCAGTGCTCCATACAACCCATCACAAATCGGTAGTAGAGATTGGAGACGATGTGTCGGTTGGGCACAACACAATAGTACACGGAGCTAAAGTTGGAGATAATGTTTTAGTGGGAATGGGCGCCATATTGATGGACAACTGTGTTATAGACGATGGCACAATAGTAGCTGCCGGAGCAGTTGTGTTGGAGAGGAGTCACCTTTCGGGGGGGATATGGGCGGGGATACCGGCCAAACAGATTAAAGAGGGTAGCGAGGCAATAGCCAATGCGGCAAAGGAGAATGCTGCAGGATATTTAAAATATAAAGAGTGGTTTCTAAATAGTTATGAAGATATCGATTAAAAATAGAGTGAGATGAAAAGATTTTTTACATTTTTTGTGGCAATAGCACTGCTCTCATGCAGTACAGACCACGGTTACACAATTAAGGGAAAGCTCCCTACGGGCGACTATAACCAAAAGAGGGTCTTCCTAACCAACTACGACAAAGGTGTTACCATTACAGACACTGCAACTGTAGTAGGAGACAAATTTACCTTTAAAGGTGAAGTTACAACTCCTGAATATTATGGTATTACAATAGATGGGATGGATGAAAAAATTATTCTATTTGTAGAAAACGACAATTTTAAAATCGAGTACCCAAAAGAGGGAGGGGCCAAAGGTGCAGAGGTGACAGGAGGTGAAACCAATACTCTTCTTAATGAGCTTAAAGAGAAGAAGAGAGAGGTGAACGAAAAGTACTCTATAGAGTCGTTGAGGGAGGAGTATAAAGACCAAAATACATCTGTAGATCGCAAAAGGGAGATAGCCAAGTTGGATCTAGCTGCACAAGAGGAGCTGAAAGTTTTAGATGAGCAGTTCTTCAACGATCACCCACACTCCTTCTACACCATCTATCAATTGGTAAAGAAGGTAGAGGAGTACCCTTTCTCTGAGATGGAGAAGAGGGTAGAGGAGTGTGAAGCGATGGCAAAATATGAAGGAAACAGATATCTCCAAGAGGTTAAAAAGAGTATAGAACGGCTTAGACCTCTACAACCCGGCAAAATTGCTCCAGATTTTTCCCTGCCAACCCCAGAGGGGAAGATGGTTTCACTCTCCGAAATCTATCCCAACCATAAGATTACTATGATCGATTTTTGGGCTGGATGGTGTGGTCCGTGTCGTCGTTTCAATCCCAAGTTGGTTGAGCTATACAAAAAGTACAATAAATTTGGCTTTGGTATTGTTGGGGTCTCTTTAGACTCTAAAGAGGAGGTATGGAAAGATGCTATTAAAACAGATAAGCTCACTTGGGTACAGCTCTCCGATCTAAAATATTGGAAAAGCGAAGTTGTAGAGCCCTATTTTGTTACATATATTCCTCAAAACATATTTGTTGACAGTGAGGGTAAAGTTATAAAACGAAAAGTGGCCGCTTTTGAGCTCGAAGAGTTTATCAAAAAGCAGTTGGGAATTGAGTAATAGAGTTGACTATTGGTTAAAAATTCACCAATAATATTAAAAAAGAGAGGGCAACCCAAATGGTTGCCCTCTCTTTTTACTCTTACTAAAAATCTAAAGAAGACTATATGCAACTGTAAGGCCCGCCATAACAATAGAGACCATACTCATCAACTTTATCAAAATATTAAGTGAAG
>Ga0265293_10009171_pt1 | contig 14314 bp, 10 predicted proteins | sample Munlanlewell138R_FD_192505 | JGI IMG/M metagenome (GOLD analysis project Ga0265293, IMG submission 192505) | Leachate microbial communities from a municipal landfill in Southern Ontario, Canada - Leachate well 138R | ecosystem: Engineered > Solid waste > Landfill > Unclassified | place: Canada...
GGCAGAATATTTAGTGCGTGGATTAGGCTATATTAAAAGTGTCAAAGATCTGGAAGATGCGGTGGTAACCGTACGGAACAATGTACCAGTCAAAATAAAAGATGTAGGAATTGTAAACTTAGGGCCATCCACACGACGTGGAGGATTGGATAAGGAAGGTGTTGAGGCCGTGGGAGGTGTGGTAGTTGCTCGGTACGGAGCAAACCCTATGGAAGTTATAAATAATGTTAAGGCAAAAATCAAACAAATGGAAGCAGGTCTTCCTCAAAAAACATTAGCGGATGGTACAATTTCCAAAGTAACGGTAGTTCCTTTCTATGACCGCTCAGGATTAATTCAGGAAACAATCGGAACTTTAGAAAATGCATTAGCTCATGAAATACTGATTTGTATTATCGTTGTCATCGTATTGGTCATCAATCTACGCGCATCTATCTTGATCTCAAGTATCCTACCAATTGGTGTGTTAGTCACATTCATTATCATGCGGCAAATGGGTGTAGAGGCAAATATCGTGGCTCTTTCGGGGATAGCGATTGCTATCGGGGTTATGGTCGATGTTGGGATCGTCTTTATAGAAAGTATCCTCAGGTATATGGATGAAGAACGTGCTAAGGGTATTGAAAGCCGTGGAAAAGCATTTATAAGCTTAATTACCAAAGCTGTATCCGAAGTGTCGGGAGCACTGTCTACCGCTATGCTGACTACAATCATCAGTTTTTTACCTGTCTTTATGATGGAAGCACAAGAAGGCAAACTGTTTAAACCTTTGGCTTATACTAAGACTTTTGCTTTAACTTCAGCTTTTATACTGGGAATCATTGTATTACCTACCCTTGCTTATTATGTTTATTCAATCAGATTAAATAGCAAAAAGTTGCGACAAGTTGCGAATTATTTCTTAGTGGCAGCAGGTATTGGACTTTGGATATATTCGGGTGTTTCTGTAGCATTTGCATTGACCTTGATCGGAATAAATAATCTATTTACACCGAATTGGAAAGGAGAAAAATTTGCTAACTACATCAATGTAGCAATTACGCTTTTTGTAGCGATGTATTACTTGACGGTAGAATGGTTACCGCTCGGTACGCAAGCCAGTATGCCACTAAACTTTGTGTTCGTTTTCCTCTCAATCGGAATAATCTTGGGCATGTTATGGGTATTGGTAATTTACTACGAACAGATTTTGCGTTGGTCACTTGCCAATCGGTGGAAGTTTATGGCCATTCCACTTATAACCTTAGTATTCGGATTGTTGTCTTGGATGGGTACGGAAAGAAGCTTCGGCTTTGTAGCAAAAGGATTCGAAACTATCGGATGGAAGTCGTTTAAGGAAACTACTTTCTGGCAGAAATCAACCGAAACGTTCCCAGGAATTGGAGAGGAATTTATGCCAAGTTTAAATGAAGGCTCTTTCTTGCTAATGCCGACAAGTATGCCACATACTGGCATTGAACAAAACCTGCAATTTATCCGAACCTTGGACAAACGTATTCAAAATATCCCAGAGGTTGAAATCACAGTCGGTAAATGGGGACGTGTAAACTCTGCTCTTGACCCAGCACCGACCCAAATGTTTGAAAACACGATCAATTATATGCCGGAATATATTTTAGATAAAAATGGGCATCGAGAGCGTTTTAAAACAAATAAAGATGGACACTTTGAACTGATTAATGGAGATACGTATCATCTTGATCAGGGATTTAGGCAAATTCCACGAGATAGTCTAATAGCAGACAAGAGTGGTAAGTTTTTTCGACAATGGCGTCCTGAAATCAAAACGGCAGATGACATTTGGCAGGAAATAGTTAATGTTTCTCATTTACCTGGTTTGACTTCTGCACCAAAACTACAGCCCATAGAAGCTAGAATGGTGATGCTATCCACTGGTATGAGGGCTCCTATGGGGTTAAAGGTGTCTGGTCCCGATCTTGAGTCGATAGAAGCAGGAGGAAAAGCTTTGGAAACTGCTTTGAAAGATATTCCATCAATCATGCCATCCACTGTCTTCTATGACCGTGCAGTAGGCGCACCTTATATTGAATTGCATCTAAACCGAGATAAAATGGCTAGGTATGGTATTACCGTAGCAGACCTTCAAGAAGTGATTAGTGCAGCCATAGGCGGTATGTCATTGACGAGTACAGTTGAAGGCAGGGAGCGTTTTCCAGTTCGTTTACGATATCCCCGTGAATTAAGAGATGATCCTGATGCCTTACGGAAAATAATCATACCTACAGCTACGGGTATACAAATACCGTTGGGTGATGTTGTGGACATTGAATACGCGAAGGGATCTCAAATGATTCAAAGTGAAAATACCTTTTTGATAGGCTACGTCATATTTGACAAAATAAGTGGAAAAGCTGAAGTAGAGGTTGTGCGTGAAGCGGATAATCTCTTACAGGAAAAAATGGCTTCTGGAGAATTGACTCTGCCAAAGGGAGTGACTTATGTTTTTGCAGGTAATTATGAGCAACAAGAACGTGCTGCGAAACGCCTGTTACTCATTGTGCCGATGAGTTTATTGGCCATTTTGCTAATTCTATACTTCCAATTCCGAACAATTACTGCTTCCTTAATACATTTTTCAGGTGTATTTGTAGCGCTTGCAGGAGGTTTTATATTGTTATGGCTCTACGGACAGCCGTGGTTCATGGATTTTTCCGTTGGTGGCATGAACATGAGGGATCTATTTCAAATGCATAGTGTCAACCTTAGTATAGCCGTCTGGGTAGGGTTTATCGCGTTGTTTGGATTAGCGACGAGCGATGGTGTTTTGATGGGAACATACATACACGATACTTTTGTCGCCCGAAATCCAAGATCAAAAGAAGAGATTAGGGAAGCTGTTATATATGCTGGATTAAAACGTGTGAGACCCGCAGCAATGACGACTGCTACCGCATTAATTGCACTTCTACCAGTATTGACCTCTACTGGAAAGGGAGCAGAAATAATGATACCGATGGCGATCCCAACATTTGGAGGAATGTTGATTCAATCCATGACCATGTTTGTGGTTCCTGTATTTCAATGCTGGTGGAGAGAATCGGTCATTAGAAAGGAAAACAGGTCTAAAAATAAAAATCAAATAACTGATGAAAACGAATAACACACATATATATATAGTTACGATCCTGTTTGTAGGGCTAGGTTTCTTTTCGAATGCTTTCGCTCAGGAGCAAACGAAAGATTCACTATCACACTACATAAAGGTCGCGATAGAAAATAACCCGGGCGTAAAATCGCAAAGCTTAGCACATGAGGCCTTCCTTGAAAAGATCCCGCAAGCGGGAGCTTTTCAGGATCCGGAACTATCTTTGGAAGCATACACCATGCCTATGGACATTGTTGGTGGCCGCTCCATTGGGAATGTCAGTTTGATGCAGATGTTTCCTTGGTTTGGTACAAGAAAAGCAGCCCGGACAGAAGCAAGGCACATGGCCAATATGCAAGATCAGCAATATCGGGAAGCAGTGAATAACTTGATTCTGCAAGTCAGTATTCAATGGTATACAATGCAAAAACTGAACGAGCAGCTACACAATAATGAAGAAAATAAAAAAATCTTAGATCAATTGGAACAATTGGTTTTAAGGAAGTTTTCTGCGCCATCTAACACCGCCCAGCCAAATGCAACTCCGACCGTTACCAGTAAGGCTGCTTCCTCACCTTCTACATCCACCACCTCATCAAGTATGGGTGGAATGAATATGGGAAGTAGTTCCACAAGTGCTTCGGCTACTAACCCCAGCATGAATATGTCGTCCGGGGCTGGAATGGGTGGAATTACGGGTGGTTCAGGCTCAGGTATGTCGGAAGTACTCCGGATTCAATTGGAGATTGCTGAAATTGAAAACAATATTGAAAGCCTTTATTCTCAAATCAAAGCTGAAAAAGCAAAATTCAACGCATTGTTAAATAGAGAGGCCACTGAAGAAGTTGTGTTGGGTAAGGAGATTCAAAAAGTAGGCTTCTTATACAGCGAACAAGAAGCGTTGGCCATTATTGAGCAAAACAACCCTATGCTTGGAATGATTTCGGAAGAAGGTTTGGCTTTCAAAGCTAAAGCTGAGATGGATAGAAAAATGAGTTATCCCATGATTGGTATCGGTGTTGAATATATGGTTGTTGGGAAAACCAATAACATAATGCTTGCAATGGAAGGTATGAATGGAAAAGATATGATTATGCCCATGGTTTCCGTGAGCTTGCCACTCTTCCGTAAAAAGTACAACGCTCAACAAAAGGAAAGCGAACTATGGCGAAAATCAAGTGAAGAAAACTTTAAAAACACCTTCAACATCCTAAAAAGCGAGTATTATAGCTTCAAAAGCCAATTGGATGATGCAGAACGGGTGGTGAAATTATATGACAAGCAGACAACTCTTGCCCAAACGACTTATAACTTAATTGTAAAAGAGTTTATAACTGGCAAAAGTGATCTAACAAATGTCATTCAGGTACAGCGACAATTGTTGGACTATCAACTTAAAAAAGCAGAAGCTATTGCGAATTATAACACGATGGTTGTGTCAATTAAGAAATTATTAGCAGACAATAAATAACGAAACTATTCAAAATTATTAGTAATGAATAAACTGAAAAATATACTTAGAAATAAGGTAGTAACTTACGGAGCTATTCTGCTGGCTGGATTACTACTCGGCTGGGCAATATTTGGGGGCAATGAGTCCCATGATCATGGTCATGATCTTGAAATGGAGGTAACTGAGGACGGAGCTACCGTATGGACATGCTCTATGCACCCACAGATCAAGATGGATAAACCGGGTAAATGTCCGCTATGTGCGATGGACTTGATCCCCTTGAAAACATCTGGAGGAGGAGATGATGTCGTTGACGATGATGCGATTCAGATGTCAAAAGAGGCTATCGCATTGGCAAATATCCAAACTTCCATGGTTGGGCATCAGGACGCTGTCAAGGATGTACAATTGTACGGCACCATTCAAGTGGATGAACGCTTACAGCAATCCCAGACTTCCCACGTCAATGGCCGTATTGAGAATCTATATGTAACCTTTACCGGTGAGTCGGTTAAGGAAGGTCAATTAATAGCCAGGATTTATTCCCCTGATTTATTGACAGCACAACAGGAACTGCTGGAAGCAGCAAAATTGCAAGATATGCAACCCTTATTACTTGATGCAGCTAAAGAAAAGCTGCGTTTATGGAAAGTGTCAGAAGAGCAGATAGATAAAATTCTACAATCCAACAGCGTTTCACCGTATGTAAACATCCACGCAAATACAGGTGGCGTGGTCATAGCGAAAAATGTGAACCAAGGCGATTATATCAGCCAAGGAAGTGTGTTATACACCATTTCAAACCTTTCAAGATTATGGGCGATTTTTGATGCTTATGAAACCGACTTACCGTTCTTGAAAGTTGGAGATGAGTTGGAATATACCTTACAGAGCATGCCTGGAAAAGTATATAAAGGAAAGATAGCTTTTATCAATCCAATTATTGATGCCAATTCGAGAACAGCAAAGATTAGAGTTGAAGCCGATAACAGGGACCGTAATCTCAAGCCGGAAATGTATGCAACAGCACAAATTACTGCTCCTTTAAAAGGGTACGGTAAGGAGATAGTAATTCCAAAATCAGCGGTATTGTGGACAGGAAAGCGTTCAATCGTGTATGTAAAGCAACCAAATACGTCAACACCCGCCTTTAAACTTCGGGAGGTTGTATTAGGACCCTCATTGGGTGACCAATACGTCATCATGTCGGGATTGGAAAATGGTGAGGAGATTGTAACAAACGGTGCTTTTACGGTAGATGCGAGTGCTCAGCTGGAAGGCAAAGTCAGCATGATGAACAATGACCAGTCACCGATACAAACCGAACATGATGATATCGAAAGTAGCGTTGTTAAAACACATGACATGTTAAAAGTCTCCGGAAATTGTGAGATGTGCAAAAGCCGAATCGAAAAAGCAGCGAAAGGTGTTAAAGGAGTGATTTCAGCAAATTGGGACGTAAAAGCCAAAATCATCCATTTGGATTTCAATTCAAAAGTCACCTCTAAGGGTGCCATAAGCAAAGCCATTGCCAATGTCGGTCATGACACCGAATTGGACAAGGCTTCTAAAGCGGCTTATGATAATTTACCTAGCTGTTGTTTGTATGATCGTTAAATCTAAACTAATTCTTATGGTTTTGCTAGCTGTTTTAATATTAATTCAGCTAGTAAGACCTCAAAAGAATACAGCAGCCATTCCAGCGGGAAAAGTGTTTGTTGATACTTTTAAAGTTAGTGAACAGGTTAATGCTATTCTGGCTGTTTCTTGTTATGATTGTCACAGTAATAAAACGGAGTACCCTTGGTATAGTGAGATTCAACCTATGGCTTGGTTCATGGATAAGCATATAAAAGATGGAAAGGAAAAGTTGAATTTTGATGAATTACCTTCTTATGGATCTCGGAAACTTAATTCAAAATTTACGCAAATAATTACGCAAATTGAACAAGATAAAATGCCATTAACCTCTTATTTGTGGATGCATGAGGGGGCTAGTTTGAGTCTGGCAGATAAGAAGCTGTTGGTTGATTACTTTAATTCATTAACAGATAATGAGTAAATTTAGGGTATTTATTGAACAAGTAGAGCCTTCTACTCACCTGTTGAATTCACCACAAATGAAACATTTTTAAAACTATTATTATGAAAAAATACACATGCCCAATGCACCCCCAAGTACTCAAAGATGAACCGGGGAAATGTCCATTATGTGGAATGGCTTTAGTTCCCTTTGGAAAAACTAGTGGTCACAATCACAGCCATCATAAACACGGGGAACATCAGGGTTCAGCAGACCAACATGATAAACATGAAGGTCATCATACACCTGATTTCCTGAAAAGATTTTGGATAAGTTTAATTATTACCATACCTATTCTTGCGCTTTCACACATGATCCAAGAGTGGTTTGGATTCAATCTGAAATTTACTGGTGACAAATACGTGCTTTTTGCCCTTGGGACTTTGATTTATCTGTATGGTGGTATGCCGTTCTTAAAAGGGATGATTGGAGAAATTAAGGCAAAAGCCATTGGGATGATGACCCTAGTAGCAATTGCTATTTCAGTGGCTTATTTTTACTCTACGGCAGTAGTATTTGGTCTTCAGGGTATGGATTTCTATTGGGAACTGGCAACGCTGATCGTCATTATGTTGCTTGGCCACTGGTTGGAAATGCGTTCGCAAATGGCAGCATCCAGAGCTCTTCAAACTTTGGTAGCGCTTTTGCCAAATGAAGTAACGGTGGAACGAGACGGTGAAGCTGTGAAAATAAAGTTGGAAGAATTGGTTAACAACGATATTGTTATTATCAAACCGGGAGAGAAAGTACCAGCAGATGGAGATGTTATTGATGGGCTTTCTTATGTAAACGAAAGTATGCTTACAGGGGAAAGTGTTCCAGTGAAAAAGGAAGCCAAATCAACGGTTATAGCTGGAGCCATAAACGGGGATGGAGCGCTAAAAATAAAAGCGACAGGAGTCGGAAAAGACACCTATCTAAACAAGGTGATCAATCTTGTGCAAGATGCGCAAAGTGCAAAGTCGAATACACAAAACCTGGCAGATAAAGTTGCCAAATGGCTTACTTTTATTGCAATTGGAGTCGGTGTAGGAACATTTGTTTATTGGTATAATTCAAGTGGAGATATGGCATTCGCATTAGAAAGAATGGTAACTGTAATGGTCACTGCATGTCCCCATGCTTTAGGAGTAGCGATTCCTTTAGTAGTCGCTATTTCGACTACGCTATCAGCAACCAATGGACTACTTATACGGAACCGGACAGCATTTGAAATTACTCGTAATTTAACAACCATTATTTTTGATAAAACGGGGACATTGACAGAGGGTTCTCATGCTGTGCAAAGAGTCATTCCTTTAGACAGTTTTACCGAAGATGAGATCATCCAATATGCCGCCGCTGTGCAGCAAAACTCTGAGCACCACATTGCAAAGGGGATGATAAAACTTCTCAAAGAAAAAGAGCTTCAATTATGGAAGTCTGATCATTTCCAATACATGCAGGGAATAGGTGTTAAAGGCACGGTAAATGGGAAAGAAGTTGTAGCTGCTGGGCCAAATTATTTTACGGAAAACAAAATTGAGAAACCAACGATCCCTTCGGAAATTGATCAGGACACAGAAACTATAAACTATGTATTCATTGAAGGTAAGGTGATCGGTATCATTACCCTTGCAGATCGTATAAGAGAAGGATCCCGAGATGCCATACGTCAACTTAAAGGAATGGGAATAAAATCATTTCTTCTAACCGGTGATAATGAAAAAATTGCGGCATCGGTTTCCAATAAATTAGGAATGGATGGATTTTTAGCGAATGTCCTGCCACATCATAAACAGGAAAAAGTAAAAGAATTTCAAGCGAAAGGTGAAATTGTTGCTATGACTGGTGACGGGGTCAATGATGCACCTGCATTGGCACAGGCTAATGTCGGAATCGCTGTGGGATCCGGAACAGATGTGGCTGCCGAAACAGCTGATATCATTCTAGTAAACAGTGATCCTAGAGATGTTGTCAAAATGATAGATTTTGGAAAGCGAACCTACAGAAAAATGATACAAAATCTGATATGGGCAGTAGGTTATAATGTCATCGCAATTCCACTGGCAGCAGGTATTCTGTATCCGAATTTCATGTTAAGTCCAGCTATGGGAGCTGTTTTAATGAGCGCTAGTACCATCGTTGTAGCATTTAATGCAACCTTACTAAAACTGAATAGGAAATAGAAGATTAAAATTATAACTCGAAATGGAAAATACCGTATCGCAAATAATGGTAACCAAAAGTGATGGACGTATCGTGTCTTTTGATCCGAATAAGATCATAAGAGTTCTACGCAAAGTGGGAGCTGAAGAACAGAATATCTCCTTGATTTTACAGCAAACGTATAAAATACTTTATGAAGGTATCCCAACAAAAAAAATCTACAAATCTGTATTTAATAACCTAAAGAGGATGGATAAATCCATCGCAGGGAGATATAACCTTAAGAATGCAATCTTTGCATTAGGTCCTTCGGGGTTTCCCTTTGAAAAATATGTCGGTTCGCTTTTTATTGCAGAAGGGTATTCCGTAAAAACAGGAGTTTCCGTATCAGGCCAATGTGTGGAGCATGAGGTGGATGTAATTGCAGAAAATATATCGGAACTGAATATGATGGAATGTAAGTTTCATTCGACAAACAAGATATATTGTAGTATACAGCACTCGTTATATGTTCGTGCGAGATTTTGGGATATAGAAAATATTTGGAAAGAAGAAAGTTTCGATTCGTCAAAGATTTTTTTTGGATGGCTCGTGACCAACACTAGATTTTCTACAGATGCTATTACCTATGGTACCTGTTCTAATTTAAAGATGATGTCTTGGGATTTTCCACTTAATAATGGTTTGAGAGACAGAATTGACAAATTGGGATTGCATCCGATTACAGCCATAGTGTCGTTGTTAAAAAAAGAGAAACAAAAGCTTCTGGACATGGGTGTTGTTCTTTGTAGAAGCCTGAATGCCGATATATTAAAGAGTCTGGGTATTGACGAAAGTAGAATACCCGATATTATGAAGGAGTCTACTAATTTATGCAGAAAAAATAAATATAACACAGATTAAGTCAAAGGGTTTGTTAAGTATTAATAAAAAACATTCAAATGAAAATTAAAATATACACATTGCTATCAGCATTCATGTTGATGCATCTAGGTATTCATGCTCAAACAGGGCATTTACCAGAGGATAAAGATCAAAAGGTTATTCCTGTTCTTCCCAAAAAAGATATCAAGGGAGGGAAAGTCGTAAAGTATGATCTTTATGTAAAAGACACATTGGTAAACTATGCGGGCAAAGAAAAAAGAGCGATTGCTGTTAATGGGCAAATACCAATGCCTACACTCACCTTTACAGAAGGAGATACGGCTGAAATTGTGGTTCATAACCAATTAAAGGAAAGCACCTCGTTACACTGGCACGGAATATTCCTGCCTAACAAAGAAGACGGAGTGCCTTGGCTTACACAAAAGCCAATCGAGGCAGGTGCTACATATACCTATCGTTTTCCGATTATCCAGCATGGAACTCATTGGTATCATTCTCATTCTGGTTTACAAGAACAGATTGGAATGTATGGCAGTCTCATTTTGAAGAAAAGAGACGATGATAAAACCTTTAGAAAAGGAATCGATGATTTGCCTACTGTTCCCATCATTTTAAGCGAATGGACCAACCTTAATCCTAATAACATCAATCGGATGTTGCATAATGCCAATGATTGGGCGGCTATTAAAAAAAATGCAACACAATCTTATGCGGAAGCAATTAAAGAGGGACATTTTAAAACAAAACTGACCAACGAATGGAAACGTATGTTGGCGATGGACGTTAGTGATGTGTATTATGATAAAATATTAATTAACGGAAATCATTCCACAGATTTGAAAACAGTTGATGGACGAGCACTAAAAGCAGGCGATAAAGTGCGGTTGCGAGTTTCAAATGGCGGAGCATCATCCTATTTTTGGTTACGATATGCTGGGGGTAAAATAACAGTTGTAGCAAATGACGGAAATGATGTTGAACCTGTTGAAGTAGATCGATTAATTATAGCTGTGTCTGAAACTTACGATATTGTAGTCACCATTCCAGAAGATGGTGTTGCTTATGAATTTTTAGCCACTACGGAAGATAGAACGCAATCGGCAAGTTACTACGTAGGTAATGGTATCAAACAACTCATTTCGCCACTGCCAAAATTGAAATATTTTGAAGGGATGAAGATGATGAACGATATGATGAAGATGAACGGTGATCTAGATGATATGGGGATGAAGATGAGTCTGAACAAAATGGATATGAATGTGGTCATGTACCCTGAAATTACTGGGGAGGCTAAAGAAGATCATAGCCAACATAACATGGAGAATAATGCCAATCGTTACGATGCAAATGCCTTAGGAGAAATCAAAACGTTGAATTATGCAATGTTGGAATCACCATATAATACTGAACTTCCCAAGGATGCACCGATCAAAGAATTAAAATTTACCCTAACGGGAAATATGAACCGTTATGTATGGAGCATGGATAATAAAATTCTTTCAGAAGTTGATAAAATCCCAGTAAAAAAAGGAGAAATTCTTAGAATTACGATTCATAACAATTCAATGATGCGTCATCCCATGCACCTCCACGGATTTGATTTTAGGGTTATTAACGGTAAGGGAGAAAAATCGCCTTTGAAAAATGTATTGGACATTATGCCGATGGAAACGGATACTATAGAGTTTTTAGCCAACGAAGAAGGCGATTGGTTTTTCCATTGCCATATTCTTTATCATATGATGGCAGGAATGAACAGGGTGTTTGAAGTTGGAGATTACAAAAATCCCTATTTACCCGATAAAGCAAAAGCCTATAAAGAACTGCAAAGGGAAAGTAATATGCCGCACTTTATGGTACAAAATGATTTTGCAACCAATGGTAACGATGGAGAAGCGATGCTTCAAAATGCACGGTGGAGTTTAGGTACAGAATGGCGTTTAGGCTACAATGATATGCACGGTTATGAAGTTGAAACACATTTAGGAAGATACATCGGAAAAATGCAATGGTTTATGCCATTTATAGGTTTTGACTGGCGTTACCGTAAAATGGGTATAGATGAACACGAAACCAATTTATTCGGACAGAAAAATGAAAAAGACACACGCAGAGCCATCAGTTTAGGTTTTATGTATACTTTGCCAATGTTGGTAAACTTTCAGGCAGAAGTCTATCACGATGGTATTGTACGCCTGTCATTAATGCGTGAAGACATTCCGATTTCAAAAAGACTAAGAGGTGGTTTTATGGTCAATACAGATTTTGAGTATATGGCAGAGCTTAGGTATATTATCAATAAAAACATTGGCATTCGTACTCACTACGATAGCGATATGGGTTTTGGAGCTGGGCTTGCGTTGACATATTAAAGGGTATTAGCTGGATGATGCCTAAATCTGACAGATTTAGGCATCTCTATTAGTAAACCAAATTTTAAGACTTCAAAATGAATAAATTTTATACACAAACACTTTTTAAGCTGGAAACAGAAATCGACGAATTAGAAATTGAAGCTGATTGCCCAATCCAAAGGATAGAAACCGCTATACATATAATTATTGAATGTTTATCAGAATTAAAGAAAAACATTCTGAAAAGTGGGTTTAAAAACACAGAAGAAGAAATCCATTATTTCAAACATCAAAAACCTGTCATTGTTTCAAAACTAATTTATTACAATGCTATCTATAAAATAGAAAGTAAAAATCCAAATGAAACAAAGTCTGCAAAGAAATACTTCAATACCGAATTGAAGAAACTCAAAAGATTTTTTGACAATAATCTTGAATTTTATAAATATTACCGTACTAACAATACCTTTATTGATAACCAACTATTTGTTCGGGGAAAGTATGATATTAAGCTAAATTTAGATACCATCTATTTTGAAACAGACCATTCCTTTTCTACCATTGCCGATTACAAAGTAGCTAAGATATCGGCAAACGATTTAATACAAGTTTATCTTGAAGACCAGCTAAATAACAAACATTATAAGAAAGCAAATAGTATATCTCCTTTGAGCTGGACGGGAAGTAAAACAGCATTAACCGAGTTGATTTATGCACTCTACGCACAAGGTGTATTCAACAACGGAAATACCGATATAAAACTAATTGCCAAAACATTTGAAAGCACATTTAATATTGATTTCGGCGATTTCTACCATACGTTTATGGAATTGAAAGCCCGTAAAATTAACCGAACGAAATTCCTTGACAATTTACGGGATGCCTTAATTAAGAAAATGGATGAAGAGGACGAAATATAATAAACTTTCTTATAACACCCCTCGTGGCAGATGAAGACCTTTTGTCCGTACAATACTTTCTGAAACCTTTGGGGCTTCTTTCTGCTTTTCGGATGGTTCTTCTTTCGTTTCGGGTTTGATGGATAACTGTATCTTACGCTCCACAGATGCCAGTTCCGTTTTAAGTTCGCTCAATCGAATTTCTTTAGTCCACGTACCGTTAATTACTTCGTGAATAACAGGTAAATCTTTTTGTATTTCGGCTATTTTCTTTTGCTCCTGTTCAACATAAACAGGTAGTTTTTCCAATGCGTTCAGGAAATTCATTGATGCCAATTTTTCATCTTTGGCTACGATACCATTGTTATAGGTGTATTTGATATTTAATAATAATAATACGTACTGCAGCTAATAACTAAGCTTTCGTCTTGCCCGGAGGGCACGAGATGAAAGCCCGTTGAACGGAACCGGAGTAGCTTATTACGTATTATGGAGTTTTCGAAGTGCAGCTTTAAGATATACTAGCAGTAATTTTAGGAGTAAATACAGGTATCCCGTAAACTTTCCTTCTTTTATTTGTTACACTATTTACCAATCGTTGAACTAAATTATATTTTGTAATTTAATCCAAAAATAAATACTATGGATTTAAATGATTTTACACACGCATTAGATCAATATGTTTTTGAAGAATGGATTGATATACCTTTTGATTTTGAGCATAAAGTCCAAATTATTGCTTTGTATTTTTTTAAAAATGAAATTCCTTTTAAATATGCCTGTAGTTTTGCACAGCTGATAATTGATATAGAAACTAAATTAGAATTTGATTATACATTGGTATATGAACCATTTAATATTTTAGATAATGGAACTGATGACGATTGGATGCCAGAATATAATCCCAAAGTGAATTTTGAGAGTTTTGAAATTATAATAGACGGAGAAAAAAGAATAGATATTTCCTACACTGAGAATTTACATTTTAAAGAATTTTTAAAAAAGGTTAAGGAACAGGATTTGCCATCAAATTAGTTTGATAAGGATATGCAAAATCCTTGTAATTGTCACCTTGAAGCCAAAGTGCATGATGCTCATTGTTTAGAACTACGGGCATTCTTTTTTTATTGTTATGAATTTCGGCCATTAACTCATTTGCTTCTGTTGTAAGAATGGTATAAGTTAGCATTGAGTAACCTGACTGTGGATTTTTCCAAGTAGAATACAAACCTGCAAAAGCAAAAATTTCATCTTTAGTACTGTTTTAGCCCCCTAAAAAGTCGGACAGGATTATAGTTAAATAAATATAATAATTTTGTCAGACATGAAACAAAGAAAATTTACAAACGAAGAAAAGGTTAGGGTTTTAGAGGAAGCCTCAAAAAA
>Ga0265293_10009172_pt1 | contig 14312 bp, 17 predicted proteins | sample Munlanlewell138R_FD_192505 | JGI IMG/M metagenome (GOLD analysis project Ga0265293, IMG submission 192505) | Leachate microbial communities from a municipal landfill in Southern Ontario, Canada - Leachate well 138R | ecosystem: Engineered > Solid waste > Landfill > Unclassified | place: Canada...
TTTGGCACCTCGATGTCGGCTCGTCACATCCTGGGGCTGGAGCAGGTCCCAAGGGTTCGGCTGTTCGCCGATTAAAGTGGCACGCGAGCTGGGTTCAGAACGTCGTGAGACAGTTCGGTCCCTATCCATCGTGGGCGTAGGATATTTGAGAGGATCTGTCCCTAGTACGAGAGGACCAGGATGGACATACCTATCGTGCATCAGTTGTCATGCCAATGGCACAGCTGGGTAGCGAAGTATGGAATAGATAAACGCTGAAAGCATCTAAGCGTGAAACTAACCTCAAGATGAGATATCCCATACCGAAAGGTAGTAAGACCCCTTGAAGACTACAAGGTAGATAGGTCGGGTGTGTAAGCACAGTAATGTGTTAAGCTGACCGATACTAATAGGTCGAGGGCTTAATCAAAAGCAATATTGATAAAGCGTTGATTAAAGCTATATGATAATACAACAAAAGAACGAATACGGTTCTGCCCTTAAAAAAGTATTTATGCAGTTGTGAATGTGCGGTAAAAAAACCAAACAACACCAATAGTCAAGCACAAACCACACACATTCAACAATTTCCGGTGGCGATGGCGAAGGGGAACCACCTGTTCCCATCCCGAACACAGAAGTTAAGCCCTTCAGCGCCGACAATACTTGGTTGGAGACGACCCGGGAACATAGGTCGCCGCCGGATTTTTATAAAAAAACAACGAGGTTGCTAATTTAAGCTAAACCTCGTTTTTTTATTGTATTTATAATTATTGCTTTGTTAGTTTAGTAATCTTTTTTGCCAATAAGGTAGTCGATACTTACTTCAAACATATTTGCAAGCTGCAAAAGCACATCATAATTGGGTTGGTTTCTCCCCACCTCCCAACCCGAAACGGCGGACTTGCTAACATTTAACTCCTTAGCCAAATCTTGTTGGAGTAGCCCTTTTTCCCGTCGCAACTCTTTTAATCTTTCTTTAAATAAATTTTTCATAGCATATTAATAGTCGGTTTTTCCCAAAAGGTAATCTAAGGTGACACCAAAATATAGCGATATCTTGATTAGCATATCAAAGTCGCATTCTCTTTCTCCACGCTCCCAATAGGAAATAGTTCGCTCCGACACGCCAAGCTCACGGCTAAGCTCTCTTTGGGTAAGGGCTTGCTCTTGCCTTAATTCATACAGTCTTTTAGCAAAATTATTTCTCATAGTTAAATTATTGAACAAAATGTTCTAAAACACTTGACTAAGAACAAAATGTTCTGTAAAATTAAGAAAAATACTAAAGAAAAGTTAATATCTGGGAGGAATAAATGGAGAAAGAGATGCTCTACACTATTGGGGAAACATTGCTGGTGGAGATTGACGAAATAGAATATATTACTTACCCCCAAGAGGATACAATAAAGATTCAAATGAAGGACGATAAGGTTTATATACTATCGTTAGCGATAGCTGACTGAAGTGCAAGTTGCTTAAAAAAACATACCCTAACGCTTTAATAAAATTGGCAAAAAACCAAAAGCAAAAGAGCGGTTATTCATTTTTATATTTTTCAATAAGCGCTAAGTATTCTTCAAAGCGGTGTTTGCGAATTGGCATTGGACGGTGATTGTCAAAAAAAAGCAACATCACAGGCTTGATACCGTTATATTCATCTAAAAATTTATATTCGGCAAGGTGCCCGTCCCGAATAAGATTTTTAATTTTTGCGTGGTAATTATAGTACATCTTTATTTAGTATGAGCTTTTTTAGCAGCTATACTATTCTAAGCTTGATTGGCAATATATAAAGCACGAAATCCCATAATTATGCGATATTTTATAGAGATTTATGACCATTGTCTATTTTATGCCCCATTTTGTTTTACAAAGCTTTATTTTTAGAATATAATAATATTTGCCGAACTAAGGATACTATCCTATATATATAAGAGGAGAAAGACCCATGTCTATAATGCTGAGCGAATTTTTGACAGCGCCCGCCGTCATAAGAGAGGTTGTAAATGCCAATAAAAAAGTTATTGCGGATATTGCCAAAGATTTCAAGGAGAGAGGTCTTACCAACATCACAACGGTTGCTCGTGGCACTAGCGACAATGCCGCCACTTACTTTAAATATATTGTAGAAGTCATAGGGGGAATTATGGTTTCCAAGTTCACCCCGTCTATTACTACCGTCTATAATTCCTCTGTTAACCTTAAAGATAATATGGTTATAGCTGTTTCTCAAAGCGGTATGTCCACCGATACACTTATGGTTGTAGAGGGAGCAAAGGCAACAGGAGCGCTCACAGTTGGGATAACCAATAACCCCGAGTCGCCTTTGGCAAAACTTTGCCATTACCACATAAATCTAATGGCGGGCGAGGAGAGAAGTGTTGCCGCTACCAAAACTTTTTTGGCGCAACTTACAGTAATGTATATGCTTGCAAACGCTCTCAGCCGTTCCACGGCAAAAATGAATATATCCGAGATTCCGCCAATGCTAGAAACTTTTATTGAGGAATCCAAAAATGACCTAAGCGCATTTGCCGAGCAAACAAAGAACTTAAACAACTATATAATTTTAACAAGAGGCTTGCTGCAAAGCATAGCGAGTGAACTTTCCCTTAAAATGATGGAAAACGCATATCGTTTTTCCCGTCCTTTCTCTACTTGTGACTTTATGCACGGACCTATTGCGTTGGTGGAGGAGGGTACAAAGGTAATTATGCTTGCTCCCAACTCGGAATTTTCGCAAGAATTTATAAATATGGCAACAAGGCTGTCACTTCTTGGTGCAGAAATTATTGCATTTACCGATATCAAAGAGGTAGCCGATATTGCACAGATATCCTTCCGTATGCCCGCCTGCCGTGGTATGGAAACTCCCTTTATTTATACAATGGCTGTTGAGCTTTATGCCGCATATACAGCGGAGGCTTTGGGTATATCCGCCCCCCGCAATATGAATAAAGTTACAATTACAAAATAAAAGATAATTACTATTATAAAAAGCTATTGCCACAAAACCTTATTGTAACAGTAAGGTTTTTTGTTTGTCTAATCAACTAATCTCTTGCCCAAACTAGGTGTTGACGAAGATAGTTAATATTGTTATAATATATTTATGGAGTAGGTGTTTTACAAACTTTTGTCTGCTATTCAAGGAGATTTAAGCAAAATGATGTATTGTAAATATTGCGGCAAAGAGGTCGAGTCCGATGCGATGGTATGCGTCCATTGCGGGCGGTCGCTAAAAGAGTGCGAAGATTCAATAGAGGATAGCGGACACTTCGGTTGGGGTGTGTTGGGGTTTTTTGTTCCCCTAGCAGGCTTGATACTCTATATACTTTGGCGGACAGAGAAACCCAAAAACTCAACTGCGGCGGGGAGAGGCGCACTTATTAGCGCTTGCTTTATTGTCGGACTGTTTATACTATCTATTCTTGTAGTGGTAATCATATTTGCGTCCGCCGCCACTTCTCAAGGCGTTTTTTCCAAGCTAATTTATTCGCTGCCAAGCAATTTTGGGCATCTCAAATTGGCTTAAATATTATTAATATTCCTTAGGTTGTTATTTTCAACCTTGCAAGAACCGCATAGTGGTCGGAAGTGTATCTATCGTTTACCTTCTCATCCAAGATGCGGTATTCTAATGCGTCAAACAAAAAGGGAGATACAAAGCAAAAGTCAATTGCATCATCACGGTCCGGCTCTTTGCCGTATGCGTTATAGGTAGTTCCCGCCATAGTTACTGTTGCCGTATATTTTATATCGTCCAATAGGGCGGCAACAATAGTATAGTTTGGGTCGCTTTCCTCAAAGTTAAAGTCGCCGGTAAATATCACGGGATATTCCGAGTTGAGAATTTTATTTAATATTAAGCCCATCCCTTTAGCCCTTGCCTCCTCACCCTTATGGTCAAGATGAGTGTTATAATGCACAAACAGCTCCCCCGTCTTTTTATCCTTGAACAGCGCATAAACGGCTATGCGCTTATGACTGCCGTCCCAACCCTTAGAGGACTTTTCGGGAGTTTCCGAAAGCCAAAAAATTTCGCTTTCAACAACTTCAAGCCTATCCTCACGGTAAAAAATATACACGCCCTCGCCCGCTTTTTCTGTTTTGTTGCGACTTCTGCCAACATAAGCATAGCCGTGCAGATGCCTTTCTAAGTAAGTGAGTTGCACCCCCTTTACTTCTTGCATACCTATAATATCGGGAGAGTAGTTATATATATGTTCAACAAGCGCCTCTTTGCGGTAGTTCCACCTGTCTTGCTTGTGGGTGAACGGCTGTCTGGAGCGAATGTTATACGAAAGCACCACAAGCTCATCCGTGTTGCGCTCCTCAAGCACGAAGTCGTGCCCTCCCGTGCAGGCGGTGAGCATTAATCCTAACATAACAGCAACTAAGGATATTGAGGCGATAAGCATAACTTTTCTTTTATATTTTGTAAACATCTCGTTCTCCCTTCAAGGCGAAATAAATTGTGCAACTTTGCAAGTCAATTTTATTATACTACTTATCCGACTTTTGTCAATATTAAAAATATATATGATATTATATATAAAAGGGCTGCTGCCTTAAAAAGCGAGAGGAGCAACTATGATTTATACAATAAAAAACAGCAAACTAACAGTCAAGATAGATGATTTGGGCGCAGAACTTAGCTCAATACTTGGGCTAGACGGCACAGAGTATCTTTGGCAGGGCGACCCAACCTATTGGAAAGGGCGAGCCTACAATCTTTTTCCAATAGTCGGACGGCTACCCAATGGCAAATACCTGTACGAGGGAGAAGTTTATCATATGCTGCATCACGGGTTTGTAAGAAACTCAGTGCTGCAAGCGATAAGTTTATCCCAAAGCGAGGTGGAGTTTGTCCTTAGAGAGAATGAGCAAACTTCAAAAGAATATCCTTTTAAGTTTGAATACCGCATAAAATATTCACTGGATGAAAATCGCTTGAATATTGATGTGCAAGTGATAAATACAGGGGAAAAAGACCTAATTTTTGCGGTGGGCGGTCATCCGGGCTTTAATGTGCCAATAGGGGGAGCGGGGAAGTTTGAGGACTATTATTTGGAGTTTGACGCCAAAGCCCGTCCTAAAAAGATATCATTAAGCCCCCTTGGATTAACAACGGATAAAGTGGAAAACTTTGCTCTTGAGCAGGGCAATAGGTTGTTTTTAAGGCACGATTTGTTTGACAATGATGCGATATGCTTGAAAGATATGGGGCAGGCTGTGACAATCAAGTCCGACAATGCAAGGCGGGCTATCAAAGTGACATATCCCCAAATGCGTTACTTAGGAGTATGGCACGCTCCTCAAAAGCCCGCCCCGTACATTTGCATTGAGCCGTGGTCAAGTATGCCGTCTATGGACGGCGTTACAGAGGACCTGACGACCAAGTTAGATATGGAAAAGCTGCCTCCCGAGGGTAAATATAGCAACATTTATTCAATAGAGATAATTGAATAGTTTAATAATGAAAATGCGACTAACGGCGAGCCAAACGACTTCGCAAAGGGACAATAAGCACAACACAGGCAACTATCTTTAAGATATCCAATAATACAAATGGATAGACAGCGGCGCTAAGCGCACCCTTAAAAGTCATACCCAAAAGACGGGCAAGGTAAAGTGTGCCTATTAGGTAGCATATAAAAAGAGCGATAATTAGCACGATAAATGCAAATGCAGGGAACACATACTTTTTTACTTTGGTATTTTCGGGGTTGAATAGGCGGGTGAATAGGTCAACGGACACGGATATAAAGAGCGCCGCAATAGGGTAAGAAAAAAGAAAGCCTCCCGTTGCGCCCACTATTATCCCAAGACCGCCTCGTCCGCCACTGAATATGGGCAGTCCAATTGCCCCCAAGCCAAGGTAAACAAGTAGCGAAAAAAATGCGGAACGGGGGTTTAGCAGCAAACCCGTGATAAACACCGCCATTATGCCAAAGGATATGGGTACGGGAGAGAGGGGAATATAAAAGGAGATTTGCGACAGCAACGCAGTAACTGCGGCAAACAAACCTATTAGGGCAATCTCTTTGGTACGGTTTCTTGTTCGGGCTTTCATAAAATTAAACTTATTTCTCCAGAGCGTAGCGTTTGCTCCTCGCCCTCACTTGTTGTGACAAGGAGGGATGCATTAGCATCTATGCCACGCACGATTGCAGGATAAACAGACCTAAAGTTGTTTATCATCACTTTTTTGCCAATAATAAATAGCCTATCACGATATTCATCGATAATTTGTTTTCTTTTACTCTCCTCACCAAGCGCAAAGTATATTTTTTCAAACTCGTTAATAAGTGCGGCGGCAAGAGGCTCACGCAAGCCTTTCTTTCCCGAAATCTGATATAGCGAAGTTGCAATGCCTAGAACATCTTTTGCAACTTTTCCCGTGTTTATGCCAATGCCAACCACCACACTCTCTATGCGGTTAAGTTCGGCCGAAAAGGTTGCCTCGGTTAAAATACCGCACAATTTTTTGTCATTATAAAATATATCATTTACCCATTTAATGCTTGTTTGGATACCCAAAAGTAAATTAATAGCACGACAAACCGCCACAGCTGCGCAAACGGTCACAAGTTGAATCTCGGCGGTGGATATCGATGGCTTTAATAAAAAACTAATATATAACCCCTCTCTGTTTGGGGAGTGAAATTTGCGCCCCATTCGCCCCCTGCCCTCTGTTTGGCAATCGGCTATCACAGTATAGCCCTCGGGCAATGAAGGCAAGTCCAATCCCTTTAGATAGCTATTTGTAGAGGTAATGCTGCTTAAAAGCTCTATCCTTTTTGCAAAGACCTTTGCCGTTAGGCAAGACTCAATGCCTTCAATAGTTAATACATCGTTGTCGTCACTAAGGGTATACCCGCTATTTTTATGGGTGGCAATAATATAGCCTTCCTCTTGGAGCGCTTTAATATTTTTCCATATTGCCGTGCGGGAAACATTAAAATATTCCGCCATTTCGCCGCCTGTCACGATATTGCCTTTGCTAGCATATAGATATTTGAGTATTTTGTTCTTTAGCATAATACAGATTATAGCACATCATACCCAAAGTGTAAACCAAAAACATTATTCAAGTTAACAATATTTTTATCTTTTCAAGATAATCTGTAAATTCTTTGCAAAAAAATACAAGAAAAAAGAAATTTCACCGAACTTTTTTGTTGTTTCGAGCCACTTATATAGTAGAAGTAAAAAAACCGACCGCAATAACTTAAAAAGAATATTGGACTATTGACTTTTGTGCGAAATAAGCTAAAATGGAAGTAACAAAGGGGTGTTAAATAAAAAGATTGTTGTTGATGTGTTTTTTAGGGGGTTCTTACTACCTGTTTAGCACCCACACAGCCCAAACTACATAGTGTGAGGTGATGTGCAAAAAATAAAGCGTGAAGTATTTATTGCAAAAGTCCTTTTTTTGGGGCAATACGCTTTTTTAGTAAAAGGCAAAATTATATTAAATGTTGATATAAGGAGGTAAAAATGCTAAAAAAATTAACTGTTTTTTGTGTAATATTTGTATTATTGTTTTCTGTTGTGGGCTTAGCGGCTTGCAACAACGGTGACGAACTTGCAGAATATAAAACCCAAGCAATAGAGAGCCTAGAAGCTTATGCTGACCAGTCCAATTATTCGGAGGAAAACTGGACGATTGTGCTTGGGTTAATGGATGGCGGCAAAGTTGCAATCGACGAGGCGGCGGACAAAGATGGCGTTGATAATGCTGTGTCGACGACAAAAACGACAATTAACAGTATCCCAACAAAGGAGGAGGTTGGAATGGAGGTGGAGGTGAAAGGTAAAATTCTGCAAGACTACTATAATTTATTAAATAGCGACGATATTACATTGCAAGATGTCTATATCCGTAGATTTTATGGCGTTTATAATGACAGTTTTGCCGTAATTATGGCAATATATGGCATTGACCCTCCGCCCGCAGTAGACGAAATTATGGTTAGTGGATTGGAGTTTACATTCAACACAGGATACCATATCAAGATATGGAATGACGGTGACTTTTATAGTTTACAGGATGCTTTCGACGAGAGCTTCATAACTTTAGAGGACTTAGAAACAATATGCGAACTGCACAATGTAGCAGGTCTTTAATTCGTAAAAAACATAAAAAAGAGGTAAAAAAGATGAAGAACACATTCGCAAAGAAAAGATTTCCACTCATTGTCATAGTTTTATCGTTGTTTTTAGCGATGACGCTAGTGCTTCTACTGCCAAAGGGCATAGAGGTGTTTGCTCAAGCGGGCGACGACTTCACCGCCGAGAATTGGGAAACAATAAAAACGATTGTGGAAAACGGCAAAACTACTATTAACGCTGCCGACAGTAAAGATGCCGTTGATGTAGCAAAAACAGAGACAATGAGCGAGATTGACGGGGTGGGGAAGGAGGTAGATATGAAGGCATTTTACACTTTGCAAGAGGCATATGATAACGGGTGGCTCACAGTTGAAGACTTGGAGAAAATAGCCTCATACAATAACGATGATTCTCTGCCTGTATATCCAGAGAAATTGAGCGATGAAACTATAGAACAAATCAAGCGATATTTCGAGCATTTTGACAATTGTATGAATAAGGAGCATGATGTGCAAATCATCTATTATGGCACCTATAATGAATATGTGGCTGTGTTGATACATTGTGAAATTGCATATACTGGTATTCTTTTTGGAGAAATAGTTGCAGGCGTCCAATTTCATTACTGTAGTCCAGAAAGTATTCTAATTTACAAATTAAATTAAAAATGGAGGAAAAACCATGAAAAGATTGATTTTGAAAAACAAAGGGAGATTTATATCATGACGGTAATAAAAAGAAAATAAATATAAGAAAAATAAAATTTTACCGAACTTTTTTGTTGTTTCTAGCCACTTATATAGTAGAAGTAAAAAAACCGACCGCAATAACTTAAAAGAATATTGTGCTATTGACTTTTGTGCGAAATAAACTAAAATGGAAGTAACAAAGGGGTGTTAAATAAAAAGATTGTTGTTGATGTGTTTTTTTAGGGGGTTCTTACTACCCGTTTAGCACCCACACAGCCCAAACTCCATAGTGTGTTGTAGGAGGTGATGTGCAAAAAAATAAAACGTGAAGTATTATTGCAAAAGTCCTTTTTGGGGAGCAGTGCGCTTTTTTAGTAAGGCAAAAATCATTTTAAATATTGATATAAGGAGGTAAAAATGCTAAAAAAATTAACTATTTTTTGTGTAATATTTGTATTATTGTTTTCTGTTGTGGGCTTAGCGGCTTGCAATAACGATGACGAGCTTGCAGATTATAAAACCCAAGCAATAGCGAGCCTTGAAGCTTATGCTGAAAGCAAAGGGCAAGACAACTATACCACCGAGAATTGGGAAACAATAAAAACGATTGTGGAAAACGGCAAAACTACTATTAATGCCTCCGAAAGCAAAGAGACTGTTGATACAGCAAAGGCAGAGGCAATGAGCGAGATTGACGGGGTGAGAAAGGAGTGGGAAATAATGACATTTAATGCTGTGATGTATGGGAATCCTCATACTGTTAAAACATGGTTGCATGACGATTTCTATGAGGAATTTTTGACATTTGGCGCTTGGTCTTATATTCAAGAATCTTATATTGAGGATGAAAAGTTACCTAAAGAAAGAATCCTGATAATCAACAGCCAAGAGAAATTTGAATTGGTATTCAAAGAGTTTCCATTAGAAGTAGATTTTAATAGCAAAATAATAATTATGTACGGCATTACCACAGCTTCTGGAAGTGAAATTGTTCTTAAAGATGTAATTATTGGTGAATCGCTGGTAATAAAATATGGCTTTCCTATTATATCTAATAAAAAGCCACATCCACCAGATGCGTCAAAGCCGCTTACTAAGTGGGCTGTAGTTTTAATGGATAAAGTTGATATTACCTCAGTAATATTTGAGCAGTAAAAATTGTTAAAATAAAGATATGGAGGGATTTGTTTATGGTTAATAAATTGCTGGCTTTGGGAATAGCACTTGCAATGCTGTTTTCGGTATTTGCGCTTACGGGGTGCGAAAAGGAGGATGAGGAAATGAAAGAAATGACTTCAATACATTTTTATACGACTGAAAGTTTTATGCCTTGGCAAGACCACAAATATTATGACTTTGTCGCAATGACTTATTCAACTAAAAGAATAGTAGACGAAAGTTATGATACTTGGGAAGGGGAACGTGAGGAGTATTCTGTTAAGGCGACTTTCACGGAGGAACAAGCAAAAGCATTTTTCAAGAGTGTTAGGGGAAATGGTATTTTTGATTTAGAGGAAAATTATCACGATGATGATTTGCTTGATGGTTGGGACTGGCGATTGATAATAACTTTTGCCGACGAAACCACTTTTGAGAGCGGAGGGTATGTGAAATATCCCGAGCAGGAAGAAACAATAAACGAAGCGTTTTTATCGCTAACAGGATACAGGTTATTTACTTCCCTTTGGGAGGACGCTAACCCAAATTAAAAACTAGCGTAAAAGTTCGTGCAAAAAACACGCAAAATCCACTTTCACTGCTATTTGCGCCGTTGATAAGCGACCTCTTCAGCGGAAGTTACCCTGCGATAATGGCGGAGGTTGTTGTTGCAGATGTAACATTCGTTTATAGCAGCGGTAACAGGATTATTATTTGGAAGCAAGCGTAAAAAAAATACAAAACAAATAAACACAAAAGGAAATTTATATCATGACAGTAACAAAAAGAAAAATAAATATAAGAAAAATAAAATTTCACCGAACTTTTTTGTTGTTTCGAGCCACTTATATAGTAGGAGAAATAAATATTGTGAATATAAAAAAATTAAAATGATTGAAATTGTCGTATTTTGTATTTAATATTGACATTTGTGCGAAATAAGCTAAAATGGAAGTAACAAAGGGGTGTTAAATAAAAATATTGTTTGTTTTTTCTCTTAGAGTTCTTACTACCCGTTTAGCCCCGCACAATCCAAACTCCATAGTGTGAGGTGATGTGCAAATAAATAAAGCGTGAAGTATTAATTGCAAAAGTCCTTTTTTGGGGAGCAATACGCTTTTTTAGTAAAAGGCAAAATCATTTTAAATATTGATATAAGGAGGTAAAAATGCTAAAAAAATTAACTATTTTTTGTGTAATGTTTTTGTTGCTATTTTCTATTATAGGCTTAGCGGCTTGCAATAACGGTGACGAGCTTGCAGACTATAAAACCCAAGCAATAGAGAGCCTAGAAGCTTATGCCAAAAGCAAAGGGCAAGACAACTACACCGCCGAGAATTGGGAAACAATAAAAACGATTGTGGAAAACGGAAAAACTACTATTAACACCGCCGAAAGCAAAGAGGCTGTGGATACAGCAAAGGCAGAGGCAATGACTGCGATTATGACAATAGATGAGGTGACGAAAAAGGAGAAGGACGTAATGTATACTTTATTGGAAAGTAGCAATTGTTGCCCGCCATTTGAACAATCGAGTTCATACTGGGACAACATTGCCCCAAGCGCAGTTGCTTATGAGGAAGCAATAATTTACTTCACGACAGCTACGGGAGAATATACCGATGATTTTGGAGGCGTATTTGTTGACGAAAATGGATTGCACAATATTTGCGTTGTTGGGAACCGCAAGCCCGTAATATCCGACTACTTGATTTACAAGCAGGTTGAAAATTCTTTTAATTTTTTAAAGAGCATTTTCGTTGGGTTAGAAAGCGAATCACAACAGTTTTCTGTTTGGCAAGTGTCCGTTTGCGAGGTTTGCAACGGGGTCATAATTTGCTTGGAAAGCGAAAGTAAAATACCGTTGCTTATCGAATATCTAAAAACAAACAGCTTGTTTAAAAAAGGCACGCTAAACATATTTGTTGGGGAAAATCAAATTGTTCCCAATTAAAACACAGACAAAAAAATAATGTTAAAGGAGAAATATGAAAATGAAAAAGAAACTATTATCACTCGTAATTTTAGCAGTAGTGGTATGTTTGAGCATATCCTAGGCACGGGAGTTTTTACCGCTTCGGCGGCAGAAATCATAAGTACAGAGAACTAACAAGTGTGTTGACCCGAGCATCTTGGACAGACACCGACACTCTAACATATACAATTGAAAAGCGTGAACCCTCTTGCATTGCCGAAGGCACGCTGATAACTCTGGCTGACGGCAGTCAAGTTGCGGTTGAGGACTTGACAGGCAATGAGCAACTGCTTGTTTGGAATCACTATACAGGTCAGTTTGATACTGCACCAATACTGTTTATTGACAGCGACCCATTGGCAGAGTATGAAATCACCCATCTGTATTTTTCGGACGGCTCTGATGTTAAGGTGATATACGAACACGGCTTTTGGAATACCACCCTAAACCGCTATGTGTATGTTAGGAGCGGAGAGTCGTCACAATGCATAGGAGATTGGTTTAACAAGCAGACTACAGACGAATACGGCAATATGGTATGGGAGAATGTGCAGTTAGTTGATGTGCAAATCTATACCGAATACACCACCGCTTGGAGTCCTGTTACATATGAGCATCTCAACTTGTATGTAAACGGTATGCTGTCCGTGCCGGGCGCTACAACGGGGCTTGTAAATATCTTTGATGTGGATGCTGCCACTATGCAGTACGACCAAAGCGAAATGCTTGCCGATATCGCTATGTACGGGCTGTTTACCTATGAGGAGTTTATAGAGATAGCGCCCATACCCCAAACGGTATTTGACGCATTTAACGGGCAGTACCTAAAGGTATCTATCGGCAAAGGTCTTACAACAATAGAGGAGCTTTTGGCACTTATTGAAAGATATTCAATATTCTTTGTGTAACGGAGTGGGTAGCCCTAAGCATCACCCTAAGCAAAAGAAAAACCAATCAAACATCACATAAATAACTACCCCAAGCAACCTGTTAGGTAACACTTAACAGGTTGCTTGCATTAACGGCATAAACAAATTACAAGATTTCAAGAAAAATGTGGTTGCAAATCAATTTACATCTGCATTTTTTTCCTTTAGATACACCAAGTGTTTTTAATGTTGACACGCTTTGAGGGTTTGTGCTAAACTGTATTTAGGCAAGTATCTCTTGCCAATATACAAACGAAAATTAAGGAGGTTCTTCCAATGAGTAAAGAGGCAAAATTTTTTGAATGTAAAGTATGCGGCAATATGGTGGGTATGATTTATGTATCCGGTGCGCCTATGACTTGCTGTGGGCAACAAATGTCCGAAATGGTTGCCAATACGGTGGACGCATCATACGAAAAACATCTCCCTGTGGTGTCTTGTGACGGCAGCGCTATCACGGTAGCTGTTGGCTCAACAGAGCATCCAATGATTCCCGAACATTTTATTGGTTGGATTTATCTGCAAACCGAGAAGGGCGGACAAAGAAAGTCTTTAGCGGCAGGCGACAAGCCCGAGGCTAAGTTTGTTGTCACAGATGACGATGTTGCGGTAGCGGCATTTGCATACTGCAATCTGCACGGATTGTGGAAGACAGCTGTTGAATAATTGCGCAAGGTAATAATCCAAGTTGCTAAAGCTTGGGATACAAAAAATTATTAAATTATAAGGAGTACTAATATGGCAATTTATATTTGCGGAGTATGCGGTTATGAATATGACGAGAGCGTTGGCGACCCTGACGAGGGCTTAGCTCCCGGCACAACTTGGGAGCAAGTTCCCGAAGATTTTCTTTGCCCCCTTTGCGGAGTAGGTAAGGACGAGTTCTATAAAGCATAAAATAAGCTTTATTACAAGTAGATAGTTATTTATAAGGACATTTATAAGAACAAGGAGAGAAAAAATGTCTGTACTTAAATTAAAAGAAGGGTTGTATTCCGTCGGAGTTCTAAACCCTAATCTCCGTGTGTTCGATATTGTTATGCACACGGAATATGGCACAAGCTATAATTCATTTATTGTCAAGGGCGAAAAAACCGCCCTTGTAGAAACCTGTCATAAAACCTTTTTTCAAGAATATCTTGAAAATATTGCCTCAGTATTACCGCCAGAGGATATTGATTATATCATATTAAATCATGTTGAGCCTGACCATAGCGGAGCGCTCAAAGAACTTAAAAAACATTGCCCCAAGGCGCAAATAGTATGCTCAAGGGCGGCGGCGGTTTACTTAAAAAAGATTACCAATGACCCAGACTTTCAAGCGATAGTTGTGAAAGACGGGGATAGTATTTCTTTGGGAAATATCGACATCAAGTTTATTACTGCGCCGTTTTTGCATTGGCCAGATACCATATTTACCTATGTTCCCCAATTAAATACGGTGTTCACCTGCGACTTTTT
>Ga0265293_10009174_pt1 | contig 14311 bp, 20 predicted proteins | sample Munlanlewell138R_FD_192505 | JGI IMG/M metagenome (GOLD analysis project Ga0265293, IMG submission 192505) | Leachate microbial communities from a municipal landfill in Southern Ontario, Canada - Leachate well 138R | ecosystem: Engineered > Solid waste > Landfill > Unclassified | place: Canada...
CGACACGAGCGCGGCGACGGCACCGGGTACAGCATCATCCCGCTTGATGACGGCTCCGCGCATTGCTACTGGTGCGGCGCGCGGTTCACGCTGCTGGCTGACGGCACGGTCGAGGTCGGGCCGAGCGTGGAGAAGCTGCTGGCTGGCATAAAGCGGATCGTCTCACGCCTGAGTCGCAACACGCACAACTGCCCGCGCGATACCGGCGTCGGCTGTCCGTACTGCCTGGAGCCGGACGGGGACCTGGACGACACCGACGAATGCGACCCGCTGGACCGGGATGCCGATCAGGTTGCGCGCTGCTGGATAGCGGTGGGATGGCCTGAGTATATCAACGACACTCGCGCGCTGTGGGCGCGGATGGAGGAGGCGGCGAAATGCGAGTGACGGTCTGTGAGATCAAACGGACTGGCAAGCGACACGGGATGCGGTATCGCAGAGACGGCTACCTCTTCCGGTGCTATGCGTGCGGCCTGGTGGAGTGTGTCGGTTATGGCGGTTTGGATACGTTGATAGGCCACTACGCCGACTGGCGGGAGCGAGTGACGTGCAAGACCTGCCTGCGGGTGCTGGAACGAACGGAGGCGAAGCGGGATGGCATTGAATAGCGATACGCTCTACGTCGGCATCGACCCGTCGCTGACCTGCACGGCGATGGTGTGCCTGCCGGGGTGCGACGTGCGGACGTGGCGGTTCAAGCACGGCGACGTGGTGAGCCGGTGTCGGGCCTACGCCGACGCGGCGCAGAAGACACTGGAGAATGCCCTCGACTGCCTGCGTTGCACAAAACCGTCAGCAATCTGCAGGGAGGGCCGGTGCGCAACGGTCTGCATCGAGAAGCCGCACTTCAACATGCAGGGCAATAGCGCGTGGCTTTTGCCGTTGTATGCATTCATCATGGAGAACGTTTCCGCGAACTGGCCGCGCGTCTACCCGGTCGCACCGGCCACGTTGAAGAAATTCGCGACTGGCAGCGGGCGCGCGGAGAAGTCGATGATGGGGCAGGCGGTGCAGCGGCATTGGGGCGACGAGTTGCCGGAGGGTCTGCTCGGCAATGACGCCATCGACGCCTTCGCATTGGCAAAGATGGCGCAGTGCATCGCGGACCCGGCAAGCGACTGGACGGCCTACCAGCGGGAGTGCGCGGAGAAGCTGGAGCGGTATCAGGTCGAGGAGGTGGCGTAGGGTGGTCAATGCACTGCAGGGGAGGTTGGCGATGCTTAGAGAACGAGTTGCGCACCTGCCCCGAAGATGTGTTGCGCACGAATTCATTGGGCACGCGCGCCCCGGATTGCTGTCAGTGCGTATGCGACCGCGAAGCGTAGCGGGTGGGTCTACCGGCGTGACTATATCGGGCCGCCAGAGTACCCCAAGCGCATGCAGTGGTATCGCATGGTCGACCTGTGCCAGGACTGCGCGAAGGAGCGTGGATAGATGAAACACCGTGTCCGTTGGGCAGTAGCCATAACGTGGATCGCCGGGGCCTGCCAAGGAGCGCTGGTCATGGCGACGCACTTTGTCTCCCTGGACGTGGCCGTGGTATTTGTAGTCTCAATGCTGAACATGACGAGTGTGTTGCTTGCTGGTGATGCCTCAGAAGAAGGGATTGGATAACATTGGAATCCACCCCCGCGTGGCACCTGTGCGACGTATGCGGCGGCAGCGGGCTAGGGGTATGGGACCCGTGGCGCACACATCGCGTTCGCAAGCCCTGCCCTTTCTGCTTGGGGCTCGGCTACCTGTTCGGCGTGTGGGTGCGCGACAACGCTGGGCATCGGCTATTCGTGGAGGTCAAGCAGCGGCGGTGGCTGGCAGACGGATTGAACGCGGGACGGTAGGCGGGTAGGATGCAGGAGTAGTAGGGCAGCACACAACGTGGCAGGAGGCATCAGTGGCCGCTGAAATCATCGAGCAAATCATGGAACGCAATCACACCCGGCGCGGCAGGCGATGGCAATCGCATGAAGATGCATTACTGCGGAAGCACTACCCTGCAACTGGGGCGACAGCCTGTGCAGACGAACTCAAGAGGTCGCCACGCGCGGTATACGAACGCGCAAGCGCACTCGGGCTGAAGGTCAAGCACGTTTCGACTGGCCGACCATCGGTGTGGACGGACAGGCACCATCAACTGCTCAAGCACATGGTCGGCTCGATAGCACAGGAAACTGGCCATGGCCGCCGGGCCATCGTTGCGCGGCTGAGACGGATGGATAGGACGGGTGAGTTCCGTGACGCTCAGTCAGATGATTGACAGGCCAACGTTCGGAGACGCGTCGGGTGTCTGTTATCTCTGTAGCGCGGAGACGATGGTCGGGCACGCCAAAGACCCGAGTAGTAGTTTTACCGCATGGGCGCAGTGCTTCAGTGGCGATGTGATATGCGAGTACTGCTACTCAATGCTCAAGGATAGACGCTTCAGGCAACGGTCGTGGATGGCGACACCCGGCACGGTTCGATATACCACGCAAGATGACCGCGAATGGTTGTTGCCTGCGCTACTATCTCCGCCGGAACCTCCGTTCGCATTCTACGTCACAGTGTCCTACAAGAAGCAGGGCTGGATAACGCTGCTTAATCGGGTGTCGTACTCGGGCAATCACTACTGGTGCGGGACAGACTTCGCCGATGCGGCGGTGGCTATGCACGTTGATAAGATACGAGATTGGTCGGCACTGCTTGACGTGCTGCGCGAGCAGAAGATACCGAAGTCCGCACTCGTGAGCGGCATGTACGGCCCGCACCACTACCGACGCGCGATGGACACCGGCATACTGCCAGAACTGGAACGCGCGCGACTACTCGCCGGGAATCCAGCGTGGGAGGTTGTTGTGAATGTCCATCACTGACGAGCAGCGCACATTGGCGATTGAGTTGTTGGCGCATATCTACCGACGCATTCAGTGGGCAAAGATCAACACGGCGAAGAATGCTTGGGACATCTGGAACCATCGCGTGCGGGCGTCGGCAACGCGGCTCAACCTGAACGAGTTCGCGTCGCGGCTCTGTAACCACTTCGGCCTGCAACACCTGCCGCTTGAAACACTTCCGATACTCAGCGCACTGCGGCAGGACGAAAGATCAATCCTGAACACCATGCACACGGAGCATATACCAATGGCCATGATGGCGGTGGCGAGGGCGAAGGAGATGAAGAAGAACAATGAGCGTGCAGAAGATTGAAGGCATTATTGAAGCACTGTCGCCAATAGTCCACCACGGCGACGAGAAGACCGGGAGCACGCCGATACTGCGTAGCCTGACGCACTGGGATGCTGGTCGCAACGAGCACGTGCGCCTGCCGTTCATCAGCGGCAATGCTATTCGAGGCATTCTGCGGCGCAAGCTCATGCGCGATATGCTTGATCGCGCGGGCTACGAGAATCAATCCACGAAGATACACCATGCGCTCTTCACGGGCGGCCTACTGGAACAGACGAAGGAGACATCGACGAAACTCGATATGGACCTGCGAGCAACACTACGCGACAACTTGCCGCCGGTGGCTCTCCTCGGCACCGCCGTTGGCAACCAGATAGTGAGTGGTTGCCTGCGCGTCGGACACGCCATGCCAATCTGCTCCGAGTACGCGGCGTGTATCCCCGACATAGACGACCCGCGCAAGCAGCACGACGTTCGCACGTTCACCGACGTGAGTTTCGCGACCCGCCGCGATGACCTGCGGGCCGACCGGGAAGAAGACGAGCAGGCGCACCAAATGAAGATCGAGTTCGAGGCATTCATCGCTGGCACAGGCTTCTCCCACCAGTTTGTGCTTAGCTACGCGAATGCCGTGGAAAGCGCCTGCCTTGGCCACGCGATGGACCTACTCGCAGAAGAGCCATACATCGGGGGCAAGTCATCAAGCGGCTATGGGCACATAGCGTGGCGGTACAATGGCATGCCGGACGGTGCGGCATACGTGGCGTGGCTCGCCGAACACGGCGATGCTGTATGCGAGACTATCGGGCGCCTGTCGGCGATGCTGGATGGCGGCAAGTTTGACGCACCGGAGGTGTGATGCAATGACAGAGTCATTTCGCGTGAAAATGACATTGGCAATGCCTGTCTCGATCAATCATCCGTGGTTGCACTTCGACGGGCTCATCAACCATCTGCGCTACATGCGTTTGTTGGGACGCGATTACTACACGCTTCCGAGCAAGCAGGTATGGACGCCGCCTGGGCACGACAAGTTTAAGGACGTGCTGTGCTATCGGCAGGACATACCGTTCGCGAGCGTGTCCGCATTCGAGCCCGATGCGCCGAAGAGCATCCAGTACTACAAGCGATATGACGACGAGTGTGCCCCGGCTAAGTCCGTCAATGTTGGGTCTGGGCGCTACCGCAACTGGATGCTGCGAACAGTCTACCAACCAGCACACACAGTGACATTCTACGGGCGCGGACACATCGACTTAGTGCTCGACCTGCTATCGGACTTGACGCACCTGGGCAACGATACGCGCATAGGGTGGGGGCAGATAGCGTCCATCGAAGTACGAGGGATTGAACGCGACCAGGATCGGAGTATAGTATGGGATGGCATTGCGCAGAGGCCAATCCCAGTGCGATACCTGTCGGGCTATTCAGATGCCGTTCGGCTTGCGTGGAAGTCGCCATATTGGGCAGCGCAGAATGTCGAGCTATGTGCGCCGCCGGGCGCGGAGGTTGCTTGGGCATGAACGATTGGCGACGGCCGTTGGGCATGAACGTGCTGGACGCGGCCCGCGAGCGCATATCGACTGCATTCGACATCGCAGAGCGGGTGTGCGTTTCGTTCAGCGGGGGCAAAGACAGTACGGCTATGCTACACCTCGTAATGGATGAGGCTATTCGTCGTGACCGTCGCGTGGGGCTGCTCTACATAGACCTTGAGGCGCAGTACCAACACACTGTTGGGCACATCGCGGAGATGTTTGACGCATACAAAGACCACGTCGAGCCACACTGGGTTTCGTTGCCCCTGCACATGCGCAACGCGGTCAGTCAGTTCGAGCACCACTGGGTGTGCTGGGACCCAAGCCGCAGAAACGATTGGGTGCGCGAACCACCCGGTATCGCAATCACAGACGAGACGTTCTTCCCGTTCTTCAGGCGCGCTATGGAGTTCGAGGACTTCGTACCAGAGTTCAGTGAGTGGTATGCACAGGGCAGAGAGACAGCCAGCTTCATCGGCATACGCACCGACGAGAGTCTCAACAGGTGGCGCACCATAACATCGCAATCGAAGGGGCGCGTAGACGGCCACTGCTGGACTACGCGCAAGAGCCCGAACGTCTTCAACGCATATCCGCTGTACGACTGGCGGACACGCGACGTTTGGATATACCAGGGCAAGAGTGGTAGGCCATACAACAGGCTCTATGACCGAATGCACCAGGCCGGATTGAGTATCCACCAAATGCGTATCTGCCAACCCTACGGAGATGACCAACGCAAGGGGCTATGGCTATGGCATATCATCGAGCCCGACTCGTGGGGGCGCGTTGTTGCGCGGGTGAATGGCGCAAACCAGGGCGCGCTTTACGCTGGCGAGAGCGGCAACATTCTCGGCAACATCAAGGTCAGCTTGCCGGATGGGCATACGTGGAAGAGCTTCTCGAAGATGCTGCTCGACACCATGCCAAAGCAGATAGCCGAACACTATGAGCGCAAGATACTGGTCTTTCTGCACTGGTATTCGGAGCGTGGGTATCCGAATGACATCCCAGACGAAGGTCCGATCACGAACGCGCAAGGCCAACCATCCTGGAAGCGTATCTGCAAGGCTTTGCTCAGGAACGACTACTGGTGCCGGGGCATTGGCTTTTCCCAGCACAAGACCGGCGCATACGAGAATTACAAGCGAATCATGGCAAGGCGGAAGGACGAATGGGGTATCGAGATATGAACAAGGCAGAATGGCTCATCGCGAGTATGCGGGAGTTGGCTTCGCAGATAGCTGATTTGCCGCTCGATGAACGGGTGGATGTGTTGAATGCTTCACGCGCTGCATTGCACGAAGCGAGCCCCTTTAACGATGAGCCCGTGGATTGTGTGCTTTGGGTGCGCGCCGATGGTGTAGCGGCGAATGACTATAATCCGAATGCCGTCGCGCCACCAGAGATGCGCTTACTTGAACACTCTATCGCGGAAGATGGCTACACGCAGCCGATAGTTACTTGGCTGCGCGAAGACGGTACCCGCGAGGTTGTTGATGGTTTCCACCGGCATCGCGTCGGACGCGAATCCCTGAGTGTCCACGAGCGCATACACGGCTACCTGCCTGTTACGTCCATCAACACGGATCGCGCGGACCTCGGCGACAGGATGGCGGCGACGATACGCCACAACCGTGCGCGCGGCAAGCACCGCGTAGACGGAATGTCAGAGATAGTGCTGGAACTGGTGAAGCGCAAGTGGTCAGACCAGCGTATCGCGCGCGAGTTGGGCATGGAGCCCGATGAGGTCCTGAGGCTGAAGCAGGTTGGCGGGCTTGCGGAGATATTCGCCGACGAGGAGTTCAGTGAGGCGTGGGGCGTCAATGATGAACCCGATGTGGAGTGATGCGTTCGGGCTGTGGGCGCAGACCGAAGACCATGTGCGCGTGCTGATGAATGCTACGCGGCGGATAGACGACGCGTTGTCTACCGCGGCGCGGCCCTACGTGGCATTCAGCGGCGGCAAGGATTCGACCGCTATGCTCCACTTAGTGTTGCAGCGCCGTCCTGGTGTAGTCGTGTGGCACTGGGACTACGGCCCAGCCTTTGTGCCGCGAGAGTACGAGACACAGATAGTGGCTAATGCCTATGCGCTGGGGGCGGCGCAGGTGGAGACGGATACGTCGGCGGAGTATGCTCGGCTTGGGCGGGACGCCGATAACGTATGGGGACATGAGTTCTTTGCGCGGGTAGCGCCGTCGCTTGTAGCGCGCGGATTTGACCTCGCATTCGTCGGCCTACGGGCGGAAGAGGGTTGTGGCAGGAGGCGACGCATAGCGACGCAGGACTACGCAGGGCCGATGAATGAGTGCTGGCCATTACAGGATTGGCGTTGGCTCGACGTGTGGGCGTATATCGTGAGTAATAGCCTGCCGTACTTGGCGCATTACGATGATGTCGCCGGATTGGTGGGCTATGAGAAGAGCAGGTTCTCGACACTGTTTGACAAGCAGTTTCTGCACTTGGGCACCGAGCAGGTTGATAACGTTGTACACTGGCGGCACAGGAACGACTGACGCACGCAGCACACCACATCACTCAGGAGGCAAACTGGATGATGCAACGTGACAGACAGAAAGCAGCAGCCGCACAAGCAGCAACCCGTCGAAAACTGGTGGACGCCCGGTCGCGTCCGTAGGCTCCTCAGCGTCTACCCGCAACTCAAAGAGGCAGCATACCTCGACTGCCGCATTGACGCGCCCGACGGTGACAGCGGCACCAACGTCGGGAGCTCGCGTCAACCCCGACTACTCCCCCGAACGCTCGACTGCGCAATGATGAAGGCCGACCTGGATATGGCGATTGCGCGCCTGCCGATGCACCTGCGCATGGTGGCGCTGGTATACTGGGTGCGCGGGTACTCGGATGCCGAGGCAGTAGGGCGAATGCTCCGGCTGTCTACCCGGCAGATATTCCGCCACCTGAACCAAGCGCGGGAACGCATAGTCTCCCACCTCTGCGAAAACCAATGTCAGTAAACTCCCCACTTGCGTTGAGTACTTCTGTGAGGGGAGGAACATGGCGACACTTGCAGCAGAGAATGCGCTCGCTATCTACAACAGCCTGATTGTCTCGATATGCCGCGACCTGTGGAGCCGCAGGGCTCCGTCAACGTGCGACTGGGAAGACGTGGCGCAGGAAGTGCGGCTTGCCATTCTGCAAGGCAAGCGCAACGTGAGCGCAGACCATGCCGCCGATGACATTCGCAACGAGGCTCGTAACGCACTGAAGCGCCTCACCCGCGACGCGCACATGGTCACCGCATCAAGCGACCCGGCAGTCGAAGCACTCTTCTATTCGTCTTCCGGTCGGGCAGAACACGCGCTGCTCGACTGACTACGGTTCCGGCCCGCCCCGCCCCGCCACCTGTAGGCCCAAAGGGCACCTATCTACAGCGGAGAGGCGGCTGTGTGGACGGGCCGAGCAATGACCGCACCGTCCACCTTCGCGGGCTGGCGGCGGTGTGCGAGAGAAGGGAAAGCCCGCAGTGACAGACCGGCGGCCCGTGCGCTTCATGCAAGCGGGCGGCCCATCATTCCCCCTGCTGCTGGATACTGCGGCTTCCGGCGGCAGTCATTCCGTTGTCGAGCTACCGGCCCATATCCCGCCGCAGTCGGTAAGCTCACCCGCAGACAGGCCCGCGCTCCTCCGACAGGGGCGCGGGTCATTCTACTATCCCACATAGGTTGAATGAAGTTGAACGCCAATGCCAGCTCCCAAACTCAAAGACGGGCATCGAGAAGCCCTGAAGGCGTGGCTTTGCGAGGGCCTGTCTAATGGCGACTGTATCGACAATCTGAAAACCGAGTTTGGCATAGATGTTACGCCTCCGGCCATCAATTACTACCGTGACCAGTGTGCGGATCAGATAGCCGAAGCGGAGGCCGCTGCCTACAAGCGCATCATTCAGCAGGGCATGACCCGCAGGAGCGAGCGCATCAAGGCGTTGGCAGCGGAGGCAACGCGCGCATACAGTGCCCTGCAGCAGTTCAAGCCGGGTCAAAAGGGCTGGGCGCAGGCAAGCGCGGAGTGGCGTGCGTTAGTCAAGGACTTGCGCGATGAAATGAACCAACTGACGCAACGCATCGAGATAAGCGGCCCCGGCGGCGGACCTGTCCAGGTGGTGCCCATCTTCGCACCGGAAGACCCGCTGAACCACATCAACGAAGACAATGACAACGATAGCGGAGAAGACGACGGCGCAGACTGACGCACCTGTCGAGTGCCAACGCTATCACAGGCACCCCGGTCAACTTCAGTTCCTCCTCGACCCGTCGCGCTATCGCCTCGCCTGCGCTGGCATCGGCGGCGGCAAGTCGGAAGTCGCGGCATTCGAGATAGTGCGGCACATGCTGCGCTACCCGAAGATCGAAGCCCTCGTCGCGGCCCCGTCGTATCGCATGATATACCGCTCCGGTGGTCCCGCCGAGGTCGTCCGGCGCGTGGCCCGCTGGTGGGGCACCGATAGCGACGGCAAGCCGCATATCGTCCAGCAGGACAACCGCTCCGGCGACTGGATAGAGTTCGCCAACGGAAGCAAAATCTGGTACTGCTACGCCGCCGAACCGGACAGCATGCGCGCGGCAGAGGTCAGCATCTTCTGGCTTGACGAAGCCGCGATGTGCCCCGATGAAGCATTCACCATCCTCATCGGCAGGTGTCGCCAACCGGGCAAGTACCCGCACCGCGGCTGGTTGACGACGACGCCGCGCGGGCAGAACTGGGTCTACAAGCGCTTCGTGAAGGACCGCGCCGAGTGGTCGCCTGAACGCCAGGCGCGCTACGGCTATCATCACTGGACGACCTATGACAACCCCGGCCAGCGACCTGACGACCTCGTTGCGATGGAGGAGGCCTACGGTCCCGGCACGGACTTCTACCGGCAGGAGATGCTAGCAGAGTTCGTCGCCTTCGCCGGGCTTGTCTACGCTATGTTCTCAGAGGACAGACATGTCGCAAGTGGACCCCCGAAGCGCGAGAAGCTGCGTCGAGTTGTCGCTGGTGTTGACTGGGGCGTTACGCATCCTGGCTGTATTGCTGTCTGTGGCGTGGACGTCGACGGCGTGCACTGGTGGTTAGACGAGGTGCACGCACGCGGCATGGTCACGCACGGCGAGCCTGGCAATGACTGGCTGACCGAGGCGCGACGGCTGCAGGCAAAGTGGAACATCAGCACGTTCTTCTGCGACCCGGCTGACGCGAATGCACGGTTAGCATGGTCGCGCGCTGGCTTGCCGGTGACAGCGGCGGACAACAGCCGCCTCCCCGGAGTCCGGCAGGTGCAGGCGCTCATGGCGGGCGACAAGCTGCAGGTCATTGCGGCCAACTGCCCGGCGACCATGAGTGAGCTGACGCAGTATCACTGGAAGACGGACAAGGACGGAAACCCGCTCGAAGACGCGGACCCGGCCAAAGAGTTTGACGACGCACTGGACGCCCGCAGGTACGCCGAAATGGGGCTTACTACTGCGGGCGCACCTGCGAGCATTGCCACTTCCGGCGCTGGCTACGTGGCCCGCTACTGACCACCACGAGGAGACGCATGGCAGCTACAGCCGACAGAGACATCGATGATATGCGCAAGCGCGGCCCGGATGTCGGCACGTCGGGCATGGTGGCCGCCGAGAACTGGGATGACTGGACGCCCGGCCCGTACAGTGCCTTCCCATCGCGCAAGCAGCGCACCTACGAATACAACCTCATGGCGCACAAGGACCCGACAGTCCGAACCTCGCTGATGATTACGCAGTTCATGCTGCTCAACAAGCTCGGTGAGTACAGCAACGAGAACAAGCAGGTGCAGGAGCGTGTGCGGGACCTGCTGCAGAAGATCGACGGTGGCATGCGGCACGTGTGCCAGCAGCTTCTGTCGGCGTTGTGGGCAGGCTACGCGGTGCTTGAAAAGACCTGGGAGACAGGCGCGAGTGAGTGGTATGTGCGAGAGTGCGAACTGCTGCACCCGCTGACGTTCTTCGCGACGAACAAGGACACCGAGGGTATCGTGCTCGATCCTGTGGCGAAGAAGGTCACCCAAGTCGTGCAGTACGAGCACGCTAAGGACGGGCAGTGGTCTGACGTGTCGGTGACCATTCCCATCGACCGCGTGCTGTATTGGCCGCTGCTCCGGGAGGCACGCGAGGACACCTACGGCAACAGCTTGCTCGAAGGCGCGCGGCGGGCATGGTTCAGCAAGGTCCGCGAGGAGAACTACTGGAACACATTCGCGGAGAAGTGCGCATGCCCGACGCCTGTGTTCTGGGTGCCGCATACGACGGTGACGAACGCGCTAGGCGAGTCACAGCCAATCTCGCAAGTGCTAATGGAGACATACGAGACAGTGCGGCCCGGCGAGGCCATTGCCATCCCCATCGACAGTGATATGCCCTACAAGATGGAAATGCTCGTGCCCACCGGCGACGGCGAGGCATTCGAGCGTATCTGCCGCTACTGGGATAGCCAACTGTTCAAGGCAATCCTGACCCCGAGGCTGCTCGTGGAGGAACCTGAGCACTCCAGCCGCGCGCAGTCCGAGACGAACCTCGACCTGTTCGTGATGACGCTGGACGGCATCCGCGTCGAAATGGGCGAGGTCCTCATTCATCAGCTAATCAAGCCCCTAATTTTCTACAACATCGGCCCGCAGGATGACTATGGCGAGTGGGCATTCGAGCCGCTGAGTGACAAGGACCTGGAGAGGCTGGCCGCTATCTTCGAGCGGCTGGAGCGCGGCAAGGCCTCGGCTGCGATGACTACGGGTGGCTTCTCGCCTGCCGATGACGCGAAGCTGCGCGAGACCTTCGGCGAGGACCTGTACGCGACGCCGGAGGAAGTGCAGGCGGCGGAGGCGGAGCGCATAGCGCAGATACGCAAGGAGCAGGAACTGAAGCGGGAGGCAATGCCCGAGCAAATGCGGCTGCCGGTGGATGGCGACGAGGGCGCGCAGGAGGGCGACGGATTGAACGGACGCGCCAATGGTGGCATGATTGACGCTGAGTGATGCGTGCAATCAGCCTGGGAGGGCACCATGAAAGAGCGGCATGAACGCGATGGTGTTGTGTTCTACGCGGTCTGCAACTGCGGGGAGACAAGTGTGCGCGTCTCTCACGGGACGTTTAGCCGCACTGGTTCATCGGGACAGCCGAATGCATCAGTTATCAACGGCATAAGCTGCGTGAAGCCGAAGACGGTGACTTGCGAACGGTGTGGCGAGGCGTGGGTGGCGCAGAAGGATAGCGGTATCGTGCCGCTTAAGCCAATGGACGGAGAGGACGTGCCGCAGTAGCAGCTATCGCAGCCGCATCGGCAACGCACAGCGCGGAGGGAAGCATGATGGCAGAACAGCGATTTGGGTTCTATGACGCACTGACTATGGTGCGCGATGGCGAAGCGAGCATTGACCTGCGTTCGCATATACAGAGTGCTCCAGGTGTGCGCGGCGGCCTGGATTGGTACATCCATTCACTGCGGCTGGACCCGTCTATCGCGATTCAGAAGGATGCCACGCCAGACGGAACAGAGGCGGCATATCATATCGAGGGGCGCAATGCGGCCCGCGTTGTCGGGACACTACAGCACGCTGCTCTTACTGGCGAATGGTATCACCCTGGCCCAATCGAGGAACTGGACGACCCGGCGTCCGAGTGGCACCTGTGGGATGCCGTGGATGCGGTGAGGCGGGGCGATGCAATCTATGACGGTTCGTTGGGCCTGTGGAATGAAGGCGCAGGTGATCGCTCACTCGACTGGACTGTGCATTTCTCGTTATGCGGCGATGCGTGGCGAGGCTCTGCGGTGCTCGTGAAGCACAAGACGCCGAACATGCCAGATGCGGCGAAGAGTGCTGCCGTTGGGGCCGATGGGATTCGCTTCGCGCTATTCGCAACGTGGCACGCAATGTCCGGGGTAGATGTTCGCCATTTACCAGAGTTGAAGTATGAAATGGACAGGTTCGCATACCCATAGCCACCGCGACCGCACTTGCATTCCAGCGCACCGAACGCCCGGCGCTCGACGCTGCGGTGGCGTCCATCCGCAAGCTGTTGCAGCAGGCCGACTATGAGTACTTTGACACAGTAGCGCGCGAGTACTGGCACACACGGGAACCCGTGGTGCTGGACTGGGTGCGCTACCCCGACTGGCTGTGGCCTCGGCTGCAGGACGCGCTCGGCGACGTTGTGCAGGCAGGCTTCGACGCTCAGAAGCGGCGCATCATCGACCGCATCTACAGCAGGCCGGTGAGCATCTACGCTCCCGCGCCGCCACCGACGCCACCGCCGCCAAGTGCCGCAGAGGCGTTGCCGGTACCGGACGCCGCACGCCCGGCTATAATCATCCGGGAGCGCCAGACGGTCTACCCGCGAACAGCGATAGACACCTACACCGCCAACCGCATCCCGCCGCTGCGTCACGAGATCACGGAGCGCAGGCGGCTACTGTGCCGCGACATAGTGCGTGACGGTATCGGGCGCGGCGACGGTGTTCGGCCCATCATGCAGGACCTGCGCGACAACGGGTTCGGTATGAGTGACTGGCATCGCGAGACCATAGCGCGGACCGAGGCGGCGACGCTGTTCGCCCACGGACAGATGGCTGAAATGATGGAGAGCCCGTCTGTTGTCGGCTTCCGGTTCTTCGCTATCATCGATGACCGGACGACCGAGACCTGCGCGTACCTGGACGGCAAGGAGTTCCTGAAGGGCGCGGCTGATGGTGTCTACCCGCCGTTGCATTTCTCGTGCCGTAGCACCATCGAAGAGGTCTTCATCTGGGATAAGCAGCCGAAGTGGCAGACGCCCGAGGACGTGCTGGCTGGTGCCGCGAAGGCGCAGAGACCGCTGCCCGGCTTCGGCCACGTGGACTATGACAGCCTGCCGCGCGAGGCGACTGCCAGCGACCTGTACCGGGCGCTGAATGATACCGAACGTCCCCAGGCGTTACGGTTTGCGGATGACTTATTGCGGCGGATTGGCTCGCTCTACCGCACGGTCAAGCGCTGGCTTACGGGAGGGTAGTGAAGAACCATGACTGATATTAGGCAGGCGCAACCGACCACCTACGACCGCAATAGCGACCTCCCAGACGACGTACAGGCGGCGCTCAACAGGCGCGGACAGGGCGCGTGGCGGCTGCTGTACAACGAGGCGGTCAAGCGCGGCGCAACGGTGGCGGAGGCTATGCTGGCAGCGTGGGAGGCCGTCAGTCGCAAGAGTGGCTGCAAGACCTGCGGCAGCGGCATGAACTTCTTCAACTGAGCACGACCCGACCCTAAGCAGCACACAACCGAATCACCCTACACAGGCCCCCTTCGCCGGGGGCTTTTTTCATGCCCGGACACAGCGCAGCAACTGCAGCAGCCGCGCGCAGACAGGAGTGGATGCAATGCCAGAAGACCACGGGCTGTTCATCAACGCCATAGCCCCGCGAGAGGTGCGGGCGGAGAAGACGGACGCCGACACCTGGATGGTGCGCGGCCTGCCTATCATGCGCGTGGGGCAGTGGAATGGTACCGACTACACCGCAGCCGACCTGCGCACCATTGCCAGCAACTTCGCGACGAAGCGCGACGAGCAGGCATTCGAGCCTGGCATGTGGCCGCGCCATAACTACCA
>Ga0265293_10009176_pt1 | contig 14310 bp, 12 predicted proteins | sample Munlanlewell138R_FD_192505 | JGI IMG/M metagenome (GOLD analysis project Ga0265293, IMG submission 192505) | Leachate microbial communities from a municipal landfill in Southern Ontario, Canada - Leachate well 138R | ecosystem: Engineered > Solid waste > Landfill > Unclassified | place: Canada...
TGTCAATAAGTTCAGCTCTTGATGTGTTGACGAGTAAACTTTCTGGACTCATCTTGATGAGGTCATCCAGTTTGATAATTCCTTGGGTTTCTTTATTGAGGCGCAGGTGCAAGCTGATCACATCGCACTCTGAGAAGAAGGTTGATTGATCAATAGATGTATTCAATCCATCCTGTTTTGCCCGTTCCAGGGTGCTCGATCTTCCCCAAACTGTTACGTTCATGTCAAAGGCCTGGGCATAGCGGGCAATCCGTTGCGCTATTTTCCCGTAGCCAAATAATCCGAGGGTTTTTCCATGCAAATTACGTCCCAAACCGAAATTGGCGGGCATATTTGATGATTTGAGACCGGATTGCTGCCAAGCACCTTGTTTCAGATTGGCCGCGTATTGCGGAATACGGCGGCTGGCGGCCATGATCAGCGCCCAGGTCAGCTCTGCGGGCGCAATCGGAGATCCTGTGCCAACGAGAACGGGTATGCCTCTTTCCGTACAACTGGCCAAGTCAATGTGAGAGGCACCGCCGCCGGTTTGGCTGATGATTTTAAGATTAGGGAGCTTATCCAATAGTTGTTTGCTGATGGATGTGCGCTCACGGATCAGAACTAGCGCCTCGGTATCACGCAAACGAACGGCCAATTGGCCCAAGCCTTTGACGGTATTGTTGAAAATCTTAACTTCGTGCCCTTCCAGGTGTTTGAAGCAGTTCAGTTTACGAACTGCATCTTGGTAATCGTCAAGAATCGTAATACGCATAAGAGCCTCGTTTACATCAAGCTAAATCAATGACTGAGTCTGCTAGGGATGATGAGAAGGTTGATCCGTCTTTAGTAAAGAACAGACCTTGCTGAACCGCCTACTCGACGTTCGATCATCGCTGGGGATAAGGTAGGTTCCAATATAAAAGATGAGAGCGCTTATCGCCAGCCATATGAAGGCTACCCTGGGTTTATTAACGGCTTCATTGTTTCACGTGAAACAATGAAGCCGTCCTGTGAGTACCCGCGCGCCAGCCTCGCCGTTGACCAAGGGCCAAAGCGCAAGCCTCGGCCTACAGGCCGAGGTCAAGCGAGGCCTACCCATGCGGCGCCGGAGGCGCCCCCGTATTTGTAGCGGGGAAGCTCCCGACGAGGCCGTCCGAGGCAATATCCAGGCAATGGCGAACGCACCCTGCGGTGTAGTGTAGGTGGAGAAGCGACGCTCTCTTTTGGGTATTCTCTTTCATAATATCGGACAAGGTAGAGCTAGGGAATGTTTCACGTGGAACATTTAAAGGAGCGAGTGAAGTATGAAGGCTGAAAGAAAACCACTCTGATCCGCTTATGTTTCACGTGAAACATGAGAAGCCGTGAGGCGCTCGACTGACGTTGGCTCTTTCTCACCTTAAAACAAGGCTTGTGCTTAGGCCCATGCGCAAAGAATAAACTTTGTTTCCTTGGTTTCGCGTTCAAGGTGGTGATCCTATAATGGTAGCCATTCATTGCGCTTTTTATGGCTTGCCTGACGGGCCGTTTCAATAAAAGCACCGTATTGGACCTGCTATGTTGTATCCAAAAGAATTTGACGTGATTGTGGTTGGTGGTGGCCATGCAGGAACGGAGGCGGCGCTTGCCGCTGCGCGTTCAGGCAGTAAGACGCTATTGCTTACGCATAACCTGGAGACGCTGGGGCAAATGTCGTGCAATCCCTCGATTGGGGGGATTGGTAAAGGGCATTTGGTCAAGGAAGTCGATGCCTTGGGTGGTGCGATGGCTATTGCCACGGATGAGGCCGGGATCCAGTTTCGAATTCTGAATGCATCCAAAGGTCCGGCGGTGCAGGCAACGCGCGCCCAGGCTGACCGGGTTTTGTATCGGAAAGCTATTCGCCATTATTTGGAAAACCAGGAAAATTTGTGGTTGTTCCAACAGGCTGTCGATGACTTGATGCTTGAAGGGGATCGGGTTGTTGGTGCCGTCACGCAAATTGGGTTGAAATTTCGAGCCAAGGCGGTGGTGTTGACCGCGGGCACCTTCCTGAACGGATTGGTGCATGTCGGGTTGCAGAATTACGCTGCCGGCCGGGCAGGGGATCCTCCTGCCAGCTCATTGGGATATCGGCTCAGGGATCTCAACCTTGGGCAAGGCCGTCTCAAAACGGGAACGCCACCGCGGATTGATGGCCGAACGATTGATTTTTCGGTGTTGACGGAACAGGCTGGAGATAGCAATCCAGTTCCGGTGTTTTCCTTCATGGGCTCGGAAGCGCTGCATCCTGAGCAGATGCCGTGCTGGATCACGAATACCAATGAGAAAACGCATGAAATCATTCGGCGCGGCTTGGATCGTTCCCCAATGTACACTGGCGTTATTGAAGGGGTGGGGCCAAGGTATTGTCCTTCTATTGAAGACAAGATTCATCGCTTCTCGGATAAGCCTTCTCACCAGGTTTTCCTTGAGCCAGAAGGCCTGACGACCAATGAGTTCTATCCCAACGGCGTTTCCACCAGTCTTCCTTTTGACGTTCAGCTCGATCTGATCCATTCCTTGCCCGGCCTGGAAAATGCCCACATCTTGCGGCCAGGCTATGCCATCGAGTATGACTACTTTGACCCCCGCGGCCTGAAGGCAACATTCGAAACCCAAGCCATTTCAGGCTTGTTCTTTGCCGGCCAGATCAATGGAACAACCGGCTATGAAGAAGCGGCGGCTCAAGGCTTGCTGGCAGGTATCAATGCGTCGCGGTCCGCACGGGAACTGGACGCCTGGACGCCCCGGCGGGATGAAGCGTATCTGGGCGTGATGGCGGATGATCTTGTGACACGAGGTGTAACTGAACCTTACCGCATGTTTACCTCGCGCGCTGAGTATCGCTTGAGTCTGAGAGAGGACAATGCGGACTTGCGATTGACTGAAATCGGAAGACAACTCGGTCTGGTGGATGATGCGCGCTGGGATGCCTTCAACCGGAAACGAGATGGTATTGCTCAGGAAATCGAGCGCTTGAAGCGGACTTGGGTGAATCCAAAGATACTGTCCAGGGAAGATGCCGAACCCGTATTGGGCAAAGGCATTGAACGGGAGTATTCTCTCTATGATCTGCTGAAGCGCCCCAATGTGTCTTATCCCGCTTTGATGGGAGCCAGCCGCGCTGATGGCAGCCTTTGGGCAGGTCCGGGCGTTGAGGAGCCCTCCGTTGCCAGCCAGGTTGAAATCCAGGTTAAGTATGCGGGCTATATCGAACGTCAGCAGACGGAAATCGAACGTCAGTCTCATTATGAGAACACGGTGATCCCGCAGGGTCTGGACTACGATGAGGTGACGAGTCTGTCGTTTGAAGTGCGTCAAAAGCTGAAGGCCCAGCAGCCTGCCACCTTGGGTCAGGCTTCGCGTATTTCCGGTGTGACACCCGCCGCCATCTCCCTGTTGCTGATTCACTTGAAACGGAAGCATGGGGCACGGAAAGCGCTCAATAATCGTGAGGAAACACCGTAGTGGTTCAGCCAATTTCATCCTTGCCCTTCCACGGAGGCGTTTTCGCTGCACAGCTTGAATCGGATTGCGCTGAGCTGAGGCTGCCCTTGACCACGGATCAAATCGATCTGCTGCTGAATTACCTGGCGCAGATGATCAAGTGGAATAAAACCTATAACTTGACCGCCATTCGATCCCCTGAGCAGATGCTGCTCCATCACATTGTGGACAGCTTGGCCATCATCCCTGAGTTTGCCGCGCGGTTGGCGGCGTCGTCCGCGCGGATTCTTGATGTGGGGTCGGGCGCAGGTTTGCCTGGCATTGTGCTGGCCATTGTTCGGCCGGATTGGGAAGTGAGCTGCATTGATGCGGTTGAAAAGAAAGTGGCGTTCATCCGGCAGATGGCCAGTGTGTTGAAACTTCCCAATTTAAAAGCCATTCATGGGCGGGTGGAAGCGGAGCAGGACGCCAGTTATGACGTCGTGACTTCCCGCGCCTTTGCTTCTTTGCAGGACTTTGCCGCCTTGTCCGGTCGCTTGGTCAAGGATCAAGGCATTCTGGTGGCAATGAAAGGCATGACGCCGGAAGATGAAATTGAAGCCTTGAAGGATCAGGGGGTCTGGGAAGTTGAGGAAATCACGCGCTTGATGGTGCCGAGGCTTTCCGCACAGCGTTGCCTGGTGTGGATGAAAAGAAAATCCGAGCAGTCTGAGACGAGTTCAATTGAATAGGTAATGCATGGCTTTGTTGAAGAAAAAAAACGCGCGCGCTGACAATAAAAAACCGGTCAAGCGCGGACCCTGCCGGGTGTTTTGCATCGCCAACCAGAAAGGGGGTGTCGGAAAAACGACCACGGCCGTAAACCTGGCCGCCAGCCTGGCGTCGCATAAACAGCGTGTGCTGCTGATCGATCTGGATCCCCAGGGGAACGCCACCATGGGGAGCGGGATTGACAAACACGGTTTGGAAAACAGTCTGTATGAAGTGCTGATTGGTAATGCCGGGATTGAGGAAGCGCGCATTCACGCGGAAGAGGCGGGCTATGACGTGTTGCCTGCCAATCGGGAATTATCCGGCGCGGAAATTGACCTGGTGCAATTGGAGTCACGGGAGCAAAGGCTCAAAGCCGCGATTGATGCCGTATCGGAGCAGTACGACTTTGTCTTGATCGATTGCCCGCCTGCGCTGTCCTTATTGACGCTCAACGGGCTTTCCGCTGCCCATGGGGTGATCATCCCTATGCAGTGCGAATATTTCGCTCTGGAGGGGCTCTCAGACCTTGTGAACACCATCAAGCGCGTTCATGCCAACCTCAATCCGGACCTGACCATCATCGGCCTGTTGCGCGTCATGTTCGATCCGCGGGTGACGCTTCAGCAGCAGGTCTCGGCGCAATTGGAGGCGCACTTTGGAGACAAGGTCTTCAAAACGGTCATTCCGCGCAACGTCCGTCTGGCCGAAGCGCCAAGTTATGGTTTGCCGGGCGTGGTATTTGATCCGGGCGCAAAAGGGGCCAAAGCCTATTTGGATTTTGGAAAGGAAATGATTAAGCGCGTTGATGCGCTTTAAAGATTCTTAGCTATGACAACAAAACCTGCCACGAAAACTGCCGCCGCAAAAACGCCGAAAAAAGCCAAGGGACTGGGACGCGGCCTGGATGCCCTGCTGGGCGCGGATATGCCCGCCGTCAGCGCATTGGGCCAATCCCAGAACAAGGAACTGGGCGGCGAACAGGTACTGATGCTGAAAATCCAGCAGTTGCAGCCGGGCAAGTATCAGCCCCGGACGCGCATGGATGAAGGGGCGTTGGCGGATCTGGCTGAATCCATCCGAAACCAGGGGGTGATGCAGCCCATCCTGGCTCGCAGTGTGGCGCAGGGCAAGTTTGAAATCATCGCCGGAGAACGCCGTTTCCGCGCTGCGCAGCTGGCGGCGCTGGCGGAGGTGCCCGTTCTGGTCCGCGAGGTTGACGATGAACATGCGGCCCTGATGGCATTGATTGAAAATATCCAGCGTGAAGACTTGAATCCGCTGGAAGAAGCGCAAGGCGTGCAGCAGTTGATTGCCGAGTTCGGCATGACGCACGAGCAGGCGGCCAAGGCCATTGGCCGCTCCCGGTCCGCCACGTCCAACTTGCTGCGGCTTTTGAACCTGGCCGGACCGGTCCAGATCATGTTGTTGGCCGGAGACCTGGACATGGGTCATGCGCGGGCTTTATTGGCGGTGGATGCGGCGACCCAGATCCAGTTGGCCAATGAGATCATTGCAAGAAGGCTGTCTGTCCGGGAGGCGGAAAAGCTGGTGAGCCGGGCATTGGAAGCGGATCAAATTCTGGCAAACCGGAAGAGCAAGGAAAAGTCGCGTGATGTGCTCCGCCTTGAAGAAGCGCTGTCTGACCGGCTGGGAACCCAGGTGGCGTTCAAGCTCGGCAGCAAGGAGAGAGGGCAGCTGATCATTGATTTTCATGGCTGGGAGCATTTATCTTCCTTGCTTGAGAAACAAGGCCTGGGAGACATCCTGGAGTCCAACTAGACCAATTTTTCCGCTGCAAGTTTTTGCAGCGCCTTGTGAAAAAAGCGGCCTTTTGCAGAGGGCCGCTTTTTTTATTGTGAGTCACTCCTCCCTGAAGTCGGGAACTTTCCCGCCACAACACGGGGACACCTTCGGCGCCGTATGAACACGGCCTCGCTTGACCTCGGCCTGAAGGCCGAGGGGACATGGCTGATGGAAGTGAGTACTAGCTTCTGTGGATAAATCTATTGAGAAATATCTTGTTACCTACTGGCTTAAAAAGAAAGCGAGAAAATGGCGTTTCCGTGAAAAATCTCAACTTATACACAATGGTGTTGTTCTATGGATAGCGTAAAGGTATATGATTCGGAAAACCTGTGAGTAAGTATGGATATCAAGCAGCTCAACTATTTCAAGACCATTGTTGAACAAGGCGGCATCAGTGCCGCCGCGCGGGCCTTGCAAGTTGCCCAACCGGTGCTGAGCAGGGCGCTTCAAGCGCTGGAAGCCGAATTGGGACAAACGCTGTTGATTCGCAGCAAATCGGGTATTGAATTGACGGTACAAGGAAAACGTTTCTACCAGAGAATAAGAAAGCTGATTGCCGACTACAACAACATTCTTGACAATCCCTTTGGTCAAGATCGGGGAAATAACGGTCTGATCAACTATGGCCGTACCAAGTACTGGACGTCATGGCCCCTGACCGCTTTTCATGATGCGGTTCATGAATCAAATGGTCTAGAAATTGAATCATCAATAATTTTGGATGCTGATCAAGGATTTGAGGCATTGATGCAAGGGGAGCTGGATATCCTTCTGGCTCAGGATAAAAAATGGGCCAATGAACAGATCGAGCTTGTGTTTCAGGGCCAGTTCCCGTGGGGGCTCTATCTAAATGAAAAGGTCTATCCACCGGGGTCGTCGATTGATCTTCAGTCCGTGGACTGGCTGGCCTGGGCTGACAAAGATGATTTTTTATCTCATCAACTGGAGGCGGATTCTCCTCTGATGAAAGTGAAATATCTTGGTGGCCATGAGGATTTGATGGCTCAAAAAAATAGCCATCTTGGATTGATTATTCCCAACCGATTGAAGTTGGCACCCGCTGATTTCTCATTGCGGGCGTCTTTGCCGTTTGCACTGAATTTATTGATCTATGCCAGAAAAGGCCGCTATGACCCGGCACCGGTTCAGGCGCTGAAACAAGGCTTGGAAGCGCGTTGGTAAAGCTGGGGATAAGCCATACTTAAAAAGCATGGATAAAAAACTATCTGTGCATAGCTTGACGGAAAATCTCAGCGGGATCGTGCGAGAAACAACACCGGCCACCGGCGTTATCGAGCAAGCCTAGGGAAATCCAGTAGAATTCTGCCCAGTTCATTGCCATGAAATGATCCTGGGGCGAAAGCACTGTCATTGAATGGAATGGGCGGGGTTGGCAAAGGCAGCAGCAAGCCGCTGCGGATTGCAGACAAAAAGGGTCAATTTGTTTGCTTACGATTGGGAATATCGCTATAATTCTGCAGTTTGTCGAAATAGACCCATTTTTAGAGGCGTTAGCCGGAAAAAGCGCGAAAAAAGCAGCTTGATCTAGTTGGTAGATCGTGGCTTGATTCAAGCGCTGGTTGGCTGAGTGGCATTGCCAAGCTGCCTGTGTTGGCGGCTTTTAGTTGACTGCTTTTCGGTTGATGATTTTTTTGGGCGGAATTTTAGGCTTAGATAACTCCAAATCGATGCGCACCAGACACGGACATACGTGGCGGGGAGTGCGGATCGGAATTTGATGCGGAATAGCCTGGGCCCAAGAAATTGTTGTAACTCAACAATGTTGAGCGGGTACTGAGGACTTTGGGTTGCAAAACCCAAGTCATGGCTTCAAGGTGTGGAAGCTCGAGTCATATTGCTTAAGTAATTCTTCTGTAGAGTGGCAGCGCTTTTTTGGAAAGAACGAAAAGCGGGCCAGCAATGTGATCCTTCAGTCCAGGGGCTCATCAGTCATCGGGCATCGCCTGTTGAAATGGTGTTTTCACCGTTCTGTGTTCCACGGTCTAGATACAGATAAGGCTTGGTCAAGGGGATTCAAGGGGGATTGGATGGCGGATCAGCAGCAAGGCGGTTCCGGCTTTCCTCAACCTGAGAAACGTCTGTCTGCGCAAGCAGCGGGCGAATGGGATTCCTGGGATGACTGGGAAGAGGAGTCGGCGGCTTCTGAAACGCCTTCCGAACCCATTCACTTCTCTGAAATCGAGCGGGCCCAGCACAACAAGCAAGCCATGATCGGCTTGATGAGAACGGTGGTAATACAGATAGTCGCGAGCTTCGCGGCGTCGATGCTGGCCTGGTTTGTAGCAGGGGTTGAGTCCGCGGTCTCCATGTTGTTGGGATCGATGGCTTATACGCTGCCCAACGCCGGGTTCGCATTCAAGCTTTCTCTGGACATCGTCCGGTTCGGAGGGGGCGCGCCGACAACGTTTTTCTTCGGCGAGTTGCTCAAAATGACGGTGGCGGCGTTACTGCTGATCGTCATTGCCAGTTTGCTGGGAGCGTATCTCGTCTGGCCAGCCTTTTTGATTGGCCTGATTGTCGCGCTCAAGAGCCAGTGGTTGACACTGGCCTGGGGCGCCAGGAATTTTTGAGTCTGGTTTATTGCCAGTTCGAAGCTGAATATTTTGAAAATCTGGTCGTAGGATTGAAAAACCAATATGGCTTCCGCAACAGCAGCGCCGACTGCGTCTGAATATATCGTCCATCACCTGGGGCACTTGAACAACCAGGGTGAGCCGCAAACACGCATTGCCGATTTCTCGGTGATCAACTATGACACCTTGTTCTGGTCGATCACGATGGGCGTGCTGACCCTTCTGTTCCTGTGGATGGCCGCGCGCCGTGCCACGGCGGGGGTGCCTGGCAAGTTCCAGGCCTTTGTCGAAATGCTCGTCGAGATGGTTGACGAGCAGGCCAAGAGCATCGTCAACAATGCCAAATCAAACCAGTTTGCGGCCCCATTGGCGCTGACCGTGTTCGTCTGGATCATTTTCATGAACGCGCTGGACTTGATCCCGGTCGATCTGGCGTCATGGGTGATCAGCACAACGGGCCTGAGCAATGTGATTGGCGATTACCACCGCATTTTGCCCACCGCTGACCTGAATGGCTCGATCGGCCTGTCCTTCGGCGTGCTGCTGCTGATGTTCTACTACGGCATCAAGATCAAGTCGCCGGGCGGTTTTGTCAAAGAGCTGTTTACCGCGCCTTTCCACGCGAAAGGGATTGCCGTGATTGTGCTCGCTCCGTTCAACTTCCTGCTGAACCTGGTTGAGTACGCCGCCAAGATGGTGTCGTTGGGCATGCGGTTGTTCGGCAACATGTTTGCCGGCGAGTTGATCTTTATGCTGATTGCCTTGCTGGGCGCTGCTTGGACCGGTTTCAACGGTATGAGCATAGGTTTGGGGATCGGCCATCTGGTGGCTGGATCATTGTGGGCTATTTTCCACATCCTGATCATTGTCCTCCAAGCCTTTATCTTCATGATGCTGACGCTGGTTTACATTGGCCAGGCTCACGAAGGTCATTAAAGGAAGCTTGTGCCGGACCGGTCCCGCCGGTTTGGTTTAAAAGTTTGTTTTTTGTTTTTTCATTTTTAATATCGGTCTCTGATTCACTATCAAGGAGTTGTCATGACCAACGTCGCTTTTGTCGCTCTCGCTTGCGGTTTCATTATCGGTCTGGGTGCTATTGGCGCATGCTTTGGTATCGCGATCGTCGGTGGTAAATACATCGAAGCTTCCGCTCGCCAGCCTGAGTTGATGAACCCGCTGCAAACCAAGCTGTTCCTGCTGGCTGGTCTGATCGACGCTGCATTCCTGATTGGCGTGGGTATTGCCATGCTGTTCGCTTTTGCCAACCCGTTCGTCGGCTAAGACCTGACTTCGACATGACCGCTCCGTAGCGCAGGCGGTACGCCAACGCTACGGATGAGTTCTTTAACGAAGAAGGATATACCGTGAATCTGAACGCAACACTCGTCTTCCAGACGCTGGTGTTCTTCATCCTGGCGTGGTTCACCATGAAGTTCGTGTGGCCGCCGCTGATGAAGGCCATCGAAGAGCGTCGCTTGAAGATTGCAGAAGGTTTGGCCGCCGCTGAAAAAGGCAAGGCTGATCTGGTACAGGCGCAAGCCCGCGTTGCCCAGATCGAAAGCGCTGCCAAGGCTGACAACCAGGCTCGCCTGGGCCAGTCTGAAAAGCAGGCTGCTGAATTGATCGAAAAAGCACGCATGGATGCTGAAGCCGAACGGGTTCGCATTCTTGAGCAGGCTAAACAAGAAGCCGAGCTTGAGATTCAGCGCGCGCGCGAAGCGTTGCGTGAGTCCGTGGCCAGCTTGGCCGTCAAGGGCGCTGAGGAAATCCTGAAGCGCGAAGTTGACGCCAATGCCCACGCTGACCTGCTGAGCCAGCTGAAAGCCCAACTTTAAGAAGCCGCGCAGCCGCACGCAACCGCGTGCTCTGTGCGTTTGCGAATCATCTCGCCAACCGTATATCAGGCAATCGAGAGCCAACATGGCTGAACTGTCCACCATCGCCCGGCCTTACGCTGAAGCTCTTTTCAGCGTCGCCCGCGCAGATAGCGCAGGCCTTGCCGCTTGGGCGGAGCTTGTCGCCGAAATGGCGCAGGCCGCCGCACATCCCGACGTGCGTCGCGTCATTGCCGAGCCCAAGTTCGATAATGCGCAGCGAGTCGAGCTGTTTACGGCAACGCTGAAATCGACCCTTCCACCGGCGGGCCGCAACTTTATCGAGTTGCTCGTCGACAATGGTCGTCTCCTGTTGTTGCCTGACATTGCATTGCAATTCGATGACTTGAAAAACAAGCTCGAAGGATCCAGCGATGCGGAAATCGTCAGCGCTTTCCCTCTCAATGATTCTCAACTTGCTGAACTGGTTGCGGTGCTTGAGAAGAAGTTCGACGTAACAATTAAGCCCACGGTTCGTGTCGATGCCGCGTTGATTGGCGGCGTGCGCGTGACGGTGGGAGATCAGGTGCTCGATACCTCAGTGCGTGCGCAGCTTGATCGTATGCGCGACGCGCTTGTCGCATAGTTCGGTCGCTCGCCGTTATCGGCACCGAGAGAAAGGATTCCAGGAGTCAACCATGCAACTCAATCCGTCAGAGATCAGCGAATTGCTCAAGAGCCGTATCCAAGGCTTGAGTGACTCTGCTGACATCCGTACCCAGGGCACGGTCGTTTCCGTGACCGACGGTATTACCCGCATCCACGGTTTGTCCGATGTGATGCAGGGTGAAATGCTCGAATTTCCCAACAACACCTTCGGCCTGGCGCTCAACCTTGAGCGTGATTCGGTCGGCGCCGTGATTCTGGGTGACTATAGCCACGTTTCCGAAGGCGACATCGTCAAGACCACGGGCCGCATTCTGGAAGTGCCGGTTGGTCCGGAGCTGAAAGGCCGCGTCGTGAACGCGCTGGGCGCCCCGATTGATGGCAAAGGCCCGATCAACGCCAAGCTCAACGACGTGATCGAAAAAGTCGCGCCGGGCGTGATCGCGCGTAAATCGGTGGACCAGCCGCTGCAAACCGGCGTCAAGTCCATTGATGCCATGGTGCCGATTGGCCGTGGCCAGCGCGAGCTGATCATTGGTGACCGCCAGACCGGCAAAACCGCCGTGGCCGTTGACACCATCATCAACCAGAAAGGCAAGAACGTCACGTGCGTGTACGTGGCGATCGGCCAGAAGGCATCCACCATTGCCAACGTCGTGCGCAAGCTCGAAGAGCACGGTGCGCTCGAGTACACCATCATCGTGGCCGCGCCGGCTTCCGAGTCCGCTGCGCTGCAATACATCGCCGCGTACGCAGGCTGCACGATGGGCGAGTACTTCCGTGATCGTGGCGAAGACGCGCTGATCGTTTATGACGATCTGACCAAACAGGCCTGGGCCTATCGCCAGGTTTCGCTGCTGCTGCGCCGTCCGCCGGGCCGTGAAGCCTACCCGGGCGACGTGTTCTATCTGCACTCGCGCCTGCTGGAGCGTGCCGCTCGCGTCAACGAGGACTACGTTGAGAAGTTCACCAATGGTGAAGTCAAGGGCAAGACCGGCTCGCTGACGGCATTGCCGATCATCGAAACCCAGGCCGGTGACGTGTCGGCCTTCGTGCCGACCAACGTGATTTCCATCACCGACGGCCAGATCTTCCTGGAAACCGACCTCTTCAACGCCGGTATCCGTCCCGCCATCAACGCGGGTGTTTCCGTGTCGCGTGTGGGCGGTGCCGCGCAGACCAAGATCGTGAAGAAACTGTCCGGCGGTATCCGTACCGACTTGGCGCAGTACCGCGAACTGGCTGCGTTTGCACAGTTTGCTTCGGATCTTGATGATGCCACCCGCCGTCAGCTTGAGCGTGGCCGCCGCGTGGTTGAATTGCTGAAGCAACCGCAGTACCAGCCGCTGCAAGTCTGGGAACTGGGCGTTTCGCTGTTCGCCGTCAACAACGGCTACCTGGACGACATCGATGTCGAGCAGGTGCTGCCGTTCGAGAAAGCGCTGAAAGATTACCTGAAGTCCAAGTACGCTTCGCTGGTTGAGACGATCGAGGACAAGAAAGAACTGTCCAAAGACGTGGAAGCCGGCCTCCATGAGGCGGTGAAGGATTTCAAGAAGAACGGAGCCTTCTGAAGCAGGGTAGGTGGGATGCCCGCGTGCATCCCTAATCACTGACAGGGAAGATACATGGCCGGAATCAAGGAAATCCGCACCAAGATCAAGAGCGTGCAAAACACGAGCAAGATCACCAAGGCGATGGAAATGGTCGCCGCATCCAAAATGCGCAAGGCGCAGGATCGGATGCGCGCGGCTCGTCCGTACGCCGACAAAGTGCGCAATATTGCCGCGCACATGGCGCAAGCCAACCCCGAGTACGAACATCCGTACATGGTCCAGCGTCAAACGACGAAGGCTGTCGGCATTATTCTCGTCACGACAGACAAAGGCCTGTGCGGCGCGTTGAACACCAACGTCCAGCGCGTGGTACTCAATCGCCTGAAGGAATTGGAGGCCGATGGCGTCCAAGTGCAGACGACGGCAATCGGTAACAAGGGTCTGGGTTTCCTGACCCGGGTGGACTCCAACATCGTTTCGCAGGCGGTTCAATTGGGTGACAAGCCCAACCTGGAACGGCTGATCGGTGCGATCAAGGTTCAGCTCGATGCGTATGCTGAAGGCACCATCGATGCGGTCTATCTGTCTTACAACCGCTTCATCAATACGATGAAGCAGGAAGCCGTGCTTGAGCAGCTTCTGCCGTTGTCAGCAGACCGCTTCGAGCAAAGCGAAAGCGAGAAAAAGGCTTATTCCTGGGATTACATCTATGAACCGGATGCCAAGACGGTGATCGATGAATTGCTTCATCGCTACGTGGAAGCACTGGTTTACCAGGCAGTTGCCGAAAACATGGCGTCCGAGCAATCGGCGCGCATGGTGGCCATGAAGGCCGCATCGGACAACGCCAAGAAGGTAATCAGCGACTTGCAACTGGTCTATAACAAGACCCGTCAAGCCAGCATTACCCAGGAAATTACGGAAATCGTGAGTGGCGCCTCCGCCGTTTAAGGCAAGGCGTCTCTCCTACAGCATTCAGCAATCGAGGAATCGATATGAGCAACGGAACTATCGTTCAGTGCATCGGCGCCGTGGTGGATATCCAGTTCCCCCGCGACAACATGCCCAAGGTCTACGAGGCCCTCACCCTTGCCGACGAGAGCTCGGCCTATGCGGAGCAAGGCCTGACCTTCGAAGTGCAACAACAGCTGGGCGACGGCGTCGTCCGCACCATCGCCATGGGCTCGTCCGATGGCCTGCGCCGCGGTATGGCCGTGGCCGCCAGCGGCGCCCCGATCTCGGTGCCGGTCGGCACCGGCACGCTGGGCCGCATCATGGACGTGCTGGGCCGTCCCATTGACGAAGCCGGTCCGATCAAATCGGACGAGCGTCGCGCCATTCACCAGGATGCGCCCAAGTTTGACGAGCTGTCGCCATCGGTTGACCTGCTTGAAACCGGCATCAAGGTGATTGACTTGGTCTGCCCGTTCGCCAAGGGCGGTAAAGTGGGCCTGTTCGGTGGCGCCGGCGTCGGCAAGACCGTGAACATGCTTGAGCTGATCAACAACATCGCCAAAGCGCACAGCGGCCTGTCGGTGTTCGCTGGCGTGGGTGAGCGTACCCGTGAAGGGAACGACTTCTACCACGAGATGTCCGATGCGGGCGTGATCAAGCTCGACAACATCGAAGAGTCCAAAGTGGCGATGGTGTTCGGCCAGATGAACGAGCCGC
>Ga0265293_10009178_pt1 | contig 14309 bp, 11 predicted proteins | sample Munlanlewell138R_FD_192505 | JGI IMG/M metagenome (GOLD analysis project Ga0265293, IMG submission 192505) | Leachate microbial communities from a municipal landfill in Southern Ontario, Canada - Leachate well 138R | ecosystem: Engineered > Solid waste > Landfill > Unclassified | place: Canada...
TCACCCTCGCCGGGATCTCCGCCGACTGCCCTCATTGCGTGATCCCCCATTTAAGGGGGGCTGTGACTGGACAGAAGTATCATTATAGGCTGACGGGATCATTGCGAAACAGACTGCTACAGCCTGTTTGACCGTCGGATGGGTACCGCTTAGCACCTTATTTGGCCGTCTTTGATAGGTTTATAAATGGGAAGAAATTAACAAAACAGAAAAGAAAAAAGATAGATAGTAGTTTCATTTTCCCATTAAAATCCTACAGGTGGTCTTGGCGCATCCTCGGAAGTCGCTTTGCCTTTTAAAGCACCGTCAGCTAAAGTATTTAGGTTATCGGATATGAAGTTTTCAAAGAACAATTGGGGTATAAATAACCCCCTCACTACTAATCCGGTTTCGTGAGGGGGTTTACAAAAAATATTTTTATTTTTTCAATCTTTTTTTGGGGTTTCAATCGAATGTGAAGGTTCCTGCAGCTGATGGTTTACTGTTTGACACTGGTTCTCCCTGTTTCTGGAAAACGGTCGTTCCATAGGTTTTCTTCGCGAAAAAAAAAGTTAGTATTTCACTCCTGGCAAAATACTGACTTTTTTATAAGAGCACTATAAAATTGTATTGTTAGAAGGCGGTATATATGGACTGCACCGTCTTTATTTCCACCTCGCAAAGAAATAAAAACAGAAAACAATGCTTATAGGAGTACCCTTTTTTCACAGAGCGTTGCAAAAACTGGTATTATGTCGCCTGAATCATCCCTTAAAAACCGCAAAAGCCCGCCCCCATGAGAGAGGGCAGGCTTTGTGTCCCACCTTTTGATGGGTTTGCATTTGGCTGTATTTATTTCGTTATTCTGGTCTATAACGATTCTTCCGTGTTTCTAATTAAGTTTCCCGCCGCAGGCTCCGCAAAAGCGAGCGCCGGAAATAACACCGGAGCCGCATTTTTGGCAGAAATTTATTTGCGGGTCGACCTGATAGGTGGTGGGTAAACCCTCATCTTCACTGGAGCCTGTCAGAAACAGCCAGTCGATGTCCTCGCCGTAGTTGCATAAGCCGATGGCTCCAGCGGGCGAAACCACATAAAAGCTGTCCTCATCAATGGGATCTTCGCTGTCGCTTGTTTCGGCAAGCACCAGTAAACCTTTTACATCATATCTATCATCTGAAGTGGCAAAGCTCCAGCTTCCGCAACGTGTGGCGGCAAGCTGTGCCGCCTCCAGCAAAGTATTAAATTTATCCATTATGAAAAGCCTCCTTATTTGAATAATAAATTATTGCACCGCTTGCAGCGGTCATTTTGTATAGGGTTCATCATGGTGCAGACGTTGCAATAGATGATGCGGTCTTTGGATTTATCGTATTTCTCGTATGTACCGAATCTTGGATGAAACCGCACCCTGTCGCCAACGGAAAGATAGTTGTACATATGCCGCCCACTGTCCTTTTCCACGATGGTCTTTTTCTTGCCCGCATCGGTGTTGATGATTGTGGTATATTCCGTATAGGTTCTGTAATTATCATCCTCGCCGCCCCTATGCTCGCTTTTCTCCTTGCTGTACTTATTGACGACCACGCCCTCCCACATGGGCTGCTTGGTCTTTCGCAACGCCAGCAGATTAACGACCAGCATAACAAGAGCAATGCCAACACCGATGACAAGGGATTCTCCAAACGGGAAATCATCCATCAGCAGACCGGCGACGGGAAAGCCGATGAGCGGCACGAAAACCAATATCCACATACAGCCAATAGAGGATTTCTTGTTTTTCTGTGCGGCGGCCAGTATCTCCGGCGAATTACACCTGTTGGAAAAGCCGACCATCCCCGCGCCTCCCTGTGGGGGAGCGGAAGATGCCGCTTGGCTTACCTCCATCGGCTCCGGCGTTCTCAAATTCACCGCCTTGCCGCACCCGATGCAAAATTCAGCTCCTTCCGGCAGCTTTGCGCCGCAGGCCGTACACACGTCGGGGGCGCTGGCCTGTGTTTTTACGCCGCAGCCCGAACAGAAAACCGCGCCCTCCGGCAGCTTGTTTCCGCAGTTGGGACAAAACATATCCGTATCACTCCTTACTTCGAATATTTGAGGCGCGGCGGGTTTCCTCGCCGCTGTTTTCTTCTTTTTCCCGCCTCTGGCTGTGCGTATGACAAGCAGCAGCAAAAGCAGATAACCGACGGGGGCGAGGATATGGTAAATGATCGCCACCTCACCCATCTCGCTGAATTCGCACAACATGGCGGGTTTGTTGACGTAGGGGAAGAAGGACAGATAGCGGATGCGCTCGGAGCGTGTTTCACCTTCATCCAAGCTCGGCCACGCCTCGTCGCTGCTATATATCACATAACCCCGGTATTCCTTGCTGTTTACCATGAACCAATAGCCCTTGGAAACGGTGCGGGAGCGGTTTTGCTCCGCTTTTGTGTCGTCCAGACGGCTGTCATAGCTGTCCACCGTACCCATTACGCTGTCGCCCCATATCGCCAGAGCCAGCGTAGATAGGCTCAAATACATGGCAAACAGCAGCACGGCGTAAATCAGGATGAGGATGGGCAGGGGGATGTTTTTGCTCTTTTTCTTCTTTGACATCTCAACGCTCCTTTCATTGTTGTTCGCAATCCCGCTTTTCGCGCCAGCCCACGCCGACCAAATACAGGACGGTCGATAGGAAAAGCGGCGGTAACGTGATCGTGGCATAGGAGCGAAGCGAATATACCAGCAACACTCCCGCCGCCAGTTGGATATAGCCAAGCGTCCGGCACCAGCGATGTCGGTGGAGCCGCTCTGCAAAGGCCAGGCCCGCGATGGCCGTCACCATAGAAAAGATGTACGCTATTCCAGCCGCGAAGCAACCCGCTCCGGCGTAGGTGTAGTCCAGTGCCGCATTGTCAATAAGACCCAGGCACCACAGCAGCATGGGCAGGGCGGCAAGTAACATCAGTACGGATGAAATCCGCAGAAGCACACGTTTCAGTTTGCTATTCATATATTTTTTCCTTTCGGGCAATGGGATACGATATACTGCCGGATAAAAACCGAAATACTCGAGTGCGCCGTATATTCTGTTCCGCACAAACACGCCCTTTATCCGTATCAAGTATTGTTTTCCTGTCATCTCGATACCCCGTTATCAATCATATCCTTGGCCGTCATACATCTCTATGCCCATTTCTGTGGCAAAGGAACGCGCCTCTTCGAGAAAGCTCCGCCCCGAAGGAGATTCCAGACGTTTTGATTGTTGGTCGCTGGCATCAAAGGAATGAAGTACATATTCAATGGTTTCTCCAGTCTCATCCACCTGCCATTTGCCGGGAGAGAGCTGGTTTACTGCAAGGTATCTTATATATTCATACAGCATTTTCCCTGTTTTCCCTTCCTCCATCCCCCATTTGCCTGGACGGAATTCAGGAGAAGAGCTGTACCCTCTGATAGCCGTCCAGTCTACGTTAGGCTTAAGCTCCGTTTGATGGGGAGCATCGCTAGTTGTAAGCAATCCGGCAGAAGAATCATAAATATATTCTCGATAGCTATCCTGCTCTACTTCCGCATCTATCCCCCTAATCAAATGATCCGTAAGTCGATTAGACTGCATATCACGCTTGACGGCCATAATTTCATATCCGTAGCCGTCATAGTAGAGGAGACGAGGGTCTAAGTCATATCTTTCAACCAAATAGTATTCAAAGTCCTTCCTCATCTGTCCTAGTGAAATCACCGTGACCTTTTCCGTTACCTTAAATTCCTGCGTCAGCGCCGGGGCATCCTCGTAATGGTCGTCGCCCTTGTTCCATAGGCGAAGCTGGGTGGGCAATCCCGCCTGTATGTAGCCCACGATGGTGGCGTCAAGTGAAGCTCGCCCGTCCTTATCAAGCCCCACCGTCCAAGCCCCGCCCACAGGTGCACCCGGCCGGGAGATTACCACGGTTGCGCCTGCGTATTTACTCTTTTCACCGTCGGGGATTTCCTCAATGATTTCAAACTCCAGCGGTGCATTGAGCGCCTGACGCAGCTCCGTGGCGTTTTTGCTGTAAGCCTTGAGGGAATCATAGCGCATCCGCTTCACAACGTCCTCCAGCACAGGCTGGAGCCTTTCGCCCAAACGAGCCATATACTGCTCGATGCAATACTCCTTGGCGGCGTCTGTTTCGGGAAGAAGCCCCGTGGTGTAGGCGTGTAGGCCCGCCTCATTGGTGGCTACAAGTTGCTCCTCCGGGTTGTCGAAAAAGTAACGAGAGCTGTAATTCTCCATAATACCACGTAGGGCGGCGTTGAATTTCTTCGGGTCATCGCCGCGTGTTTTGTACAGCCCCATGATTCTTGCGTACCATTCGGTGTCCGTCCACGGGTGTATCTCCTCATTGTAAGCGATGATCACATTAAACAGGGCATCCTTATAGGTTTGGTCGGCTGCAACCATAAACTTGTTCAGGGAGTAGTCAAGGGCGATGACCCCCAGCATGGAGAGCTGTACCATACCGGTGGTGATTTTTTTATAGTCCAGTAATGTCACGCCAACATTGTAGGACAGCTTGTAAGCCTCCGCCGCCACCGTTTCAGCGGATTCGTTGCCTTTATATGCGTCTATCATGGTGTCGCCCAGTGATAAGGCGGAAACCCCAAGGAGCATATAGCCGCTTTTCTCCAGTATGTTTGCCGCCTGTTTATAGCCGCCGCCTTGCGCCGCCAGTTCGCTTACGTCCATCAACCAGCCCTGCACCTCATGTGCCAGTTCCGCTTCAGCGTCACCGAGATATTGCTGGTATTGTATGGGTAAGAACTGCTTGTAAAATCCGCGCAGCAAACTGTCACCCACCTCGCCGGGCTTGCCGGACGCTTCAAATTCCTGCAAAATGGCGAGAGCGGTTTCATCGTCCAGACGCTTGCTGCTGAATTTGGACAGCAGAGCGTAGGGCGAACCTGCGTCCCGCAGGGTGACGGTGCAGTATTCCGAAAGATGGTCGGTGGTGATGGTAACGGTGTTGTCGGTGATGTTTACGGTGTAGTTCACAAGCTCCCATTCGCCGGTTTCCCTGTTGTAATACTCCGCCAACACGGAGCCTTCCTCATCGGTGGAATCGGTTTCGCTTTCGTCATAGGGCAGCGTGATAGTCAAAAGCCCGTCAAACTCGGTGCGTTCACCGGCTGAAATGTCATAGGCCGTGCGTGTGCCGCCCTCTATGCTGTCGCTGTCGGCGGACAGCTCCTTTACCGACACCTTTTCTCCGTCCATTGCGTTATATGGGCCAAAGTCCACCGTCACACCGCCGTCGGTCGAAACTGCTGTCTGCCCCTCCTGCAAGGTAAAGCTGTCGCTTTTCTGTACGGAAAGGAGCTTGATGCCACCGCCCACCATAAAACCCGGCCAGCCGTAGAGAGCCACCGCCGCGATCTGTATGACAAGTAGCACGGAAAGCACGATGCACAGCGCATTGCGCCCGCTGTTTCTTTTCGGTGCTGCGGCACTTTTTCTTTTTGGCGTCGCAACGGGCGGAGTATATTCTTGAGGCTGCACCTCGGTTTTAGCCTGCGTCTGCGGCACAGGTTTCGGCTGTGCTGCGGGAACAGGATTCGTGGGCACGTCAAGCACCGTAGCGCCGCATTTAGCGCAGAAGCGAGCGCCGGTATGAAGCTCCTTGCCGCAATTCGTACAATATTTTCCCATATCTGCACCTCCTTATGGCCGCACCAGCGCAACAAGCGCCGGTGTCCCGTCGGGCGTATCCATCGTACCGACGGCGTATTGCTTCCCATTAAGCTCGTAGAACTGCGTCAGGTGTATGGTTCCCGCACCGGACGCCCACAGGCCGCCGTTTTCCCACTTGCCCAGAAATACGCTGTCTTCCATATCCGTTTCATCGAAGCTTTCTCCCTGGTTTGCCCAAAAAATCTGATACCAGTCGAGAGTGAGGCTCAGACTCTCCGCCTCACCTGCAAGGGCGACATTGAGAAACTCCATAGCACCTGCGTCGTATTCGTTATTGGGGTCATAAATAATCAGTGCTTTCCAGCTCCCAGTTAGTTGGCCTATATTGTTAATGATATTCGCATCGGATGGAACTCCGTCATAAGCCACATCCTCTGTGTACCAGAGAAAGTCCTGTAAATTGGGGCGTTCCTCCGTGGACAAGCTCGTGCCTGTTACCTCCGGCGCGAGGACATTTTCACTTTTCATCGCCGCAGGCGGGGTTTGTTCCTCCGGCGAAGGTGTGATGGGCGTTGTTTGCTCCACCTTCGGCACAGGAGATTCTTTTACTGCTGCTGACCGCAAATTAGGTGGTATAGTGATAATACCTATCACAAGCATCAGCAGATTGGCTGCAATAAGCACGGAAATCAAACCTTCCTTCAATTTTATCAGCCCTCCTTGATTTGCTTCTTCTCTCATGGATATGCCTCCAGTTTGTTTGATCCGATTATTGTGCGCTGTTTTCTCATGTTGGCCGACATATCTTGTGATTGGGGTCGTTTTTACCTCTGACAGGTAATCACGCCCCACTCTTTATCGTTGTGGTCTCGCATGGAGGCGGTAAAAGATGTTCCGTCAGCGGAGAATACAAATTTTGCTCCCGCAATATTTGCCTCACCTGTGGACCAGCGCACAAAATAGCTGTTGTTGATATAGGTGCTCTGGGTTTCATTATTTGAGCAGACGATTTTATAGTAAGAGCCGTCGCCAAAATCCTTTTCAAATGTGACTACAGTTGTCACATCAATATCCTTACCTGTTTCCGCGACATGAAGTACACCTGTGAAGGTTCCGGAATAGTCAACCTTTTCCGCCTGCGTTTTTATGGTGAAGGTTTTTTCGGTGCTTTTAAACGGTTTTAGCTTTGTACTCGCCGCAACCTTACCCTCCTCCCAATCTTTTTGCGTTTTATAGAATTCCAGCTTCATCGGGAATCCTGCTGTTTCGTGGGCAAGCAGAGTAAATTTTATCTGCCCGTTTGAATTATCGTTCAACTTGATTGTCCATGCTTTTGCGGCAGCCTTATCGGAAAGTGGCGCCAATTTGACATAGCAGTTTGCCCATTTGGGCTGCTTGCCCTCTATCTCCTGTTCCTTTATCGTGATGGTATAGACAGTATTCAAGCGATCCATGAGGGACTTATATTTTTCTTCCCGCTGTGCAAGCATATCGAAATACATATTACGACTCAGAGACTCGAACATCACCTGAAGGTAATCATAAATCTCGGCTTTGTGATTGCTTGATATTTTTTTGCGGTCGCTCTCCGACGGCCACGGATACTTGGACAGCTTGCCGTTCTTTTCATATGCGTCTACCCACGATTCCCAGTCACTTGCTGCGACCTCCCAGTATTTGTTTACATAGTTGTCAATCTCGCTCTGCATTTTGTCGAGAGCTGTCTGCGGGGCGGATTTATTTTCTTTGTATATCTCCTCGAATAAATCGTACCAATCCTTGACACGGCGCTTGTTTTCGGGTCTTGCGTAATAGGCGTCGTACATATTTTTTGTGCTTTCATACTTGGTGGCGATGGCGAAATTCATCACATCGGTAAGCGCGATGTCGATCACTCCGACGCCCATATAGGCCACCTGAAATGAATCCAACAGATATTTTTGTGACGACGCCAAGTTCAGCCCCAGATTCAACACGGTTTTCATTCCGCTGATCGACGTTTCTTTGCTTGTCAGCCCGTTGCTGTATGCGTCATACGTAAACTGCGCACAGGAGGTCGCGATGCCCAAAACCGTCAACGCATCGCCAAGGGGCTCGCTGATCAGCTCATCATACGCACCGCCAAGGCTCATGAGCGTGGGGACATTTGTTGCAGCGAACATGGGGAGAGAGTTGTTTGCCTCCAGAAATGCCGACACAACATCCTCTTGCCACGACACACCCTGCTCGGCGTAGGCGTTGAGCAGCCGCTGTGCCTGCCCTGTCGTCATATAAGCGGCGTAGGCGTTGAGATCGGAAATATATTCGCTGCGCTTTCCTTCGTTTTTAATTGTAAACACGCTGTAGGTGGAGAGGTGGTCGGTGAGGATATGCACCTGGTTGGCTTGGGTGTCCACCGTGTAAAGGACATCCTCCCATTGCTTTGTTTCCTCGTTTAGATATTTGCCGCAGACCGACAGAATTTCCTCGTCGGCTTCAAGCCCCGCATCGTCATAGGGTATGGTCAGCTCGACAACTCCCTCCGGCTGACCGGAGGACAGCTTGAAATCGTAGGCGTAGATTTCAACATCGCTGTCTATTGACGCGGGCGATACCTTTTGTATGGTGAGTTCCTCGCCAGCCTCCAGCAGACAGCCAAAGTCTATCGCCGCACCGTCCTCTGAGGCCAATGCTGTCTGTCCGTCCTCCACCGTAAAGGTTTCGGATTTCTGTGTGCCGGGAGTCTTAGCCTGATTACCAGAGCCGCAGCCGGAAAGCCCCGCCATTAAGGACAAGAGCATAGCGACTGCAAGCAAAAAGGATAGTATTTTTCGTTTCATGATATAAAACCTCCTTCAAATCTACTCAACCGTGAAGCGGAAAAAGACCGTATCAAACAGTTGGTCGTATTTCATAGTAAGCTCTTTTTCATCGGGCTTTATTTGGAAAGTCAGCCAGCCGCTTTCCGCAGTTCCCGGAGCAAGATAGGCTTTTTCAAATATACCGTCCTGTAAAAAATTTATCACGTCTGTGTTGCGCGAATAGTCCGAAAGCTCGGCATTATAATCTCCGTCGCGCACGATACATAGCGGGGTCTCATCCACCGACACGGCCTCCGTGTCAATATTTTCGACGGTCACATAAACCTTAATATAGCTGTACCCCTCCTTGGGGTTCCAGAAAATTGAGGTATCACTCACCCGCTCTACCTTATCAATTGTTATTCGGTACTCCTCATACTCGGCCGCCTCGCCGATACCGTAATACTTGTTTTCATCCGCTCCCGCCTCGCCGGAGGGAGCATTGCTCGATTCGACGGGCGCGGAGCTTTCTGACGATGATTTACCGCCGTTCTTTTCACCGCAAGCGGCGAAGGTGAGCATAAGTAGCAATGATCAAAATATAATTAATGTCTTCTTCATAAGATTACCTCCTAAAATTCTTGTTATAGCAAGCCAACTTCCAGTCAGTCGATCTTGTATCCTTCATACCGGGGGCCATCTTTTGTTTCGTCTTTAAATAACATAGTCGTTTCACCGTTTACCTTTGTACTCCCATCCTCAAGGATAAAAGTATATTTTGAATCTATTGTAATTTCACTGTCTTCATGGGGAATCTTTTGAACATATGAAGCTATTCCCGAAGCCGGATCATAGGATAATTCAAAAGGTTCTTCACCTTTAGCATCGCTGGATGCCACCAATTTATCTCCGCTCTTTGTGAACACGACAGTATGCTTCTGTTCTTTGCCGTCATAATAGGTGTTCATAGAATAAGTCCCGGCGACATCGTCAAGGGAAAGCCCGGCCTTTCCTTTTTCCTCTTCGCCAGAAGGGGCATTGCTTGCTTCAGTCGGATCAGAACCTTGTGCTTGCGATCCTCCTTCTCTTTTCTCACCGCAAGCGGCGAGTGTGAAAATCATTATAAACACCAGAAATAAAACTATAAGCTTTTTCATGATACTACCTCCACCATTTATATTTTTATTTTCCGCACTCCCATCCGATTAGAGAGTGCCAAGGCTCTTTTCTGGTAGATAGGACGGATCAACCGGAGGCGATTTTGCTTCCGTTGCAAAAGGCACATCGCCAAAAAGCTCCCCGAAGAGATGGTCAAAGAACTTGACTATAGCTTCGAAGCCGAGATCAATGGAGATCAGGGAAGCTGTCTTGCGATTATTTTCATCAGTAAATTCACTGACCCAGCTTATCCGTGGCCATGCTGAGAGATCTACAGGGCTTGCGTTGCTATCTTCGGTGGATTTTAGCCAATCTTGAGCTGATTCCGCGCCCATTTCTACGACTTTAACTGCACCGGCACCAAAGCTTTCTTCAAGGTACTTCTTGATAATATCTGACTGCTTAAACTCTGCGATTTTCAACAGATACTCCCCTTGCTTGTCGATGTCCCATCTACCCTTGAACACATTAGGTGCGATATTCTGCATCCATTTGCTGACGGGTTTATTTAATGCCTTTTGGACCGCAGAATTTTCTAAAGCCTTATCAAAGAAATTACCGGCAATTTTTTTCACGCCCATAGCTGTCAAGTCAGCTGTAAGGGCTGTAATAGCAGAATAGATATCGATTTTCCCGTCTCGGTCTCTATTTTCATAAATATTCTTCGCTATCTTCCAAACCAAGAAACCTGCAACGGCGGCACATGTCTGTTTGAAGGTAATATTTTTACTACTAGTAGCATCATCAAAAGCATTTACTATGAGATTATCCACTCCTGCGGTGATATTTTTAATGGTTTCCAGTTCGTCCAAAGTGATCGGTTCATCATTGAGCAGATAATCAAGGACTTCTCCCAAAAATGCGGCAAAAATATCTTTGGCTGGGGATAGAAGAGCATCAGCTGTATTGCCGTAATATTTGCTTATCAGATAGGAAAAGGCCTGGTCACCGAACCATTTGAGCCATTCGGCATAATAAAGCATGTTATCCAGTTCTGCGGCGATCTTTTCGTATTCGGCGGCATCCCGGGTGTAGTAGGTTACGGCATCATGGCAAATCCGAAAAGTCACCAGACGAAGCTCTGCCGTGGACATTTTTTTACCGTTTTCCCGGAGCATCTTAGCCAGTTCCGGACTGATCCCGCCTACTTTGCTGACTACTTTCTTCATATGGGCAAAGGCTTCATCCCAGCCGGCCAACGGTCCGGGACCTCCGCCTAAGAGGCGAAGGGGCAGATCCAGGGTATACTCCTCCTGGCCATAGGTGCAGGAAATGGGCAAGGTGAGGTAATAAGGTTTACCTTCTTCTTCCACCAGAGCTTCCTCGGGAGCAAATTTATATTCTTTCAGGTTGCTTGGGATTTCCTGAATACTATACTTAAACCGCTCGGCCAAATGGATGGTGCGTTCCTCAGTTCCTTTTAAGCCAGCAAAGACAGGACTGTATTCCTTGGGTTCGAGAACCCGGACTGTGGGTCTGCCCTCATCATCCTGCTCAGGTACGGCAAAGTCCAGAACAAAGCCCGTTGGTACTACGTCCCCCCATTCGTCTGTAGCCTCATTATCAAAGGTGTCGATTAAGACATAACCCTGATCATCAAACTTCACTTCTCGGATGGACAGACCTTCAGGATAAAGCTCTGCATTCAGACTGTTTTCTGCCTTTTCCTCATCATTTTCAGCTATAATGCCGAAGCCAAAGGTTTGTTTTACAGTTTGCGGTCCTTCCGGCTTAGGGCTAAGATTTTTCACTTTCAGAATATAGCTTTGGACACCAGCTTCTATAGCCCCCATATTTTCAATATCTTGGATCTCTTCCAGTTCACAGCTTAGAGGAATCCCTTCTGCTGCATCCAGCCGGACTGAAGTTGGTTTATCCAGAAAATCATGGAGGGTAACAGGAGTTTCATAAAGCTTTCCATCTCCTAAAAGCATGGGCAGAGTCATAGTCAGATAACGGCCCTGCTCTGGGAAAGCAATATAGGGTTTGCCGATTAGACGGAAGGTGACATTGTTCTGGAAGGAACCCTCTTCACCACTGAACCGGATGCTTAAAACCCCGCTGTTAGGATTTTGTCCGCCGGGAACAGACTCAGCAAGAACCAGAGCACCCATGTAATTGTCCGCCATGGCGGTGCTTTGCACCTTGAGTCCACCGCCGGAAAACATCTCAATTCGGGCACTTAAATCGGGCCGGTCTATTTCTTCCCCTTCGGGCGTTATTTCCACAATCCTGGCATAGACTGTTACCGGTTGAGTATCATAACGTATTGCATCGCCGAAATCTTTACGTAAGCACATTTTGTATCTGCTTTTTTTCTTTTTGGAACTATCATCCGATCCGCCGCCGGTTCCTGCTCCGATTATTGCAGTTGCACCGCCTATGATGACAATTGCTAGCGCTTCAGGAATGCTAACATCTGTTTCACCGGCATCCTTATCGGCGTCGGTATCCACTGCGCCTGTTTTTTTGTTGTTCCCGGGTTTGTAATTCGCAATCAGAACATTGGCTTCTCTTTCAACGGTAATACTTGCAGTACCTAGAAAATCGTTAAGAGCGGTAGTCATTGCGGACTTTGTCTGATTAAAAAAAGCTTTGCCCTCTATATCTCCTTCGTCATCTGGCATAGTTTTAGAATGGAAGGAAGTATTTACAACTGTTTCGATACTCATATAAGGATGTTTTTGGGTTGGATCATCGGTAGGTAAATCAATATCATCTATTACGATATAATAATACGTATATTCAGCATAATCACCTGTGTTAAATTCTACGTATGGGAGCGTACTGGTATAGGTCTCTACAATAGTATTATATCCAAACATGGTGGTTTCCGAAATAGTTCTTTCTATTATCTGATCTTCATGGGACTTATTATGTATGTAGTTTCTCTGTGTCAGCCATTTTTTCAAATATTCATAGGTTGAAAGTGGCCCCCACCGATCAGGGAAATCATCATTAATACCAAAGTCAAGTTCATATTTACTATCTATCCACACCTCATGCCCGTTTATATTTTCTATATCATTCGAACTACGCAAATAAACTATCTCATCCATGGACGGTATATTTGTCATCTTGTATTTAATTAGGTCTTCTTGAAGCAAGGTAGTTCCGACACTTCTACCTGGTTCTATTGCTCTTATATCGATTGGAATATTATAGATTAAATCGGTTCTCTCCCCTCCGTTGGTGTTGTTTATATTCCAGATTATATCCCACTGGGGAGGAATAAAAAAATCAAAATGTTCGTTTGTAGTATCATAAGGATAGACTTCCCATTCGGTGTCAGCGGCATATACAGCGGGGGTAAGCAGCAAACTGCCTATCAACAGCAATAAAGCCATCGCTAACCATCTTTTCGCAGATCTCATTGAGGGGACACCTCCTTTTTGTTTTTGCTCACGGCCAGCAAAATGACTCCTGCTATAAGCAGCAGGAGACCAAGCACATAACCGTTCCATCTACCGGGCACAAGACTTGCTACCATAAACAGTGCAAATCCCGCTGTCCAGCCGCTCATTAGAGCTGTCACAGCTGAGCCGTTCACCTTTGGTAGCAACGCCGAGATTAGCCGCCGCAGAAAGCCGTTTTGGGTGAGTGCCTTTGCTGAAAGAGCAAAGCCTGCAACGCACACCATTGTATTTTGCAGATTCGATGAAACCATCAAATTGCAGACCATCAGTGCAGCCCCAGCGCCCATCATCAGCGGAGCAAAAGCTTTCTTGCCGCTCTTTGTACTGGATACCAGTTTACTCATGCCGCTCTTTATACTTTTGAGCATCCCTTTGTCGGCAATTACCTGTGCCAACAGAGCCGCTATCAGCCATTTACCTATGCTGCCGCCGACAAGACTGCCCCGGGCTGCGGTCAGAAAGGAAAGTACCTTGAGTGGTAATGGGAAAATATCCAAAGCCGCCAATATGTTAACCAGCAACCAAACTATCGCAAGGGTAATAACAGCAACCAGACGTTTTTTATCACCCAAGGTTTTCTTAAAGCCGCCTGCCAAACCTCTGAAACCGCTTTTTAGTAATGACAACAGTCCTTCTCCGGCAAAATCGCCGGTGGCGGGAACCAGCTGTGACGGCAAGGCAAGCTCGCCCGCCAACCCATAGGCGGGGGTCGCCTCGGAGAACATGCTTTTCGCATAGGCGGCTGCCTTGATTTTTGCTTCGATTTTCATTTGTTTGCCAGCCTTTGACAGGATGGTCTCACTGTTCGGCGTTGCCTGTTCCGGCAGCGTCCCAGCTTCCTCCAATACGTGGGAAGCATTGGCTCCGCACTTTGCACAGAATTTCGCTCCCTCATTCAGAGCCGTGCCGCAGCTTGTGCAGAATTTACCCATAATACTCACTCCTTTTTTCATTAATCACTCGCTTTTGGTGCGTTACCATCCGGTGATGTCTGCCGTTACGCCGGTTTCACGAAGCAGCGTTTGTGCGGCATCCAATACCGCCTGCTTTTGAGTCATTCCGTGCAGCAAATCTACCCGCATGGTCTGAGCCGAGTCGCCAAAGGTCAGGTACATCCGTTCCTGATCAATATGGGCGGTGTGCAGCCGCACGCCATGTACCCCGTCGAGGCCCCATCGATAGATTTCGCTGCCGATGAGGATACCAAAGGTAGATACTACGGTTTCCTCGGTGTCTTTTTTCATTTGGCGGCCCGGCATGGAGATGAGAGCAGATGGCACCGCAAGGATGCGATTATCCCAAATAAGCGTTGCGTCATAGAGC
>Ga0265293_10009179_pt1 | contig 14309 bp, 12 predicted proteins | sample Munlanlewell138R_FD_192505 | JGI IMG/M metagenome (GOLD analysis project Ga0265293, IMG submission 192505) | Leachate microbial communities from a municipal landfill in Southern Ontario, Canada - Leachate well 138R | ecosystem: Engineered > Solid waste > Landfill > Unclassified | place: Canada...
ACTGGATTTTATCTGACTTATGCATATCTTAAAAAAGACCTTTTAGATCTTGCATACCGACAATACAGATTATCATCTTTTGATGAAGAAATTTTAGAAAACAGAATGAAGGAATTGATTTATCAGCTGGGTATTAAACTTGAAAATATAGGAGAATTTGAAAAAGCACTTGAAATGTATGATAAAATTTGTAGAGTGGATATTTCTTATAAAGATGTTTTTGAAAAATATGAAAACCTTGCTTTGAATATGGAAAATTCTATTTAGAAAAAAGGGGTATATTTGCAGATAAAGTATTTTATAATTTTTTTGATGATATTGTCAGTCAGTATTAACTGTTATGAGCTTAGAGGAAGTGTTTTTGATGTTAATCTCAATGCTGTTGATGAAGCGGTGGTTTATATAAATAATGAGGTTTTTTCTGTAACTGATATAAATGGTTTTTTTTCAGCTTCTGATTTGCCTTCAAGATTTAATTTGAAAATTACACATGATGATTTTGAACATTATGAAAGACAGATTGTACTTGATAAAAATTCAGTTTTATCCATAATGTTGAAAAAGAAAATTATTAATACTAAAAAAGTTGCAGAAAATATTCATGGGCTTTCCATATATGGGCTGACCGGAGGGCAGAATATAATATATCCTTTTGTAAACAAGGAAAAAACAACATATTTTGGCTATACGTATTTCAGAATTTCTCAGGAATTACCAAAGAAGTTAAGAAGAAATTCATCAGGAATCAAATTTCTTTACACTCCTGCGGATGATTTTGAGACAGGATTTACAATTTTTGTTGTTGAAGATGATGATTTTCAGATTATGAATGAAGAACATATTTTTAGCTTTAAATATTATTTTTCAGACGAAGGTTATTCTGTGGGAGCTGTTTTAAGAGGGAGTGAGCTGGATTTTAATTATGCATATGGACTTGAACTTGAAAGCAATCTTTTTTTTGCAGGAAATATTTTTTATCATACTGGAACAGATAAATTCAGGCTGGATACTTCAGTTATCTGGGTTGTTGACCCGAATTTAGAGGTTTCAGTTGAATTTTTGAGAGATGCTGACAACGTTTTTTCAACCTATGTTTATTCAATTAATGTAAAAAATGAAGATTTGTCCTATTCAATATTTACTGCTGATAATGATAGAAAAAATTACAAGTATTCAGGTATCAGCGTTAACATGAAGTTTTAAAGGAGATATTATGAAAAAAGAAAATATTTCAATTTTATATGATATTGTAAAAAAGGCTGTTATGAATTTTATTGAAAAAAAAGATGAAGAAGAATTTATTGAAAAATATCCGGAAGAACTTGAGAATAAAAATGGATTATTTCTATTGTTTTATGATAATGAAGAAAATTTAATTTCCTTTGTTTATAATTTGAATCCTAATAGACCGTTATATATGACAATTAAAGATATGGCAGTTACTGGGATTTCAAAATGTATCAGAATAAGTCGTGATATTGAGCATAAAAATATGAAATTTTTAATTATTCTTGTTTCAAATTTTAAAGCTGTAAAAAAAATAGAAGAAATCGATTATAAAAAAAAGGGAATTTGTGTTCAATATCTTGAAAAAAACGGAGCGTTGCCTTCTCAGATATTAAAAGTTGAAAAAAATCTTGAAGGAGCACTTAAAAAAACGCTAAATGAAGCAGGTCTTTCCAATCACGATTATAAAGATGAAAACCTTCTTTATTTCACATTTGACTGTTCCGACCTGATTTTAAATGAAGAATAAGCTTACAAAAAAGTTACTTTTAACATATTCGATTTTTCTGATAATAATTTTCTCAATATCTATTTTTGTTTATTATAAATTAAATCATATGAACAGAGTTTTTGATGCTGCAATTAAAGAATATGAACTTATACTTAGAATAAATCGTTTAAAACTCGAGTTTTTTGAAACAGATGGTATAAAAATAAATGACGAGGAAGATCTTTCCAGACTTAATCTGGAGCTGAAAACTATAAAAGATATTCTTGAAGATTTAATCAGAGATAATAAAATGCTCGTAATACCTGATATTTCAATAGTTTCTGGCGTAGAATCTGCTGAAAGAATTCTGAACTTTATTGAACATGCTGAGAATACACTTAAATTACTTTATAACTTAAATATGAAAGAAGTAAGACTTGCAAGAAATACAATATTTTTATATGTTTTTTCAACATTTATTTTCGGACTTATTCTTACTTTTTACTTTACTGCTATTATTTCAAAACCTCTGAATGTGTTGAAAAATGCTGTTAAACAGTCTGAAGGAGTGGAACTTGCCAATCATGAAGGCTTGCTTGATACAGGGGATGAATTTGAAATGCTCGCTGCGGAGTTTAATATGCTTCTTAAAAAATTGAATCTTTCAAAAAAAGAAGTTGAAGATATGAATCTTAATCTGGAAAAAAAACTTGAAGAAAAAGCAGCTGAAATTGATGAAATTAACAAAAGAATTTATCACAATCAGAAACTATCAGCTCTGGGAAGACTGGTTGCTGGAATTGCACACGAAATAAAAAACCCACTTAATATTATGATAAATATAATACCTGAAATAAAGACTGATGATAAAGAAACAATTAATATTCTTAACCGACAGATTCACAGAATTAATGACCTTGTTTCAGGATTTCTTGATTATGCAAGAGCTGAAAAATATCAGAATCAGAGTTTTAATATTGTTTTCTGTGCAGAATCCGTGATTAATTTTTTTAAAAAAGCCAATCCTGATATTAATATAAATTTTAATAAAAATGTTGAAGAAGTTTTTATTGCAGGCGATGAATCAAAAATTGAACAGGCTTTTTTAAATATTCTGGTTAATTCCAAAGAAGCTCTGACTGGAAAAAAAGATAAGAAGATAGATATTAATCTGGCAGTTAATGATAATAAACTGGATATTACTTTTTATGATAATGGCTGTGGCATTAAACCTGATATTATTGAGAAAATATTCGAGCCTTTTTTTACAACAAGCGAAAAGGGAAATGGCTTTGGACTACCTATTGTTTATAACATTATAAAATTTCATAATGGTGAAATATTTGTAAACAGTATAGAAAATGAATATACTGAGTTTATCATAACATTTGAGGTGAAATAATATGAATGAAAAAATTCTCATACTCGATGATGAAGAACTGATTTTATACAGTCTTGAAAAAATGCTGAAAAAAGATTTTGAAGTTGAAACAGCTTCTTCGCTTAAGGAATTCAGAGAAAAAATTACAAAATTTAATCCTGAAATACTTATTCTTGATATAAGACTTAAAGATGGTTCCTCTGTAGAAATGATAAAAAAGGATAATATAATTGATGATGACATGGTTGTAATACTTATGTCTGCATACTCTGAAGAACAGTTTGGAGCAGAAGCACTGAAAATAAATAATTCAATGTTTATTCAGAAACCGGTTTCCAATACAGTGCTTTTAAAAAATCTTTCAGAGCTTATTAAACAGAAAAATCTTCAGAGAATTAATAAACTTCTTACAAAAAAATATGGTACAGAACTTATTTATAAAAGTCAGGCCATGGTTAAAGTTTATGAAGATGCAATAAAGTATGCAAAAACTTCAGAACCAGTTCTTATTACAGGAGAAACCGGTTCAGGAAAACAGGTAATGGCTAATTTCATACATGAACAGAGCAACAGAAAAAATAACACTTTTCTTGATGTAAATTGTGCCGCCATATCAGAAACTCTGCTTGAATCACAACTTTTTGGTCATAAAAAAGGAGCTTTTACTGATGCAAAGTCGGATTTTAAAGGCTTTTTTGAACTAACCGATACTGGTACACTGTTTCTTGATGAAATATCTGAGATGAAACCTGAGTTACAGGCAAAACTTCTTAAAGTTGTAGAGAATAATGAAGTTCTTCCGCTGGGTGCAAATAAATCAAAAAAAATTGATGTTAGAATTATTACAGCTACCAACAGGGAATTATCAGAATATATAAATGAAGGAAAATTCAGAAAAGACCTTTTTTACAGATTAAACGTTTTTAACATTACAATTCCACCTTTACGCAAAAGAAAAGAAGACATAGAGCCTCTTGTAAATCATTTTATTGAAAAAGCCAACAAGAAGTTACATAAAAATATTGAAGAAGTAAGTAAAGAAGTTTTGAGAAGATATATTGACTATTCATGGCCTGGAAATGTAAGGGAGCTTAAAAACGTAATATACAGAGCAGTTCTGCTTTCAAACAACAGTGTGCTGACAAAAGACGGGCTTAGTGTTAATGAAACTCAATCTTTTTCAGCAGATTATGATATACCTGAGGATGGTATAAAACTTGATAAAATTGTTGGAGAAATTGAAACCAGATATATATTGAAAGCACTTGAAAAAACCGGTGGTTCTCAGAGTGCAGCTGCAAAACTTCTTGGTATAACAAGGGATATGCTAAGATACAGAATTAAAAACTATAATTTGAAAAATATTGAATAAAATTATTGCAATACATTTTTTATACTGGTATAATGAATTAGATTAAAACGGGAGGAAGTGATGGAATTGATAAAGAAATTGTTTGGATTTATGGTCAAACTTGGTTTTTTCCTTGTTGCTCTCGGAGCTCTCTTTGTTTTTGGATTGATAGCTTATGCTTATGTTATGGATAAGCTTGAAGAAGATGATGATGAAGATTTTGACCTTGATGAAGATTTTGAAGATGATGACGAAGAAGATGATGATGAAGATGATGAAGATGAATTTGACAAAGATGAAGAAGATGACAGGGATTTAAATGAGCACAACCATCAGGAACACAACAATCAGTGAGTTAAAACTCGAAGAAGCTGGAGATATTCAGCAGGTTCTTGATATAGAAAAAGAAGCGTTTGACAAAGGAGCTATACATCAATGGGTGTTGGCTCCTTTTGTTATTTCTCAGAAAGTATTGCTTTGCAGAATTGAAAATGAAATTGCCGGAATGGGAATTTTTCTTAAAAGCTTTAATAAAAGCGAAGTGTTTTTTTTCTCTTTTGCCTTAAAGAAAAAATTTCAGGGTAAAGGTCTTGGAAGATTTTTTTTCGGGAAAACAGTTGAATATATTTTTGAAAATTATTCAGATATAAAAAGTATAAAACTTACTGTTGATCCTTTGATTCCAAAAAACATCAAACTTTTTAAGAGTTTCGGTTTTTCTGAAATTCAATATTTTAAAAATTTTTATGGGAATGGAATTGACAGAATTTATATGGAATTAAAAAGGGAATATTTTAAAATATGAAAGCAGTATTATTTGATGTTGATGGAACTCTGATAAATTGTAAAAGTGCTGGAAGAAAAGCTTTAAGAAAAACATTTCTTGATCTGCACAAAATCGATATTTCTGAAAAACAGATTGAATTTCAGGGAAAAACAGATTTTGGAATTTTTGGTCAGATAAAAAAAGAATTTAATCTTAAAATAAAAAATTATGATAAGGTTATGGCAGAATATGTAAAAAATCTTGAAATTACAATAAAGCAGACAGATGGTGAAATTCTGCCTGGTATTAAATCACTGCTGGTAAACCTTTCAAAAAAAAATAATGTTCTTACTGGACTTCTTACAGGTAATATTTATGATGGTGCAAGAATTAAACTTGAACATTTTAATATTTTTGATTATTTTTCATTTGGAGTTTTTGGTGATATTTCACATGATAGAAATACTTTATCCGATTTTGCGCTGAGAAGATTAAAACATCTTTATGATGAGAAAATAACTCCAGATAATATTTTTGTTGTTGGTGATACTGTTCATGATGTTGTGTGTGGAAAATTCATTAATGCAAAAACTGTAGCACTTGGAACTGGGGGAGTAAGTGAAAAAGAATTTCAGAGTTACTCCCCTGATTATTTTTTTAACAATTTAGAACATTATGAATATTTTTCTGCACTTTTAAGCTGAAACTTTTATAACGCTTATTTCAACTTCTATTCCATTAATGTCCCACTTCTGATATTGACTGAATCTGCTGTCTTTTTCAGAAATTATATTATCGCATAAAGTTTCCTGTTTAAGATAATCCTTGTAATTTGATATTGCGTTATTTATAGAGTTTTCTGCAATAATTGAAAGTTCTATTCTGTCTAAAACATCAAAACCTGAGGATTTCCTCATGTTCTGAATTTTATTTACAAGTTCTCTTACGTATCCTTCGTGAAGAAGTTCTTCAGTAATATGAGTATCCAGTGCAACAAAAATTCCATTTTCTGTAACTACAGAAAAATCTTCTTTTCCATTAGACTGTATTGCAACATCATCAAGTGACAGATTTAACTCGGAACCTTCAATATTAATCATTACATTTTCGCCTGAAAGAAGTTTCTGTGCTATTGAGTTTTTAGATTCACAGTTCATATTAAACAGATTTTCTTTGATTTTATTAACCATTTTTCCGTATTTTGGACCAAGAGTTTTAAAGTTGGGAGCTATTTCAAAATTAACAAATTCTGAGCTGTCATCTGCAAAGTTAACGTTTTTAATGTTAAGCTCATCAGTGATTAGATTAATAGTCTGTTTCAAAAGATTAACAGAGTCAGAGCTTAAGCCACCTACCGTCATGGAAGAAAGAGGTTGTCTGTTTTTGATTTTACTGTTATTTCTTGCAGCTCTTCCCATGCTTACAATCTGAATTGTATTTTCCATGAGCTCATGAAGTTCAGGTTTTATAATATTTTTGTGAGCTGAAGGAAATTTTTCCATGTGAACACTCAATGGAGCATTTTTATCAATTTCTCTTACAAGATTCTGATAAATTTCTTCAGAAATAAATGGTACAAATGGAGCACATAAAATCGAAAGACCTTTTAATATTGAATACAGAGTGTTGTATGCTGAGATTTTATCGTGGTCAAAATCAGAAGCCCAGAATCTTCTTCTTGAACGTCTGAGATACCAGTTTGAAAGATTATCGACAAATTCCTGAATAACTCTTGTTGCTTTGGTTACATCATAAATTTCCATTGAATTATTAACTGTGTCAACTGTCTGATTGTAATAGGATAAAATCCATTCATCAAGCAATGGAAGAGGCTCATCAGAGTTGAATTTTCCGGGAACAAACCCATCTATGTTTGAATATAGAACGAAAAATGAATAAACATTTTTAAATGTTCCAAGAAATTTCTGAATTGTTTCTGTAACTGCTTCAGGATAAAAAGCTTTTGGAACCCACGCTGGTGATGAGGAAAAGAAATACCATCTTATAGCATCAGCCCCCTGTTTGTTGAAAATATCCCAGGTATCAACTGTATTTCCTTTTGATTTAGACATTTTAAGCCCATCTTTACCAAGCACGTGTGCGGTTACAAGACAGTTTTTATAAGGTGCTTTATCATAAAGAAGAGTGGAAGTAGCAAGCAGAGAATAAAACCAGCCTCTTGTCTGATCAATTCCTTCACTGATAAATTCAGCAGGCATTGATTTTTCAAATTCTCCATTGTCATGCTCAGGATAATTCCATTGCGCTGTGTGCATACAGCCTGAATCAAACCAGCAGTCTATAACTTCAGAAACACGTTTCATTGTTTTTCCACATTTTTCACATTTAATAAAAACTTCATCAACATAAGGTTTGTGAAGCTCAATATTTTCTGGACAGTTAATTGCTTTTTCTTTTAATTCTTTAATGCTTCCTATACTAATTTTATGGTCACATTCTCCATTTTCGCATACCCATATATTTAATGGAGTTCCCCAGTATCTTTCTCTTGAAATTGCCCAGTCTATTACATTTTCTAGAAAGTTTCCAAATCTTCCATCTTTAATGTATTCTGGAATCCAGTTTATCTGCTGATTGTTTTTTAAAAGTCTGTCACGTATTTCAGAAGTTTTTATAAACCATGATTGTCTTGCATAATAAAGTAGAGGAGAGTCACATCGCCAGCAGAAAGGGTAAGTATGTTCAATTTTTTCAGAGCGGTAAAGCAGTCCTCTTTTTTTCAGATTATATATTATTTCAGGGTCAGCATCTTTTACAAACATACCTTTAAATTCATCTACAAAATCTTCAAATTTACCTTCAAGATTTACAGGCTGAAAAAAAGCAAAATTATGAGTTTTTCCTACCTGATTGTCATCTTCACCGAATGCTGGGGCTATGTGTACTATTCCAGTTCCGTCATCCATTGATACAAAATCAGCATGGACAACATGAAATCCATTTTTCCCATCTGGAAGTTTACAGAAATTAAAAAGCTGATTATATTTTTTTCCTTCAATTGTTTTGCCGTCAAACTTCTGAATTATTTCATAATCTTCAGTTATAATGTTCAGTCTTTTTTCTGCAAGAATGAGTTCACAGTCATTTGTTTTAATTCTTACATATTTTTCGTTTTTGTTTACCGCAAGAGCAACATTGCTGATAAGTGTCCATGGTGTGGTTGTCCAGACAAGGAAAAAAGTGTTTTCTTCACCAGTTTCAAATTTGACAAAAACAGAAGGGTCTTTTGCCTGTCTGTAACCTTGTGCTACTTCATGTGATGATACGGCAGTTCCACATCTCGGACAGTAAGGTAATATTTTATGACCAAAATAAAGCATGTTTTTTTCAAAAATGGTTTTAAGAGCCCACCAAATACTTTCAATATATCTGTTATCCATTGTTACATAAGGATCGTCCATATTTATCCAGTATCCAAGACGTTTTGTCATTTTTTCCCATTCTTCTTTATAAGTGAAAACACTTTCTTTACAATGTTTTATAAACTCTTCAACTCCGTATTTTTCAATAGCCTGTTTTCCATCTAACCCGAGTTTTTTTTCAACTTCAATTTCAACTGGAAGTCCATGAGTGTCCCAACCGGCTTTTCTTGGAACATAAAATCCCTTCATGGTTTTATAACGATTAAAAACATCTTTGATTGCTCTTCCCAAAACATGACCTGGATGAGGTTTTCCGTTTGCAGTTGGAGGACCTTCAAAAAAAACAAATCTTTCGTTATTTTTTAATAATTCCTGAGTTTTTTCAAAAATATTATTTTCTTCCCAGAATTTAATTATTTTTTCTTCGGATTCTGAAAAGTTCATATCAGAACTAACGGGCTTAAACATAGTGTCACTCCTTATTATTTTTTTTCAGTTTAAATATTGTATTTTTTATCATGTTTGAATATGAAATTTCTTTTTTCTTTATTAATCTTAAATAGTCAGCTATTTCGAGAGTTCCAGTTTTTTCAGTTATATTTAACATATATTCAAATTTTTTTCTATTATTCAGCGTTTCTTTTATATAATTTTTCAGTATCTGAAAAGGAATATGCTTATAATTTAAAAGAGCATTAAATGAAGCTTCAGCAATATCATCATCTGCTGAAATCATTTTTTCAAATAAAAAATCAAGTGTCTGATTACTTTGTAAAATACCGAGAGCTTCAATAATACGCAATCTGATAAAATTATCAGTATTTGAATATAAATTAATAAAATAATCGGGGTCTGCATTATCAATACTTGCCAGAGCCTTAATGCTGTTACCTAAAACATCCGGGTCGTCTTCTGTTTCAATAGATTTTTTTAATACAGGAATAGAGTTAATATTTTTCAAAACTGATAGAGCGTAAGCTGCTGAAGCTCTATGCCATTTGCTCTGATGAGTAATAAGCATTCCTTCAAGAACATGCAGCATTCTTAATCCCCCGTGCTGCCAGAGAGCTATTGCAACATTTGCTTTTACTCGGTTGTTAAAATCCTGAAGAAATGGAAAAATTACTTCGACTACTTCTTCGCTGTTTGCACATGACATTTCGATTGATTCAATTGCATTTGCCCTAACTCTTGGATTGTCATCCTTAAGAATGTTTTTAAACAGTTCAAGAGATTTCGATGTTGCGGTTATTCCCATAACGCTTGCTATGGTGGCTCGAACTTTCTCATTTTCTTCACGGGTAAAAATAAAATAAAGAATATTTGTTGCATAATCATTATCAGGCGTTTTCCTGAAATTTATAATTATTGTCTGTTTTAAAGACAAAGGCAGTTTTTCAAAAAAACCAGCAAGTTTAACTATCTTCGAATTGTTCAATGTGTTTTTTGAGCACAGGGCGACAAATAAATCAGAAAAATATTCTTCATTTTCCTCTTTTACAATGAGTTCCATAAGTGTGTTGTCAAGAGTTTCATCAAGTAGATTTTTGTTAATTATAATTTTTACAGCAGCATTTTTTATGCTGTGATTATCATATTTTAAAAAATTTAAGAATTTATCTGAACTCTCTTTCTTATTCCCAAAAAAAACTATGAGGTGACATAATTCAGAAATTATTTCGGGTAATGGATTTTCGGCAAAATACATTATAAAATGTTCAACTGATTCAGAATATTGAAATTTTTCAAGAAGTGGAATTAGACCAACCATTTTTTCATAATAAATTTTCTCTTTCAGAGATTTTTCAAGTATATAAATACTTTTTTGATTATTAAAGTTTAAAAGTGTTCTTAACAATCCTGTGTAGATTTCTTCGTTGTTGCGGTTCAATTCTAACTGTTCAAATAAAAAATCACTTATATCAAATTTCAGATTTTTGTAATTAATTACAGAAAAAAGATTAAGCAGGTTTAGTATGTGTTCCTTATTGTTTGTGGAAAATATTTTAATTATAAATGTTAGTGTTTCACGATAGTTTAGATTCAGTGAATTAATAAAAGCTGCTGATCTTAAATCAAGGTCAGTGTGAGTCATATAACTTTCTATAAATTTGAATGCTCGACCATCCTCGGTTTTTCCAATAAGATTTATTAGTTTGATTTTTAATTCTATACTTGTTTCAGCTTCAAGAAGATTTTTTAAAGCATTTGTGTAATTTTTGACAGGAAGTTTTGCAGTAATATTAAGAATTTTAAATTTTGTAGTAAAAATATCAGAGTTAGAATAAAGTTCAAGTAAAAACCCAACTGTTTCAGGCGCCTGCCAGTTTACAAAAAGATTAAATAATAAATCTCTGGTTTCGTTTTTTACATCGTTAAAATGAGTTTTTATTGATGAAAAAATTCGATTATCAAAATTAATAGAGAATAAAATTTTTACAGCTTTTTCTCGCTCGGATTCAGTTCCTCTGTCGATTGAGTTAATAAGTTGTTCAATATTTTCCATGATAATTTAATATATCACTCATTAAAAAAACAGTCAAGAATTTAGGAGCTGCGGAATAGAACGCGAGAGAAACGGGAATGAAACGCGAGAGAAACGCGGATGAATCTGAGAAGTTAACTTTTTATTGTTTTTTTACGATAAATATTATAGTTTTATTGTAAGATAAAAAAAATAAGGAATTCAATGAATAAATTAACAGATTTTTTTTCATCGCTTTCAAGTTATTTTACTGAATCTGCCGGATTGAGAAAGTTTTTTACCTCAACTCATTCAAGTTATGATTATTTTATGGTTCTTTTGGCTATAGGAATTTTCTTTGCATTATTTTTATATTTTCTATATCCAGTAGTAGAAAGAATGTTACTTGACAGAAAACTTATGAAATTTATCCTTTTTTATAAAGATATTACACTACAGGAAAAAAATTTTTTATTGGAAATTGCCAAAAAAAATAAAATCAAACCAGAATATAACATACTCATTTTAAAAAATATTTTTGATAAAAGTGTTGATGCTGAGCTGAAAAATATGATGCTTAAAAGAGAGAGTGAAACAAAAATACGCAGTGTAATTAATATGAAAGAAATTCTTACTGGAAAACTGTTCAGAAAAAATCAATAAATAATTTTTCTTATACTTATTTCAATATTATTTAATTCACAGAGAATAATTGAAGTTAAAGTAAATAAATTTTCTTTTTTTTCTTCTAATGATATTTTTTCCATGGAATGGTTAATTCTGTCCAGAAAAATTTCTCTATTTCCAAAATTTTCTTTTGCAAGATTTGGATGTTCATAAAAATGGAAAATTGCGCTTTCGTAAACTTCAAGAAGTTCTCTGAGGTTTGAAAAGAAAAAATTTAAAAACTCCGATTTTTTTCCCTGTTCATACGAAATAAAAATAAAAGAATGAATAACAGTAGATATGTTTAAATATGATATACACAGTTGAGAAATCCATGATTTTTTTTCAAAGTTAAGTTCATCCAGCAAAATTACAGAAGTATCTTTTATGCTGAAATGAATTTTAGATACTTGTTCATAATTTAAGTTTGTTTCATTTATTAATGTTTTTTCAATGTTGTTTACAAGTCTTATACATTTTTTCTGTATAGAATGTAAAGTACGTAAGTTTTTTTTTGAATTTTCCTTTTTAAATATCATATTATGAATTATACTATAAAAATATGAAAAATAAAACTGCTTTATATGGATATTTTGGTTATGATAATCTTGGCGATGAACTTATATTGGAAAAAGCTCTTGAGATATTTCCTGAGGCAGTTGTTTTTACACATAAAAAAAAAGTTGAGTATAAAACGCTTCCAAGATTTTCAATATTGAATTTAATATTTTATAAAAAACTTATTTTTCCTGGTGGAAATATTCTTCAAACAAAATCTTCAATTTTAAGTTTTTATTATTATGTAATTTTAATTTTATTATTTAAACTGAAGGGTGGGAAAGTGATGCTTGTAAATCAGGGAATTGGTCCTGTAAAAGGTGTAGTGAATAATTTTATGCTTAAAATTTTATTAAAAACGGTTGATTTTATATCTTTCAGAACAAATGAGGACTTTCAAAAATATTCAGGTGAATGTAGGAATGCTATTCTTGGTGCTGACACTGTCTTTTTAAATGTTCAGCGGTCAGAATATCAAAATAAGGCACTTTGTGGAATAATACCTAAGACAAGATATATTAATAAAAACTTTTATATACCGGATAAATATGATGTAATTGCAATTTCTCCTGAAGACTATAATTTTTTAAAATTAAATTATTCGGATTTTAATATAAAAAAATTTTATGGGTTAACCTTTCAACAATCAATAAATTTTTTAAAAAACTATTCAACAATTATAAGCATGCCACTTCATGGAGTAATTCTTTCATATATTGCCGGAGTTGAGAAAATATTTGCATGTGTTTATGATGAAAAAGTTTTAAATTTTGTTAAAGAAGCTGAAAATGAAATAAATATTTTGGATGAAAAAATCTTAAATGAAGAAAAAGAAAACATTAATATTAAAATTAATCGATGTTCAAAATTGGAAGATTTTTCAACCCGAGCTTATAATGGTTATTTTTTAAAATAATCATTCGCAATCTGTCTGATTTCAGGATCCATATCATTTGTAAGGCGTTTTATATAGGTTTTGAATTTTGAATTATCAATACGTATGAGAGCTTTGAGAGAATTTTTTCTCAAATCTTTGTCATTATCTGAAAGATAAGGAATGAGCTGATATGCATATTTTTCAAGTTCAAGCTCACCTATGGTATAAATTCCTGTAACCTTCATCCATTTATCACTTGAATTCATCATATTATCTATATGTTTGACAGCCGAAGTATCACCGATTTTATACAAGACAACAACAGCATTTCCTCTTATTCTGTTGTTTGGGTCGTTTAAAAATACCTGAAGAGCTTTTTTTACAGCTTCTACATTTGAAGTGTTCATAAAAGATTCGATACAGTTTGCTCTTACTCTTTTATTTGGGTCTTTAAGAAGTGTGAGAAGAATTATTAGTGCCATTGGTGTGTTAATATCTTTCAGCGATGTTGCGATAGTTGAGCGTATAAATGAATCAGGGTCGTTTAGAAGTTCTTTAAAGGCTGGAAGTATTAATTCCTGTTTTTCAGGAAGAATATAGGACATTGTTTTAACGCCCATATATCTTTTTTCTACCTCAGGCATTTTTGTAAGTTTTATAGATTCTCTTATTATTTTATCTGAAGTTTTATATAGGGTTTTAGCCATATTTAAACGTGCTTCATCATTAAGTATTGAAAAGTTCTTTATATAATAGTCAAGATTTTTTTCACCAAGTATTTTAATGATTTTATCCCTGAGATGATTGTTGTTTAACTCTTCCACTAACATTTTATTAACATTATCGTCATTGAATTTTGACAGAATTCCAAGAATCTCATTCTGAACTGACTCCGAAGGGTCTGAAAGCATTTCTTTATAAATTGGCATCATTTCGGAAAGACTGTTTCGAGATAAAGATTTAATTGCATTCAATCTGACGTTTTCGTCAGGGTTTTTTAAAAGTTTTTTTATAGTTTCGTGAATCGACGGATTATCAAATTTTTCGCAGATTTTCAATCCAGTAAGAACAAGTGTTTTTTTGCCTGAACTCAACATTTTAAAAATAAGGCTGAAATCTCTTGTGTTTTTTAAAGTTTCAACAAGA
>Ga0265293_10009180_pt1 | contig 14308 bp, 13 predicted proteins | sample Munlanlewell138R_FD_192505 | JGI IMG/M metagenome (GOLD analysis project Ga0265293, IMG submission 192505) | Leachate microbial communities from a municipal landfill in Southern Ontario, Canada - Leachate well 138R | ecosystem: Engineered > Solid waste > Landfill > Unclassified | place: Canada...
TGAAACGCTTGAAAATACTGTGAATTCCATAATTATCAACAGCATTGATATAAAAATTAATTTTTTGATATTAGTCATAAATCCTCCGTGATATATTACATTTTAAATATTATCGGTAATAGGTAGTAAAACAATTAAAAATTAAAAATTAAAAATTAAGAATCAAAAATCAGTATAATACAAAAGATTTTGTTTTAGATTTACCAGAATTATTTTTTTAATCCCTTTTTAGAATTTAAAGGTCTTCTTCCTCTGGGGTAAAATCGTTAATTTCATTTATATTCTGATTTAATGTTGTAAATGAATTAACTTTTTGAGTAATTTCAGGCATATTGTGTATTTCTTTTAATGCTTCATAAGCTTTACCAATATAATCAAGAGATTCATCATCAGCAGAGTATTCTTTTGTCATATTAGCAAACATAAAATAAATCTCAGCTTTTATTTGAGGAGTTGTATTAGGATTAGCAAGCAGATCTTTACCTTTTTGATAAGCTATTTCGTATTTATTAGAAATGAAATTATCTCTAATATCTTCAATTTTTCTTTGTTCAATAGTACTTGAATCATCTCTTTTAGAATTTCTACTATATGTATTTTTTAATTCAGCTTGAGCAACAAGTTCTTTATTTCTAATATACATTTTTAATGGATTTATAACAAATTCATCATGCGGAAGAATTGTTTTTTTGTTTATTAAATTAATAGAAGTTTTTATAGGAAGTTTTTTTTCAATTTCAGAAGTATGTTCTGATTTTTTTTCATTACAACCTGTTAAAAAAAAACATAACATTGTAATTATAAATATGCTTGACAGTTTTGCCATTATATAATAAAATACCTTTTATATTCAAATGCCGGAGTGGTGAAATTGGTAGACGCAGTGGATTCAAAATCCACCGAGCCTTGGCTTGTGACGGTTCGATTCCGTCCTCCGGTACCACGCTTTTAACATTTTATCATTAAAAAAAAAATTCAACAAGTTTTATACTAATTTAAAAAAAATAAACCCTCTTAATTTTTGTTTAATAAGAGGGTTTAAAGTTAAGCGAGTTTACATATGTATCAATTTTATCAATTGTTTAATAGAAAATGGTTTTTCTATAAAACCTGATATATGAGGTAATTCAAAATCTGTAAAATTATTATATTCAAGTTCAGCTGACATAACTATAATTCTCATATTTTGATTATAATCTTCTTTAATAACACTCCTTATAAGTGTTAACCCATCCATAACTGGCATGTTTAAATCAGTTATGAGTGTATCAATTGTATTATTTTTAATTATGTCAATTGCATCCTCTCCATTTAAAGCAAAATGAACTTGGCTGATATTTTCTTTAAAAACACTAAAATATCTTTTCATAAGTTCAATTTGAATTTCGCAGTCGTCTACAATTAATATTTTCATAATTAAAACCCTAAAGTGTCATCACTATCTAATGGGAGAATCTTTTCACTATTGGTTTTCTTTGTATTAAAACTAATATTTGTTTTTTTCTTATATGGTTTTTTGTTTGAATTAACATTATTTAAATTAATTTTAACACCATGTACAAGCATATTTAATGTTTGTACAATTTCTTGAAGTTGTGAAGCTTGGGCTGTTAATTCTTCTGATGCTACTGCTGATTCTTCTGAATTTGCTGCAGAACCTTGTGTGTTTTTTTCTATTTCAGATACAGCAATATTAATTTGAGTAATTCCTTTTGTTTGTTCAGCTGATGCTGTAGATACTTCATTTATTAAATTACTAATTTTCATAACAGAATCAGTTATTTTACCTAATTGATCAGCTACATTTTTAGCAACATGAACACCGTTTTCTGAATTAGCTTTTGATTCTTCAATTAATGAAGCTGTATTTTTTGCAGCTTGAGCAGATCTTTGAGCAAGATTTCTAACTTCTTCAGCAACAACAGCAAAGCCTTTACCAGCTTCACCAGCTCTTGCTGCTTCAACAGCTGCGTTTAATGCAAGAAGATTAGTTTGAAAAGCAATTTCATCAATTGTTTTTATAATTTTTTCAGTTTCGTCAGAACTTTCTTTTATCTTTGTGATTGCAGTCATCATTTTAGCAATAGTAGATTTACCATTTTCTGCAAGTTTTTGAGCTTCATCACTCATTATATTAGCTTGTCTAGCATTTTCTGCATTTTGTTTTGTCATTGAAGAGAGTTCTTCAAGACTTGCTGAAGTTTCTTCAATAGATGAAGCTTGCGAATTAGCTGTGTTTGCCATTTCTTGTGAAGATTGACTTACTTGATTTGATGCTTGTGCAACCTCCATACTACCAGAATTAAGTTGATTAATAATTTCATTTATTGGAAGAGTTATTCCTCTTACTATAAATATTAAAGCTATTATTGATATTATAGTACAAAATAATGAAAAATAAATAACTGTTTTTTTGATAAAAGCAACATTTGATTCACTTTCTTTTTGATAAAAATCATACATTTCTTCACTTATAGTAGCAGCTTGTGGACCGATTTTGTTTATTTTTTCTGTAAGATTATTTGTTTCATTAATTAATTCTTTGGTTTCAATAAAATATTTATTATAATTTTCAACACTTTCTGATATTTTTGAAAGGTTTAAATCTACATCACCTAAGGTTTTTCTCATTTCATTAAGTATTAAAATATTATTTTTAATTCTTTTTATCTGATCATTATATTCACTTAATCTTGTTTCACTTTGTTCACTTGCATAATGTATTTGACTAATTCTAGTTTCTTGAAATAATTGAAAAACATCATCATTAAAAACACTGTTATATTTGTCGATTTTTAGGTTTTTTTCCATATTATTTTCTGAATATATTTTTTCTTTAATTTCTGTTAATTTATTACTAAAATTACGCATTAATAAAACAGTATTTGATATTTCTTGTTGTAAATTTTTACTTATTTTACTATCTTTATCATTTAAAGTAAGATATGAAAGATAATGCTCTTTATAAATTTGAACAAGTTTATCTAATTCATTAATTTTCCCTTGTATAAAATTATTATCAGTATCGTCTTTTATATCATTTGAAACTTTAAATAAATCATCAATTTTAGCTGAAGCCATATCAATATATTTTTTATCTTGAGTTCTTTGATAATTCATTCCATAAAATCTTGTTTCAAAAATAAGTGCATTTATATCTGTGAATTTTTCTAATGTATCGTGTTCTGCCATTAGATTATTCAAAGAGTTCCATGAAATTCCGCTTATTACAAGTAAAAAAAATATAATTACACCAAAACCAGCTGATATTTTTGTACTAAGTTTTAAATTTTTCATATAATTCTCCTATTATATTGAGTTTTCTGTGAATATTTTGTCAGCATCAAGCATAATTCCATGTCTTACTTCGCCTGTTTTATTATTCATAGATAATACTATAATGCAGGTTTTCTCAGTGATTTCAGCTTTTGATATACCAAATCTCACTCTAAGATCAATTACTGGAATAACTTTACCTCTAAGATTAATCATTCCTCTAATGTAATCTGAAGAATTTGGAAATTTAGTAACTGTCATCATCCCGATTATTTCTTGTACTCTGAGAATTGGCAGTCCGTAAATTTCCCCATCAAGTGAAAATGTTAGGAACTTATTGAGACCCATTTTGCCTCCTTTTTATTTTTATAATATGTCTGCAATGTATAAATTGTAGACATTTAAGGCGGCTTGTGGTTTTTTTTAATAATAACTTGGAAATAAAACCTAAAAGGTTGTAATATGAGCTAAATATTAATATGAAGCAATGACACTTTAGATTTAATTACAAAATGAGGTTTAATGTAAATGTATTATTAGTTGTGGGGATAAGGAGAGTATATGAAAAAAAATATTGAACTTCTTTATGAGGAATTTCTTAATAATATTTCGGTTAAAAATAATTCAAAAAAAACTTATATGGGAAGTTTAAAACAATTTTTTGAATATATTAAAAAGAAAAATATTAAAAAACCTGAAACAATTACAGTAATTGATTATATTGAGTTTTTAAAAAATAAAGAATTATCAGATTATACAATAACAAATTATATAGTTGTTTTAAAAAAGTTTTTTTCATGGTGTTATCATCAAGGATATTGTGAAGATATAACTTCTAAGATAAAAATAAAACAACAAGCAAAAGGATTTAGAAAAAAAACATTAACAATAAAGGAAATACAAGAACTTAATTCTGTTTTATGCAAAGATAATATTATTGGAATGAGAGATTATACTATTATTAATCTTATGATAAGGACTGGATTGAGAACTATTGAAATTAAGAGATTGAATTTTGGCGATATAAAAAAAACTGGTGATTATCATATACATTATATTCATGGTAAAGGAAGGACAGGTAAGGATGAATTTGTATTTTTAACAAAAAAAACTTATAGCATAATACTTGAATATAAAAATAAACTCAAAAGTTTGCACATACCAATTAATGATAACAATCCTATTTTCTTTTCGCTTTCACGAAAAAACTACTTAAAACCCCTTACGACACGTTCTTTGTCAAGAATTGTTAAAAACTCTCTTTCATTAATTGGACTTACAAGCAAAGATTATTCTGCTCATAGTTTAAGACATACAGCTATAACATTATGTCTTCTTGGAGGAGCAACTATACCAGAAGCACAAATTCCTGCAAGACATAACAATATAAATACAACATTAATATATGCACATAATATTAATAGAATGAAATGTGCTCCAGAAAAATATATAGATAGAATAATTTAATTATGCTTATGTCTACAATTTATACATTGAAGACATAAAAAAGTATTTGTTTATGCGACTTATCAGTTTATTTAAATAATATTATAACACAAAAAAACTTAAAGTAAAAGTAAAAAACCCACAACCTTCAAACACTTTATGATTTTTTATGATTTTTTTTCTTTTTATGGTATTATATTGAAAAAATGCATGTATAAAAAAAAGTGAGGTTTTTATGAAAAAATTTAGTTTTTTAATTATTGTTTATGTTTTTTGTATTGTTTGTTTTTCTGGAGATTTTGTTAGAATATTACATACAAATGATTTTCATGGTCATATTCTTCCTAAAGTTGATAGAGATGGTAATGAAATTGGCGGAATAGCTAGAATTGCTAAGAAGATTGAAGATGTTTTGTCAGTACATCCGCAAACTCTTGTGCTTGATGCTGGGGATTTTATTTCTGGTTTTCTTTATGCCAATTTTGATACTGGTGAAACTGTTGTCGAAATATACAAGCAAATTCCTTTCACTGCAATTGTTCCGGGTAATCATGAATTTGATTATGGTTATGAAAATATGAAAAAAATATTAGCTCCTTTTGAAGATAAAATTGTTTGTGCTAATGTTTATAGTAGAGGAAAGAGAGTTTATCAGCCTTTCATTATTAAAGAAGTTAATAATCTTAGAGTTCTTATTATGGGTGTTACTACTCCTGAAATTAAAAGATTTGCTTTAGGTCTTGATGAAGCTGGTGTTTTTGTTTCACTTCCTCAAAATGAAGTTAGAAAAATTCTTTCTCAAAATAGGGATAAATTTGATGTAAGTATTCTTATTTCACATATTGGATTTGAAGAAGATGTTAAAATTGCTCAGGAATTTGCAGATCTTGATATAATTATTGGCGGTCATACTCATACTTTATTAAAAGTTCCTCCTGTATTTAATAATACAATTATCAATCAGGCTAGTGCTTATGGTGAAAGATTAGGTTTTTTAAGAGCTTATTATGAAAAAGTAAATGATAAAACTGTTATGAAATATTTTAACTCTAATCTGATGATTCCTCTAGCGTCTTGGGGTGAAAATAAAATTATTAAAAATTTAGTTGATAAGGCTGAACAAAAAGTCATTGCAATTTCGACTCAAATTGTTGGAGAAGCTTTAGATGTATTTCCTGCGGGGAAAAAAGATGTAAGAATGGGTGAAACTGAAATTGGAAATCTTATAAGCGATTCTTTATTATATCTTTCAAAAGCGGATTTTGCTGTAATGAATGGGGGCGGAATTAGAGCTTCATTAAATAAAGGTGCAATTAGTGCAGCTGATGTTGAAAAAATTCTTCCTTTTAAAAATAATGCAATTGTTATAAAAGTTACTGGAAAAAAACTTATTGAAAATTTTGAAAATTCTTTGCAAGGTTTAAAAATACCTAAGTTATCAGGAGCTTTTTTGCAAGTTGCTGGAATGAAAGTTGAATATGATCTTGAAAATGAAAAAGTTATGTTATTTACAAAAGATGGTAAAGCTATTGAAAAAAACAAAGAATATACTTTAGCTTTAAATGATTATATGAAAAATGGTGGAGATGGTTATCTTTTTAAAGAATGTGAAGAAATTAATAGTTACATTACTGGAAAACCTTTGAAAGATGTTTTAACTGAATATATTAGAAAAGTTCAAAAAGTTAGTCCAAAAAAAGATAATAGAATAGTGATTAAATAGAAGCAGTACTAAAGCAGTATTAAAGCTTTATAATAACAGGGCAAAAACAATATAAAAGCAGATTATATAAAAAATTGTCATCCCGGTACTATTCTGAGCCGGGATCTGTTTTTTTTTTTACCTAAACCCCCTAAACCCTATAACCTTTTTACTAAACCCACCAACTTCATTAATTGTTAATTTTATGATATAATTTAGTTAAAATTATATTGGTGGCATTATGTTTGATAAAAAATTATGTGATCTTCTTAAAGCTAGATTTTCAATTATTTATATACCAACTTATGAAGAAAACAGAGTTCTTCAAAGTATTAGTTTGCTTGTGAAAGATCCGGTTAAAATAAAAACTGTTAGAGATGTTTTTGTGTGGACATGGACTGATGGTTTTGTTTCTGTTAACAATGACGAGGGCAAAAAAGCTCCATCTGATAGCAAAGATCCTGTAAAAGCTCTTGATTTTATTCAAAAATATAAAGATCCTTCTGTGTTTATAATGAGAGATCTTCATGTTTTATTTGGTTCGGCAAATCGTCCTGGTGATGCTAATTTAATTAGAAAATTTAGAGATATTGCTCCGATTATAAGACAGGGAATTTCTCCAAAAACAATTATAATTACTTGTCCAATTACAGTTATTCCGGTTGAACTTCAAAAGGAAATTAGTATTCTTGATTATCCTCTTCCTGATTTCAAACACATTTATAAAGTTTTAGATGAGATAATTGAGGCTAATAGAGAAACCGGAAGAATTAAGATTAATGTTGATTCTTTTGTTAAAGAAAGACTTGTAAAAGCTGCACAAGGTCTAACTCTTCAAGAAGCTGAAAACTCTTTTGCTCGTGCTATGGTTGAAGATGGTAAGCTTGATATTAATGATGTAGATATTATTTTTGAAGAAAAAAGACAAATTATCAAAAAGACTGGAATTTTGGAGTTTATTAATTCAGAAGTTAAGATTGAAGATGTTGGTGGTCTTGAAAATATCAAAAAATGGTTAAAAAAAAGAAATCGTTCATGGTTGGATGATGCTGCTAAATATTGTCTTCCTAATCCTAAAGGTATGCTTATAACAGGTGTTCCTGGTTGTGGTAAAAGTTTAATTGCCAAAGCTGTTAGTTCTATGTGGCAGCTTCCTTTGTTAAGGCTTGATATGGGTAAGATTTTTCAAGGTATTGTTGGTTCTAGTGAAGAAAATATGAGAAAAGCTTTAAATACGGCTGAAGCTGTTTCTCCTTCGATTCTATGGATTGATGAGATTGAAAAAGGTTTTTCTGGTACTGGAGGAAGTGGTGATTCTGGTGTTACTGCTAGGATATTTGGTACTTTTTTGACTTGGATGCAGGAAAAAGAAAAACCTGTTTTTGTAATTGCAACTGCTAATAATATAAGTGCTCTTCCGCCTGAATTCTTAAGAAAGGGTAGATTTGATGAGATTTTTTTTGTTGATATCCCAACTGAAAAAGAAAGAGAAAATATATTTTTACTTCATGCGGTTAAAAGGTTAAAAAATAAAGAGGTTGTTGGAAATTTCAAACTTTCAAAAGATTTTTTGAAATTTCTTGCTAAGCATACTGAAGGGTTTGTTGGTGCTGAGATTGAACAGATTGTAATAAATGCTCTTTTTGAGGCTTTTTCAGAATCTAGATCTATTAATTCAGAAGATTTTGTTAAAGCTGTAAAGAATATTGTTCCTTTATCTATAACTATGGCTGAAGATATTATGAGATTAAGAGAATGGGCTAATGTTAGGGCTGTTTCTGCAACTGCAAAAGAAGATAGAAAAAATTATGAAATGGATGGTAATAATATTTCAGAAGAAATTATTGAAGATGATAAACAAGGGATTTATAAAGAAAGAGGTGGAAGAACGGTGGATATATAATAAAAACCGGGATAAAACCGGGGAAAATCGGGATGAAACTGGGAAAGAGTGAAACAGGGAAAGAGTGAAACCGTGACAGATAAAGCCGTGACAGGTGAAGCGTGACAAAAAACAAAGTTATTATGTCACCGGAGAGTCGAAGACTCTTGTTACAAGCAATTTTTTCGTAAAAAAATTGCAGTCACAGTTTCTTAGGCTGTCATCCCGGTACTATTCTGAGCCGGGATCTGTTTTAAAGTAGTGAAAGTGTGAAGTGGGAAAAAGTACAAAAATCTTTAAATTAAACAAGGAGTTTTTATGTCTGTTTCGCTTGCTATGATTCCTGTTGCAATTGCTCTTAGAATAATGATGGGTGAGGAAAGTTTTAATCAGTTTGTTGAAAGTTCTCAGGTTAAAATTCCTGTTGGAGTTAAAAATTCTGATGAACTTATTAAACTTGTTAAAAAATCAGGATTTGATATTAAAAGATTTGGTAAGAGTTATAAATCTCATTATAATGGAAAAAATAATTATTTTTTTTGGGATTTAATTGATGGAATTTGGAATATTTGTTTGAATCGCTCAATTCCTAAACAAGATATTGATAGGATTTTAAATGATATTTCACAAGGTTTTGATATAAAAATATCAGCTGATATAAATATTCAAAAAAATATCAGAACATTTCCGACTATATTTAATGATGAAAAAATGCTTTTGAATACTTTGAAAAAAATAGGTCTTGAATATACGGTTGGAGATAAAAACATTATAGTAAATACTGTTGAAACACAACTTGATTTTGTTAAAAATTCTACTGGTTTTTATTCTGTTACTGTAAAAGATGAAACAAAACTTCCTGAAATCTATAAAAGTCTTACTGATATTATGAGAATTTATAAAGAAAAAGTTCAGCAACATACTTATAATAATGTTGTTGAAAAATTAGAAAAGAAAGATTATAAAATTGAAAATGAGGAAAGGTTATTAGATAATACAATAATTCTCACGGTAAGTGTTGATTAATATGGATAAAGGAAAGAAATTTAATAAATATATTAATAAGCAAGTTGATGAAAAAATTGAAAATATTATAAATTTCTTTTATAAAAATGTATTTCCTGTTAATAGATTTTATATATATCCAAATATTCCATGGAAAAAATTTGGTATTGCTAGAGAAAGGTTTGTATTTTTGCAAAAAGAAGAGCATTTACTTGGTTTTTATGATGATACTTTATTTGGAAGTGGAAAAGATGGTTTGGCAATTACCACAAGAGGAATATATTGGAAAGCAATATTTGCTGACCCTGAATTTCGTAAATTTGAACAGCTTTGTGATATGAGCATTGAATATAATAACATTAATAGGTTTTTTTTAATTGATAATCAAAAGATTTATATGAATATGCTTAATAAAAATGATATTAATAATGTTGTGATGTTTTTGAAGAAAACTAGTCATTTTTTTAAAGGATTAGAGCTTTCTTTTGAAGAAAAAAATACATTTAATAAAAAAACTGAACAACTCTTTACTGATAATAATGAATATGATATTAAAAAAACAGATTTGAATAATGCTCCAAAAGATATTCTTTTTATTCTTGAATTTTTTGATTTAGATAATACTGATAATTTCATTAATGTGAGAAAAAATCGTAATGGTTTTGATTCAATTGAAGAAGCTGGAGAGGTTTTAGGCCTTTCTCCTCATGAAATAATTCTTATGGGTAAAAATTGTTTTATTGGTAAATATAAATCAAATTGTAATAGCAATGATAATGATGATGAAATAAAAAAAACATTTAAATTTGGAAGAAGAGTAGTTGATTATTAGTGATTTAATCCGATTATTTAACTGGAGGTTACAATGTCAAAAAAACTTATTATCAAGATATTACCGGATGGTAGAATAGAAGCAAATACTTCTGGTATAAAGGGTAAAGAATGTCTTTCATATATCAAAATTCTTGAAGAACTTTTAGATGCAGAAACTTATAAGTCTGAATTTACTGAAGAATATTATGAAAAAAATATTGTTAATAATGATGTTAATATTGATAATAAAATTAATCAGGAAGTAAAAACTAAAATTTGAAAGAAGAAATTTTTATCAATAATATAATAAAAAATACAAAAGTTGAAGGTCCTGGAATTAGACATGGTCTGTGGTTGCAAGGTTGTGAAAAAAAATGTAAAGGTTGTTTTGCAAAGCATACTTGGGATATAGAAAGCGGGCAAAAATTTACTGTAAAAGATGTAGTTTCAGAACTTTCAGATTCAGAAGATGGTATTACAATATCTGGTGGAGAACCATTTTTGCAGGCAAAGAGTGTTTTTAATATTCTTGACAACTTGAAAACTAAAAGTGTTATCCTTTTTACAGGATTTACAATGGAAGAGATTTTGGAAAACAAAAATATTTTTATTTTAAAATGTATTAATAAAATAGATGTTCTTATAACAGGTAGATATGTTCAGGAAAACCCTGAAAAATCAAGACCTTTTGTAGGATCAGAAAATCAGAGATTTTGGTTTTTAACTAATAAATATTCATGGGATGATTTTAAACAATTAAAAAATTCTATTGAAATAAGGATTAAAAATAACGGTAATATTGTTATAAATGGCATGGAAAATCCTGAAAATATCAAAATGTTTAGTTATAGCGAATAAAACTGTCTATAATATATTAATTTAATTATATATTATAAAAAACGTTGCGTTTTGGTTGACTAAATAAATTTTTAAGTTTAATATTGTATTAATGAAAACAACAAATGAAAATGAAAAGATTTATATTTACCCAAGTGAAAATATTTCATCAGAATTTTTTCAGAGTATTGAAGATGAAGTTTCTAAATTACCAAAATTATCAAAAATAATCATTAATTTTAAAGATATTTCCTATATAAATTCAGAATCATTAAGTGATTTTTCAAAATTTATAATAATTATGTTATCTAAAAAAATCAAAATTGAAGTTTGTGATGTAAATAGTAATCTTATGAATATTTTCAATATAACTTGTTTAGACAGAATTGTTAAAATAAAATCCTCAACCTCTTAAACCCTAAAACTTTTTTAATAACTATTAATTTCTTTTAATTGATTTTTGTAATATAATGTAAAATGAAAAATATTAATTAATGAGAGAGATTTATGAATTATTTTGTTATAAATAAAAACAATCAATATAACAATTTTATAGTATCTCGAAATAATGAGATTTTTCAATTTCGTAAAAATATTGACAATTTTAACATTAATATTGTGGAAGGTATAAGAGGAATTGGAAAAACAAGTGTTATAAACAAGTTTAATGAAATTTTGAAAAATGAAAGAAATAAAAATACTTTTTATATATCTGTTAATTATATTAAAAATTTTGAAGATGTAAAAGACGAGTTTGATAAAAATATACTTTGTCTTCTTAAAGAAAAACAAAATTCAATTGTGTTTTTAAATTCAGATAATTGTTTTGGATTAATTGATTATATAAAAAAAGATATTTTAGTTAAAAGCCATGTTTTTTTTGAAACTTCATCTAAATATATTTTATCTAGTCAGGATATTGGAAAGATTTATATATATAGAATAAACGAATTTAATAAAAAAGAAGTTAAAAACTATATTAATACAGTTTCAGGAATGAAGTTTTATGAAAAATATTGTGATTTTTATGATGTTATAGAAAACATAAGCTGTGGTATTCCAAAACTTCTTAATAAAATATTAAGTCTTATCTCCAATTATGAAATAGAACCGAATGAAATTGAAAATTCTGATTTTCTTAAAAATATAATTGATATATATATGACAGAGAATAAAGAAAAATTCTCTTTATTTTCAAAAGAACTTCAACTACTTTCTTTCAATTGTTTTAATGTATCTTTTGATTATTTTTTTGATAATAAAAAATTTATTAATTTTTTACGATTGAATCTAATGATTGATGAAAGTAATAAAAATAAAAGTTTGAGAAAGATTTTTGCAACATATTATAGAAATTCTACTTTAAAAAAAAATAAAAATGAGATATATGAGTTGATTTTAAATAAAGTTTTTAAAAATAATATTTTTGATATTGAATGTCTTAACAAAATGCTGTTAATGTCTGAAATATGCAATAAAATAGAACAATTCGTTGATTATACTCTCAATAATATAATTCCTGTAGATGTTTATCGTAATAAATTAAATTTATTATCTGATATTGTGTGTAATATTTTAAAAAAAACTGATTATAGGAAATTTGAAGTTGAAAAAACAAGAATAATTCTAAAAAGTCTTATGTTTTATAACAAAGATGTTGAACTTGAAAATGATATTGAAAAGCTAAAAAATGATGTTGAGTATTATTCAATTAAAGGTAATTATTATATGGGAATTAATGATTTTGCAAAAGCACTTAATAGTTTTGCAAAAGGTATTGAAAAAGATAATGATATTTTAAGACAAATTGTTATTAATTATAGAATGAGCAATTGCTATATTGCCCTCCATGATTTTAATAAAGCTTATGAAAATTATGCAAAAACTATTGAAATTATAGAAAATCTTGAAAAAATTGCAGACAAAAATGACAAAAAAAGTTTTTTTATTATTAACTCAATTAAAGGTGCTATTTATCGTTCAAAAGGTTTTATAAGTTTGAATAAATATAGAATATATGAAGCTATTGATTATTTTATCAGAGCTGAAGAAAAACTTGTTTTGTTAGAAGATTTTTTTGGGCTTTCTACAACATATTCTATGATTGCTCTTTGCTATACAAGACTTGATAAATTCGGATTATCTTTGAAATATTATAGAAAACATGTAGTTATTGAAAAAAAATTAGCTTCAAAAAATCTTAAAATATTAAGATTGAATTTTATTATTGATTTTTACCTTATACTTAAAAAAACTGAAAAAGCTAATAAGTTTATTAGAATATTAGAGTCACAACTTGAAAGAGGTTTTTTGACATATCGTTATAGAATTGCTATGTATGATGGTTTGGTTTCGATTTTTAAAAATGATTTTGAAAAAGCCGTTTATTATCTTGAAGAAACTCTTGATATTTTAAAGGATAATTCTTATCATCTTTCAAATCTTCCTCTTCTTTTTAATTATGCTAAATGTCTTTTTTTAATCAAAAAAACCGAACATGCAGCTGAAGTGTTCAAAAAAGTTCTTGATATTTCTGAAAAAAATAATATGGAAATGTTCAGATGTCTTACTATGTTTTTTTTAGGTAAAATATACACAGATACTAGACATTTTTATTTTGAAATTTACTCAGATATTCTTAAAGAACTTCCTGCCGAAGCTAAGCAGTTTGTAATTAAAGAGATTGAAGAATTTAATAATATGGAAGATTATTTTCAAAACATGTATCCTTATAATGTTAGTAATATTGAGGGTACAAAGAATTGTGATAACTATGATATTTTGAAAATCAGATCAAATAAGAGTAATTATAAGTTTTTTATTGATTTTGAAAATCTTGAAATGCTTATTGATGGTGTGGAAAAAAATCTTTTCAGAAAGAGAAATCTTATAAAGACTATTATTGTTTTGCTTGAAGCTAATGGTAAAACTATTTCACCTGATGAGATTTTTGCCAAAGTATGGGGTAGGAATATTTCTGAAAAATCAGATAAAAACCTTTTGAGAGTTACAATTCACTCTATAAGAAAAATTGTTCCTGATTATGTTGTTTATGATTCTATAAATGATGGATATTCTATAAATGGAGTAGATAAATATTGTATAATTAGGAAATAAGAGAGTTAAAGGGTTAAAGGGTTGAGGGTTAAAGGGTTGAGGATAATAGCGAAAAAAAGTTATTGCTTTTTTAGTGAGGTTTTTAAACTAGACCGAAAGGTCTTTACTAACGAGCGAAGCGAGTGCTAACTGTATTTACCACTTTACTGTTTGCAGGGTTTTGTTTTTAACCCTCAACTTCTTAAACTCACTAACTTTATTTATTGTTGTCTATTCTGAGCCGGGATCTG
>Ga0265293_10009182_pt1 | contig 14305 bp, 12 predicted proteins | sample Munlanlewell138R_FD_192505 | JGI IMG/M metagenome (GOLD analysis project Ga0265293, IMG submission 192505) | Leachate microbial communities from a municipal landfill in Southern Ontario, Canada - Leachate well 138R | ecosystem: Engineered > Solid waste > Landfill > Unclassified | place: Canada...
CCAACGGGGAATAGGCTATTTTACCGCCTCAGATGCTCGCCAACAAGTCTTGAAACGCAAGCAAGAAGCATTCCTGCATAATGAACTACCCAACCTCTTTACAACTATGCAACAACTCGGTCTTACGTTAGAGAACATTCAAAGTCAATATCAAAGATATATTCAGGAGAAGCAAAAATCATGAAACAAAAAAGATATCTAAAAACTAGTAATATAGTTCTTATGGCAGGAGGTTTACTACTTGTAGTGCTCCTACTGGCATCCATTATTTCTGCTAGAATTGTGTTCGATAAAACAACAATTATCCAATCCCCCCAAGATAAAATTATCGTACTCGATTCAAACTTTTAAGAAATAAAATTGATTCTAACGCAATTTACTCAATGGGATGGGGCAACCTGAAAAAAGAGGTGACAAACTCGCCTCTCTCATAATTCATATTTCACATAGGAACTAGCTCAAGAGTGGAAAGTTCTCTCCATTATAGCTTCGTTTAAAAGTCTATGATATGCAGGCCTGTCACCTAGTCCATTGGTCTGAAAACTATTTCTGAAATTCACCTCCGTTTTGGAGGTTTTTTTGTCGTCAATTACATCCTTAGAAAATCTATTAAGTTGCTGTGATATATGAAAATATAATTGCTTTTCATCTCTTTTTATTGTATAATAATGATACAAACAGAAGAGGTGTGTATGTCAGAAAATAATGCAAAAATGCAACTTTTACTTGAATATCTAAGAGAGATTCTCAACTGTTTTAGACCCGCTTTTTCCCGTAATGCTGCGTTTGAAAATTTTAAGTTGGCTGTCATCGGGTTCTTGATTGCAGATGAAACGACCGCAGTCACTGATCTCGTGAGGTATTTCGATTATAATGATGATCTTGACCGGCTTTATGAGAAACTCATCAAATTTTTTCACGCATCTTCTTATTCGATTCAGAGCCTGCAAGAGATTTGGCTCGATGTCATCGGTGAACTCACTTGTAGTGTTAAGATTGGGAAGTTTAGCCTGCTTGCTGGCGATGGTGTGAAGGTGATGAAATCAGGCCGGCATATGGCTGCTGTCAAGAAAATGTACCAAGAGTCAGAATCGGTGGCGAAGCCCGCATACATTTGGGGCCATATGTATGGATCCACTGGTATTATTATCGGCAACGGTGATGCGAAATCTTTTTGTCTGCCCATTGAGACCGCTATCCAAGATGGCAACTCCCTCATAGAGACATGGAGAAATCCTTCCTATACGAGTGATAGTCATGTCGTACAAATGATGGCGAGTGCTGGCAAATGCCTCAAGACCGTAAGATCTTGCATCCTCGCCATGGATCGGTACTTCCTGACCATACCTGCGGTACGGGCCTTAGCTACCACTAATGCCTTAAAAGAACATGTACAGCAGGAGCTTTCCATGATTCTTGTCACTAAAACCAGAAGGAATGGCATAGCGTTTGAGCCGCCACCGCTGGAGAAGAATTCACACAAAAGGGGACGCAAAAGAAAGAAAGGAGCTTCTGTAAAGCTCTATGAACTGTTTGAGCAGAAGAAGGATGAGTTCGTAAAAACAAAAATACATATCTATGGGAAGGAGCAGGAAGTTGAATATTACTGCATCGATTTACTCTGGGGTCTGGGCTTGTATTACCCTATGCGGTTTGTACTGGTGAAGAATAATGGAATGTGTTCTATCTTAGTATCCTCAAGCGACACCTTAACTCCTGAGCAAATCATTCGTTCCTATGCTTTCAGATGGGAGTGCGAAGCCGGCTTCAAAGATGCTAAACACACCATAGGTACCTTCTCTTCCCATTTTTGGACCCGTTCGATGCCTCGTCTTAATCGATATAGCAGGAAGGGCTCAATTGATCCTCTGGCATGTATTGATAATGAGCAGAGCAAGAAAAAAATCATCAGTAACTACGAGGCTTTCGGCAAGTTCGCCATGGTGGGCAATATTGCACAAGGAATTCTACAGTTATTATCCCTGAAAGCGCATGCGCTAGAGTATGAGCCAACTAAGTATCTGAGGAGTCGATCCCAGCAGGTGATGAGCGAGGATTCTATGAACTATGAGCTGAGAAAGGTAATAAAGTGGGGTATTGAACCCTTTTGCTCCGAGCCAATACCCCGTTTAATTACTCCGATGCTTGCTTCCTGATGGGAAAAAAGCGAACGGATCTGTAGAAAAGTCCTCATCTGTGTAATCCCGACTAAAGGTAACCACAGAAGGAACCTACTCCACTCAAAGAATGACCACAAAATAGCTGATGGTCAAGCCTTGCATACCCTTAAGAATGCAGAAAATTTCCAAAAACATCTCTGCAGCATCATTTCAACAAAAAAACCTAGAAAAAAGTACTTCCAATATTCTTGGAGCCACAGATTCAACAGCTTTGGCTAAGAATGACCGTGGGTTAGGGAGAACTTTCCACTCTTGAGTAGTAACTAGAATTACCTAGATTTTAACTACCTGTTTAGTCTCAAGAGACTCCTGAATTGCCAACATCACCTTCATAACATAGAGAGAGTGACGCGGTAACGCTTGTGTTACAGGTTCTCCCTTAGCTATCTGTTCAACAAAGTAGCGCAACTCAAGTAAGTATGCATCGGTTTCATCTATCTTTTGAACTTCTGGTTCTGCCCCATTTTTAAAGAGCACTGCTGACCGAACAGCTCCACCTACATTTTCCAGATTAAACCCAGCTATGAAATTGTACTCGTAAGAAGCATCATGTCCTACTAGACGCATAGTCATAGTGAATGGATAATTCTCTGTCATCTCAAAAGCACCTTCTACAGCTGCTCTTTGCCCGTTCTTGAAGGTAATTGTCGATAAAACGTGGTTCCAACATCCATTTCTATCTTTTTCACCGATCGCATAGACCTGATCTACATCACCAAAAAGATGGCACATATAATCAACATCATGGATATGGAGGTCAAATAGTCCTCCACCCGATTTCTTGGGATCACGGTGCCACGTGGACCAGTTTGGATGTTGAGCAAGTCTGCTCATAGTAACCATTTTAATGGTTCCTAGTTCTCCGGCATCAACAAATTCTTTGGCACGAACATACTCAGGCCAGAATCGGATGACTTGGCCAACCATTAAGGTCTTACCAGCTTTTTCAGCAGCCTCTACCATTTTCTCAGCCGATTCATAGGTGAGAGTAAATGGCTTTTCACAAAGGACATGAACATTGTGCTTGAATGCCAAAAGGACATATTTTTCATGAAGAAAAGTAGGAAGGCATACATCGACAATATCGAGTTTTTCTTTGCTGAGCATATCTTCTGCTTTTTCATAAAAGGTACAATTGTTCTCTTTGGCTAGTTTTTTCCCAGCCTCAATATTCAAATCGGCAATTGCCACCAAGTGGGCATCCTTAATCTGAGCATAAGCCGCCGCGTGTTGGGCTCCAATGAACCCTGCTCCCATAATTCCTATTCGTAACATATGTTAAGTCTCCTAATCCAAGTATGAAAAAATACGTGACATCGTAGATGATGTGTTATAAATGATTTGTTCAGAAAAATACCTGTAAGGAGGCATCATTTCTGCATTACAATAACCATCGTATCCGATCTCTTGGAACGCATCCATTACCGCTGGGTAATTGACGTCTCCAGCAAGTAAATCCACAAACGAACCAAACCCACCTGGTTCACGTCGATAATCTTTAAAGTGAACCTTCTTTATACGACTCCCAAGAATTTTAATCCAATGCTCGGGATATCCAGTGAGTAGAACGTTTCCTACATCAAAGTAAGCGCCTACATATTCTGAATTAAACGATTCAATGAACGAGCGAAATTCAAGCGGAGAGAGGAGAAACTTATTCCAAACATTTTCAATACCCATCGCCACTTTGTGTTTTTTCGCGATAGGTTCAAGCATTCCGATTGCCTCTTGAGAACGCTCATACACTTCATCGTATCTGCAGACTTCACTTCCTGGAACAAAATCGACGCCAACATAGCCCGGAACAACTAACACAGTATCAACACCGAGAATAGCCCCTGCATTGATGAGGCGCTTAATTACATCCCGAGCCACCTCACGGTTCTTGGGATTATCACTCGTGAGAGAATTTTCCCAAGGGACCCAAGAAGCTAAACTTGAAATCTCTATGCCAATATCGTCACACATTTGTTTTACAGCCGCGATATCAGAGTCATTGGCATGCAAACCAAGTTCTCCTGTTTCAGCCATACAAAACTCAATGCCATCAAATCCAGCATCCTTTGCCAACTCAGCAGCTTCCCGGAGCGGTGTTTCATCAGGAAATGACCAAAAATTTATTCCTTTTTTCACATAAATCTCCTCTGCAGATTTTTTCTTAGTTACAATCAGCACCTAAAGGACCAGCAAGTTCCCTCATGAAGAAAAGCTTACCAGCCAGTGTTGGCATGAAGCTCGCGGGTACCCACATATCAGGCCCATAGCGAAGTGCAGTCCACAGAGAAACTCCCTGCCATTGCATCCCACGCCCCAAGACACCATCACACCCACCAATTATGGTATCAGATTGTAAAAAGAGCCCTGGTCCTACCGTATTAGCTCGTGCTGGTACTGCTGTATAACGGCTCTTGAAACTTGTGATTGCATTTTGTTCAATGGTGAGGGGGTGTAGCTTCGCGCCAAGGCGGTGCGTTTGCTTCTTCCACTCTTCGACGGAATCAAACTCAGCAGCAAAATGAGGCTCCCAAAACGCTATGTGGAAAACTCTTCCAATACCAAAGACCGTGGTAAGATGCCCCCCTTCCGCTTTAATCTTGGCGATTTTTTTGGCATACGTCGGTAAATTTTCTTTTGTGGCAAAATTTCTTTGTGAAACGGGAACACTCAGGTCTCCTAATGGTCCATAAAAGGCAGCTTCCATTGCATTTTGGAAAGCACCAGGATCGTTAGAATCTAACGTATTGCCTTCTCCATCACTCCACTCGTCCATATTAAATCCATGAACATGATCACAACTCACATTCCAAGCCTTCAGAAAATAAACAACCCATCGGTACATCCCCATAGGGCCTACGGGAAGAATTAAGGCTAGTTGTTTACCTGCATCCCGTGTATTTTTGATTGTTAAAGCTATTTCATGCCCCATCAACATGCCAAAATCTTCGAGCGAATCGCAAGGGATCGGCTCGAAATCTTTATGCCAAAAGTTTTGACGATCAAGAATAGTTGCCGGATCATTTCCTGCACAAGCATCAATACGCGCTAAATCCCAACCTGCCGGATAAAAATTTTCCAACAAGGATCCTTTGATTGTTGATAATAAATTCATTACACACTCCTTCTGCATATTATCTTCAAGGAAGCAATCGCTTCGTAGTCATACGTGGCCAAGTGCTACACTGTCTAAATCCCTCTGCATAAGGGACCCCACACTGTAAACCGCGAAACTTAGAACAAGTACGAACAAAATCGATAAAATCGATTCCATCATGATCGCGCATCCAAGTAATTTGGCTTTCATGACACGCGAGAGCTTCTAATTTCATCTCAATTTCTTCACTGATATCTACATATTCAGTTGGTAAAAAATCGACACCAGCGAGAGTATCCATATAATAAAGGGGAACAACTGCCCCTGCTTTATTGTATTCTGGATACTTTTGCACGACTGAAGCATGAAAACTAGCTCGAAAGGCCATTAATCCAGCTTCAATATGATCACGCATATAATCTTGTTGCGAATGACTAATAATCACTTCCGGTTGCACTTCTCTCATAATGCGAATCATCTCTTTATTTAACACTTCATCCATCGAATTGACACTTAAGTCGGAAATATCGAAGGTAATAGCTTCCGCCCCGATTACTTTAGCGGCTTTTTCTGCTTCCTTGTTACGAATTACTCGTAACTCTTTAGGCGGAATCTCTACGTGTCCGAGATTACCATTAGTAATATGGCATGCTACCACCTTATGGCCTGCTTTTACATAACGTGCTAATGTACCAAAACACGCAATCTCCAAGTCATCAGGGTGACAACCAATTGCCAGGATATTCATATGTTCCTCCTATTAGTGTGATATTATCTACTTCTTATCTACGGTCTTTACGAATATTATCCAAATTACTTAGTATTACAGCGATGACAATGATCGCTCCTGATATAGCCGTTTGTGCATAAGGCCATACTGAAAGAATATTCATAGCATTGTTAATAATTCCCAGGAGCAATACACCAATAAATGCGCCACCGATAGTTCCACGACCACCATCAAAGGTGATACCTCCAATAATTGCCGCAGTAAGAGCTCTTAATTCGTACCCACTTCCAGCAGTAGCAGTAATTGAGTCGAGACGAGAAACAAAGACTATGGAAGCAATTGCACAAATTACTCCACTGATCGAATAGAGAATTATCTTATAACGATCAATGTTAATCCCACTCAAGTATGCGTTTCGTTCATTCCCTCCAATTGCAACTATGCGCCGACCAAATCGAGTATAATTGAGTAAAATAAAAGCAACCGCAACCATCACAATAAGAAATATTAACATAACGGGAAACACGCCAAATATTCGAGTCCGTCCGATAAAATCAAACTTGCGACTGAAATTCATAAACTGGCCACCAGTTATCATAAGGGATGTACCAAAAAATATTTGACTGGTTCCCAATGTTATAATCAAAGGAAGACAACGGCTTTTAGCAATAATCACTCCATTAAGAAACCCACAAACAAGTCCGGTGAGTAAGCCAAGAGTTATTGCTAAGGTAACACTTCCTTCTCCCATAATTACTTTGGATGTAACCACACCTGAAAGAATCATAATATTGCCAATAGAGAGATCAATGCCACCACTAATGAGAAGCAAAGCCATAGCCATAGTAAGAATACCTAAGACAGATATTTGTTGGAATATGGCTACAATATTACGTATATCCACAAATTTCGGGCTAATTATAGTCACCACCACAGTAATTAATAAAATTACTGCAATCATGAGTACCCGTTGGTCTTTGAAGGATATTTTCCCAAAAAAGTTTTTTCTTTTTACTTGTTCCATAACATTACATCCCCAATGCACTTTTAATTATTCTTTCTTCGTTGATTTCATCATGAGGAATTTCTCCGGCAATTTCCCCTTTCCGTACCACAAGAACCCGATCACTCATACTTATAAGTTCAGGCATATCGGAAGAGACCATGATAATAGATTTGCCCTCTTTTGTGAGCATCGACATTAATCGATAAAACTCGGCCTTTGAATTCACATCAATTCCACGTGTTGGTTCATCAAATACATAAAAATCGGATTCGGCAAAAAGCCACTTCCCCAGTACTACTTTCTGTTGGTTCCCGCCACTTAGATTCTGGACTTCTTGAAAGAGACTTGGAGTCTTAATATCCAAGGTCTCTATTAAAGGTTCAACCAACGGCTGGTGCCTTTTAATGTTGAGAAAGAAATTCTTGATCTTCCTTCCCAACCCAACAATCGTCATGTTTTCTAAAATACTTTGTCCTAACATTAAGCCTAATTGTTGCCGATCTTCCGTTATATGGGCAAATCCTGCTTGAATACTATCTTCGGGGCTATGTAACATAAGTGACTTCCCTTTGTATTCAATAATTCCTGCGTAGTAACGATCCGCTCCAGTCAAGGCTCGTACAATCTCTGTACGACCAGAACCAACCATCCCAGCAAGCCCAAGAATTTCCCCAGAACGAACTTCAAAAGAAATTTTAGGGGAATCCTTTGTAAGCTGCAGATCTCGCACACATAACACTATTTCGCCAACTTCGTGTTGTTCTTTTTGATAAAACATATCTACAGAGCGCCCCACCATATCCATGGTAATTACATCTAAATCCATATCTCGGCTTTCATTTTTATATGTATTAACAACGAGTCCGTCTCGAATAACGGTAATGCGGTCTGCTATCTGCACCACCTCTTTAAGAAAGTGAGAGATATAAATAATACTGATACCTTGTTTAGCAATCCGTTGAGTAAGCGCAAGGACCGTGCCTACGTCTTTTACGTTGAACATAGAAGTAGGTTCATCCATCAAGAGAATCTGCGGCTTAAGAACTAAGGCTTTAAGAATCTTCACGTATTGCTGCTCGGAGACTGAAAGGTTTTCAACCTTCCGTCGTACATCAAGTACAATACCAAGTTTCCCAACCTCTTCTTGAGCACTCTTTTCGGTACTTGCCCGATCCAATAAACCAAATCGTGTAGTTTTTTCTAGGCCCACGAACATATTTTCTGCCACACTCATCGATGGTATAAGGTCGTTCTCTTGATAGATGATACTAATTCCTAGCTCTTGAGAGAGCCTTGGAGTCAATGCAGGATAGGAATCGCCATTAATAGTAATTTGCCCACCATCTGGATTGTGAGCACCGCTGAGGACCTTCATGAGGGTTGATTTGCCAGCCCCATTCTCACCAACAAGACAGTGAATCTCCCCCTTATAAAGGTCGAATGTAATGTCTGATAATGCCTGCACCCCTGGAAAAGACTTTGAGATATTTATCATCTCTACCAATGGGGTTTTACTTTCATATGCAAAACTCATATACAATTACCTTGTTCATAAAAGAACATCGAAACTTGATGTTGCCCCGAATTAATCAGGACAACATCGTCAATACAATTAGTTATCGAGTCCACCAATAAATGCAAGTGCCATTTTGGGATCTTCCCAAGTAATAACCTTGTCCATCTCTGCTAATGTCGCAGGAACAACTGGAAGTGGAGTGAATTTAGGTAAGTTGCGGTTTCCCTTAACAACATACTGATAAAGATTCTTAAATGTTTGAACGCCTTGGATTGATACCGGAGCGGTAATATTTGCAGCTTGGATACCATCTACCATCATTTGGAGACCACCTGGAGATCCCCCTGTACTAATTATAGGGATATGTTCCATGCCAGCTTCTATCAGAGCATTGTAACACCCCTTAGCCTGAAGGTCGTTATTAGCAAAAATAACATTAAACTCGGTACCAGTTTGGATGAAATTCTGAGTAACATCCATAGACTTCTCTGTTTGCCAGTCCCCATGTTCAAGTCCAACAATCTTCACATTCGGGAAATCTATTAAAGCACGATCAATACCTTCCTGATAAGTTTCATACACGCCGCCACCCTTGGCTCCTGCGCAAAAGAAAACTTTGGGATCATCGTAAGTGTTATTGATAAATTCAATTGCACCATATCCGATGTCGCCGTACAAGCAAGCTACTGTAGAAACATAATCACCGGCATCTGCTGGTGGTGGGAGATTTTCTACAGTCACGGGAATTCCAGCATCATTTCCCATGCGAATCAGTGTAGCAACTTGGTCAGGGGAAATCGGGAATACCGAAATACCGTCAACCTGCTTCTGAATTAAGTCTTCCATAGCAGCAACAGATCTTTCAAGATCGTTATTAGCATCTAAGATAATAGTGTTTATCCCTGCTAGTTCTCCAGCATATTTAAATGCCTCGGCACTATACATATTCCATTCGTCTTGCATATCAAAAGCTATGTAACCAAATGTATAGCCTTCTTTTTGTTCACTTCTACCAGCTGCTGCCAACGGTAAGGCAATCAGGGCGATGAGAACAATCGTTGCGATGAATGTCATTTTCTTCATACTTTTTCCTCCTCAATAGCCAGTATAGAGCAGTTCTACGAACCCCTACCTACACTTGACTTGTTTAAACAAATCCATTTTTCTTATAGAAGTCATACGCATCCTTCACAGCAGTATCTACCACGGGAAGGTCTTCTGGCTTCTTATCACGCATAGTAAACCCTTCAGTAAACTCAATTTCGGTACTGATTGGACCATCAAAGCCCTGCGAATCCAAGTATTCAAGAGTCTCTTTAAGCTTGAGCCAGCCTTTACCAGGAGCAGGGAAATCCCACACGTCTTTTTCGCCACCTTTATCTTTCAGGTGTACATAAGCAACGTTTTTAGCACATTCTTTGATATCCTCTTCAGGTAATTTCTTACCATAGAACATAACATTGGCTGTATCATAGTTAATTCCGAGATATTTCGAGCCAACCTTATCTACCAGTTTACTCATCAGAGCCCCAGTTGCGTGCTCACCATGAGTCTCAAGCACCAGCTTGATACCTAGTTTTTCACACAATGGTAACACCTTCTTAAGATTCTCTACTAAAAGATCATCTTGTGAGTATTCTTTAGTCGCATTGTGAGCCTCACCTGTTGATGAGATGATGAACTTACACCCTAACTTACCGGCAAGTTCAATATTTGCAGAAAAATCTTCAAGTCGTTTTGCATCCATGAGATCACAGTGACCGCTCAGACCAATTGGCTTAAGGTTATACTTCTTTAACATTTTCTTCACATCTTCCAACTCGGCATCGGTCATATTGGCTTTCACATGTTCAGTCCAACCCGCAACTGCGGTGAGTTCAACATACTTAAACCCAGCTGCAGAAATCCCTTTAAGTGCCTCTTCAAGGGTGAAGCCGTGGTAAGTATTGGTACTTACAGCTACAATATGTTTCATATTTACTCCTCCTAATTTTCACCAGCTTTTTGCTAGTGGGTATTAATCAGCGTTAACAGATGATAACATCTTCCTCTTTCTGTTCAGTGATACGCATAATGTTGTTTATATAGTATTTAGCAGCTCCACGATTTTTACAAATTGGTGGAAGTTCGGTGTAAATAATTTTAACACCGCTTGCTATTATACTTGAACCATAACATGCGATAACTTCCTTTACCATATCGAGAAAGGATTTACCAAATATTTCTATTCCGCCCCCAATCACAAGAATTTCAGGGTCGAAAATACGTAACACATTATTTATCCCAAAACCAATAATTGTTGCAACTTCCCTCATTGCATCAATTATTTCCTGCTCATCAGAAAGAAAAGCCTGAGCAACTTGGTGCAGTGTAGCCTGACTAAGATCTCCCTCACAGATATTAAAAAGGGTACTTTTAGAAGTATCTTTTACCGCGGCTACGGCCCGCTCTACAATTCTTGGGGTGCTAATAAGCCGCTCTAAACAACCTCTATTTCCACATGTACAGAGGGGACCATACATGTCAACCGAAGTGTGTCCAAACTCTCCCGCCATCCCAAAAGAACCACGATAAATCTTACCGCGATAAATAATCCCAGCCCCAACGCCAATATTGACATTAATGTAGACTAAGTTCTGAACCTTTCGATTAAGCACAAACTCTCGTTCTGCGTAGGCATAAAAAGCCGATTCATTCCCGATGACAACAGGTCGTGCGGCAAATATTTTTCTCACATCTACTAAAAATTCTTTTTGGGTTTGTACATCCAGCACTGTAGAAATAATCTTACCACCTTTTACATCTACAATAGCGGGAATCGTGATACAAAGCGCACCAAGTTTGTCGCTATCAAGCCCTTGCGATTTTTCCATAATCAAATTATGTAATGTTTCCACATAGTTTGCATGATTAGTTGTAGGAAAATAGAACCGTTCTAGCTCGTTACACGCCAAATCATAAAGCACATACCGAAACCCATCCCGCTCCCAAGCAATAGTAGGAATTTGTAAACGATCAGGATTTACCTTAAGTAAAATTGCTCTCCGTCCAATTTTGTTGGACTTTTCGACACCGCTTGTAACTATGAGTCCACTTGCAATCATGTCATCAATTAGAGTTGAGACTGTAGTGGGACTTAGTTTGGTTATGGTAGCAAGAGATGCTCTTGATATCTCTTTTTCCGTAAAAATAAGGTCAAAGAGCCTTTTCAGATTGCGCTCTTTTACCATGAGTTGGCTGGGTAAATCATTAGTACTTCGTTTTAGAAAGCCTGTAGTTACCAATTCCCCTCCCGACTCATAAAAATATTATCTTGTTGAAAAATAATAACTTATATTAATTTGTCCAATGAACGTATAAATTATATTAGCACATTCAAACATAGTGTCAAGGAAAAAATCCTATAAACAACTAAACACTAGCCCGAATATGAATATTTCCTGTATGGATGAAACTGTGGTTTAATGAATTAAGACTAGGGATAAAATCCCTGAAGGAGAAAGGAAGAGGAAGCCCGTTGTTTGTTAGTCACTTTCAATGACTTCCTCTTCACCAATACATATGAGAACAGTATCACCAGCCCAGCTTAAATTCAAGAACTGTTGATAGTAGTAGGAGAATTTCTTAATTTCTTATATCGACTTGGATCCCCCGCAGGTCCCAAGCAGCTTTTAACATCGCAAAGAACTTATCATTTGGAAGATAATCGGGAACCGAGTTTCCGGTTCCTAATGCAAAAGAACCTTTTTTCGCGGTCTTCTCTAGTAATGCTAATGAACGATTATAGACAGCTTCATTGGATTCCATAATCATATAATTAACATCAATTCCACCAAGGATGGCAATATCCTCATGATATATCTCCCAGACTTTTTCTACTGGGAGAATAGCATCTTCAAACGAATGCTTACCATCATAATTATCGCTAATCCAATGGAACACTGGATAGACATTCCCGCACGTATGTAAGAGCGCTGGTTTATGAGCCTCGTGGATAGCGCTGGCTATCTTTTCATGCCATGGAATTAGCCATTTGGCCATATGCTCTGGTGATAAAAGAGTTTGTGTATTAAACCCCCAATCATCATTTGACAAACAAGCTCCAACTGCATCAAAGGTAGCTACTTCACGATAATAACGGACTAAACGACTCCCTACAGCCTCAAAAATAGCTTCAACAAGATCTTCTTGGTCGACGATCATATAGCATAAGTTCTCATACCCAGTTAAAGAAATAACAATCTCTTCGACTCCCCCTGGGCCGCTGGGAATCAGCTTCATCCCTTCGGGTAAATGGGCAGCAACCTTCTCTAGATAACGAAAATCAATGTTAGTATAATCGGGCCAAGGATAGGTTTCGAATGCTTCCCAAGAATCGAGGTGAGACCCTTCATTCAGTGAATAGGTTCGTTTATCACCATGGTGCTCTCTGAGCTCTGGGAAAAATAACGGCTGAGGTGGCAATAATGTTGCGTAATCATAACCTAGATGATTAAAAGCTAACATCATTTTCATCCTCTCTGTAAAGTCGGCATCACCACAGGGGATCTCGGCAGGATCGACTACTGCATCGTACACATTATCATTCATGTAAAACTCAAATAAAACAGGTCTTGAAGGACTTTTTTTCTGTAACACTGTCAATAGCTCTGAGAAATCTGGTTGCATCGAAGACATTTTTTACACCTCACAAAGCACGATTATACCAGTGCAACCTCTAAATGCATAGATAGACACTAAACATAAGAAGTCCTCTCTGTTTTTATTGCTATCATAAATAAAACCCAGTACCATACAACCACAAAGGAGACGCTGTATGATCGAAAAACATGAACGTATCCGCTACATTGCACTACTTTGCATGCTCCTAGGCATTATCCTAGCTGGCTTCACTGTTGACGGAGTTCATAAAAGTTTGGTTGACTTCATAAAAATACAAACTTCTAGTTCACGCCTCATTCAAGATTTCACCGCTATAGGTGTAGGAGGAGCTCTCGTAAACGCCTCTTTGGTTGCCTTAATAGGATTAAGCTTGGTATTTTTCTCTTCGGTCTCCCTTTCTGGACCCACATTAGCTGCAGTGTTCACTCTGTTAGGTTTTGGTCTTTTCGGTAAAACTCCCTTAAATAACCTTCCTATTATGGCAGGAGTCTGGATAGCAGCTCGTTTTGCCCGTAAAACTTTAGGCTCCTATAGCCTCATAGCTCTTTTCGGAACCGCTTTGGGCCCCTTAGTTACCTACCTTATGTTTGAAACTGCATTGCCCCTACCTCTCTCCATTCCTGTGGCAATTATGGCTGGCTTAGTTACAGGAATAATCCTCCCAGCTATTGCTGGCAGCATGTTACAACTACACCATGGCTACAACCTCTATAATATCGGCTTTAGCTGTGGATTTATCGGACTATTTGCCTCCTCTGCTCTGCGAGCCTCCAATCGGATGCAACCCATCTTTATCCTCTGGAATACTCAAAGACATGTAGTCTTAGTCGTCCTTATTCCTGCTGTTGTTATCCTCCTCTTTAGCGTAGGGATTATATCCTCACATGGATCTCCCAAGAAACTCTTTACAGACACAAAAAAATTACAACGTTTAAGTGGAAGACTTCCCACTGACTATTTCGATGTTGTTGATTCAGGGGCTCCATGGCTAAACATGGGACTTTTAGGAATAGCTTCAGTCCTCTTTGTCCTCCTCTCCGGTGCACCTTTCAATGGACCAGTTTTAGGAGGTATTTTCACTGTAATTGGATTTGGAGCCTTTGGTAAATCGCTCAAAAAT
>Ga0265293_10009184_pt1 | contig 14304 bp, 8 predicted proteins | sample Munlanlewell138R_FD_192505 | JGI IMG/M metagenome (GOLD analysis project Ga0265293, IMG submission 192505) | Leachate microbial communities from a municipal landfill in Southern Ontario, Canada - Leachate well 138R | ecosystem: Engineered > Solid waste > Landfill > Unclassified | place: Canada...
GATGAATGATGATTTGAAGCAAAGGGTCAGAAAAGCACGTAAAAGTTTTTTAGCAATAGCAGTAAGTTATTTCATGGGACTTTTTAACGATAATTTTTTCAAGGAAGCAGCTCTTTTTATCGCAGTAGCAGAAAATAATCTTACAATTCAATCAGGAGCGGCAGCACTTTTTACAATATGTTATCTTTTCTCGGCAGCACCAGCAGGCTGGTGTGCAGATAGATTCTCAAAAGGAAATGTCATTATATTATCAAAATTAGCCGAACTTGTTGCCATGATAGCAGGAGCATTCGGAATGTGGTATGGGAACTGGTGGCTAATACTTGCAATGATAGGAATAATGGGAGCACAGTCAGCTTTTTTCAGTCCGTCAATGAATGGTTCAATTCCTGAACTATATCCAGAAGAATATGTTCAGAAAGCAAATTCAATTGTAAAAGTAATTTCTACCACAGCAATATTTGTTGGAATGGCAGCCGCGGGATATACTCTTGATAAAGTCGGAGTGAGTTTTTTTAATATCCCGACAGGAAGATTTTTAATTGGGGTTTACATTCTTATTGCAGCAGTTACAGGTTTTGTTGTCAGTCTGTGGGCACCGAAAATTGAGGCAAAATCACCAGATTTAAAATTTCCATGGAAAGGTCCCATTGAATCAGTTATGGAATTAATGGCTGTAAAAAAAGATAAACAGTTGTTTTTTGTAGTATGCACCGATATATTTCTATGGGCACTTGCAACAACAATAACTCTGCTTATGGTCAATCTCGGCACAATAGAATTCGGATTATCAAATACTGCAACTGCTGTAACTAAAATAATGTTTTTAATCGGAATAGCCCTTGGCGGTATATTAAGCAATTTTATTGTAAATGAGCATAATTTTTTTAAATATATTGTTCCAACGCTTCTTCTTACGTCAGGTTTTCTTCTTACAGCAGGAATATTGCCAGCTATTTTTTATGGTAGCAGATTAATAATTTATTTTGTTATAATGTTAATAAGTTTTACAGGAGTAGCTGGTGGAATGAATCTAATACCAGTTGAAAGTTTTATTCAGATAAGACCTGATAAAAATAAAAAAGGAAGAGTAATAGCAGCAGTTAATTTTGGTGTTTTTGTTGGGATGACAATTGGAGCAGGAGTATTATTTTTACTGAATAAATTTGTAGCACCGTCAGCTGGATTGACAGTATTAGGAATAATCACATTATTATATGCATTAGGAGCGAAAAAATGGCTGCAAAATTAATTTGCTATATTGGACAGATAATACTTCTTTTAAGATACCGGGTGAAAATTAAAGGAATAAATAAAATTTTTGAAAAAGGAAATAGAGGAATTCTTCTTCTGCCAAATCATCCGGCGCTGATTGACCCTGTAATTCTGATGTGCTATCTTTTTCCTTATTTCCGTCAGAGAACTCTTTCAGATAAAGATCAGGCTGATAGACCTGTTATAAAATGGTTTGCTACTTTATTTAAAGTAATAAAACTTCCAGATGCCGCAAAATATGGTTCTCAGGTTCTTGAAGAAGTTGATAAATCATTAAAAAAATGTTCTCAGAGTCTTGATGATAATAAAAATGTAATTATCTATCCAGCAGGACACATAAAAAAAAGTAAATTTGAAAATATTGGTGCAAACAGTGGAATATCAACCATACTTGAAAATTGCAGAAAGAAACCAAGGATTGTATTGATAAATACTTCCGGTTTATGGGGAAGTGATTTTTCAAGAGCCGATGGAAAATATCCTTCGGTTGAAAAAATACTTAAAAAATCTCTCAAAGTAATGCTTTTTAACCTGATATTTTTTATTCCAAAAAGAAAAGTAACTATTGAATTTTTTGAAGCTGAAGATTTTCCTTTCGATAAAAGCAAAAATGAAATAAATTCTTATCTTGAGAATTTTTATAACAAAAAAGCTCATCCAAGAACTTATAACGCATATTATTTTTTTGAAAAAAATAAAACTCAGATACTTGCAGAGCCTGAAAAACTAAAAATTGAAACAGATATGGAAAATATATCTCAGAATGTTATAGCTCTTGTTAATTCAAAGATACACGAAATATCAGGGATAAAAACATTTTCGCCAGACGCTGAACTTGCTTCAACTTTAGGTATGGATTCTCTTTCGAGAGTGGAGCTTGCAGTGTGGATTGAAAAAGAATTTGGATTTAACATACCAAATCCCGATGTTTTAGAACTTGTCAGTGATGTATATGCAGCAGCAGCGGGAGAAGCTCTTGCTGAAGAAGTTAAACTGCTGAATAAAGTACAATCCAGCTGGTATTCAAAAGAAAAACATGAAAAAATCATAACTTTTGATGAAAGCTGTAATAATATTGCAGAATATTTCCTGAAAAGCGCGGCGAAAAATTTGAATCAGCCTCTTATAGCAGATCAGAAGTCAGGGGTTAAGACATATAAAAATTTAATCACAGGAATATTAATTTTTTCAAAAGTTATTAAAAAGCTTGAAGGAGAATATGTTGGGATTATGCTTCCAGCTTCAGTTGGAGCAGTTATATCATATTTCAGTGTAATGTTTTCAGGGAAAACTCCAGTAATGATTAACTGGACAGTTGGTGAAAGAAACATGAAACATTCAGCAGAAATGCTAAAAATAAATCATATTTTGACTTCTAAACTTCTTGTTGAAAAACTTGAAGCTCAGGGTGCAGTATTAGGTGAAGTAAAACCGTTTTTCATGTATCTGGAAGATATAATCAAAAAAATTAGTCTGTTTGATAAATTAAAAGCAGTTTTTTCATCCGGCTTTAACTGGTCGAGTTTGAAAAAACAGAACATATCTGATACCGCAGTTGTTTTATTTACAAGTGGTTCAGAAAGTCTTCCGAAAGCAGTTCCGCTTACTCACAGAAACATTCTGACTAATATTAAAGATATAATATCACTTGAAGTATTAAGAGAAAATGATGCAATTTTAGGATTCCTTCCTCCATTTCATTCATTTGGTATAACAGTAACAATGCTTCTTCCAATATTAAGTGGATTCAGAGTGGTTTTCCATCCAAATCCCACAGAAGGCGGGACTTTGGCAAAAATGTGTGAACTTTACAGACCGACTATACTGGTTGGAACTCCGACATTTCTGGGTGGAATTCTTAAAGGTGCACAGAATTCTGAATTAAAAACATTAAAGCTTGGAGTAACAGGAGCTGAAAAATGTTCAGTTAAGATTTATGAAGCTCTTCAGTCAAAATGCCCTGATATGGTCATTCTTGAAGGTTATGGTATAACAGAGTGTTCGCCAGTAGTTTCTGTCAACAGACCACAGAACATTGTTCCTTATTCAATAGGAAACATAATGAACTCGGTTGAATATAAAATTATTGATATTGAAAAAAATATTGAGGTTGAAAAAGGGGAGCAGGGCATGCTTATTGTAAGAGGCCCGAGCATTTTTAACGGATATATAAATTATGAAGGGGATTCTCCATTTATCGATTTCGAAGAAAAAAGCTGGTATAAGACCGGAGACCTTGTAAAAGAAGATGAAAATGGCGTTCTTACTTTTATGGGAAGATTAAAAAGATTTATAAAACTTGGTGGTGAGATGATTTCGATGCCTGCAATTGAAGAAGTTTTAAATAAAAAATATCAGAATGAAAATGATGAAGGTCCTGTTATTGCTGTTGAAACACTGACAGATGAGGAAAATCCTGAAATAATTCTGTTTACTACTTTGAATATTTCAAGAGAAGAAATTAATAGTGTAATTAGAGAAAGTGGACTTTCAGCACTTCATAATATTAGAAAAGTTATTAAAATAGATGAAATACCAGTACTTGGTACAGGTAAAACAAATTATCGTGAGTTAAAACAAAGATTGTGATTTTTTTAACAGATTAAGAGCCAATAGAAAAGGTTTTTCTTGCGAATCCCCTTAACTATTGGCTGGAGGGGTTAAAATACTCTTTTACATTATTTAAAAACCGAAGTTTTGTCAAGCAAAAACATGCTTTATTTTTGCCCGGTTATCTCAAGAAGAGCTTTGATAGATTCTACTTATTTTTTAAATTTTATTTAGAGTTACAATTTTACCCATAGATTTAAGTTTTTCTGCAAGCAAATGAACAATTTTATCCCTTGGTATTATACCTTTCTGTTTGAATAGAATTGATTGATGGCCTGGGTTTGAAGCTGTTCCGAGAAAAAAGTTAATTTTATCTCCAGCGTTTAAAAGCTTATAAAGAATTGATACAGAATTTTCTTCTTCAAAATCTTCAATAACTGTGTCAATAATATTATAAGTCTGATTTAATGTTACTGCTCCTTCTGTTACAAGATAAAAACCATCAATATAATATCTTGGGGGAGCAACAAGCGAAGGATTTTCATCCATGGTTATTTTATTTCCAGTTATTCTTGAAGCGATTTTTGCAGTAGTATCACCACAAATTACTGGAACTCCGTCTTTAGAAAGAAAATTATTGATTATTTCATAATCTTTTTCTTTATCAGTCGATGGCCCAGTGAGAATATTTATAATTTTCCCTTCCCGGCATTTTATTAAAACCGCGGTTGTGTCATCTCCGTATTTATTGTTGTTTAATATGTAGCATTGCTCTAAAATTTTTGATATTACTTCATTTTTATCAGTTTTTGAATAATTCAGATTTTTCAAAAAGGAAATAAGATTTTTTTCACCCCATCCCATTGGGAATTCTTTGCTGCCCGTCCCGGCTTGAGTTACCCCATCAGTCACCAATAAAATATCATCATTTTTATCAAGGTAAAAAATACTTTCGTTCAGAATTAATCCGCCGAGTTCAACTGGTTTTGGATTTGTTTTAATAATATTGTTAGAGCTTAAAAAAATAGCGTCAGGAGCCTGATAGCTTAAAAAAGTTGCTTCGCCGTTGTTGAGAATTTTGCCTACAGTAAATGCTGAATAAGGGAAATCTTTCTTAATGTTGATTTGATTTGATATAACAGCTTTTTCAACAGCTTCTCTTAAAGAAAAATCAAATTCAATTAGTTTGATTATTCTTGTTGCAAATAAATTCGCATAAATATTTGCTTTTATTCCATGACCAATTCCGTCGGCAAGCACAGCGACAGAATATTCTGCGTTTTTATGCCAGATAAATACGTCACCACAGATATTCTGTCCTGTGAAAGATTTAGAATGTTTCAAAAAATCAATATGTTTAAAAGAACATCGATAATTCATTTGTTCTCCATAATTTGTTTTATAAGATTTTCTCGCGATTCACCCGCGTTTCATCCCCGTTTCATCCGCGTTTCTTTTTAATCCCTCACCGACTTTATCAGTTTTTCAAGTATTTCTTCACTTCTTGCAGTGTTTTCTCCTAAAAATTTTGCAAGCTGCTGTGATACTTCAAGCTGATGCTCAAGAAGTTCTTTAGCCTGAGTTACAGTTTCTTTTTTGATTCTTTCAAGATTTTTCCTGCTAAGCTGACTATTAGTAATATTAACAAAAATTCCAGCATATTGATTTTCTCCTGGTAATTTATAAATTATTTGATGGCAGACCAGATTATATTGGGGGAAATTAATGTTTGATTCAATAATTTCCTGGCTGTTTGATATAACTTTTTCAAAATAAAATGGCTCCATTATTTTTGAAATATTATTACCTACAGTAGAATTTGAGCACATGAAATATTTTTTGAAAGCTCCATTCATGCTAAGTATATTAAGTTTTTCATCAATTATTACAATACCATTAGGACTGGATTCAATTATTTTATCTGTTCGGCTTTCTGCTATTCTTCGCATATAAGGCATGCACATCCAGCTTTGAGCCATTCCATTTATTACAGCGATTGCTTTTTCGCGGCAGGTATCATAACCGCATGCTCCACAGTCAAGCTGGTTTTCTCTTGAAGATTTTCCGGTTTTATTTAAAATATCTTCAATCTGTTGTTCAGAAATAAAATGATTATTAAGAAACTCTTTATTTTTGAAATTCTGTAAAGAAACAAATTCTGGAAACTTTATATTATCTTTATCGCTGTTTTTCTGAGAATTAATCATATACTTGTTGATATTATGTTTTCTAACAAATAATGGTTGTTTTGAATTGCATGCAGGACCGTTAATACAGCCGCCTGAGCAGAAAAGTGACTCAATGAATACATTCCCTTTATAATCAGAAAAATTGTCTAAAACATCGCTGATTTTTCTGAATCCATCAGCATTTATTGTAATTGTATTATCAGAATCGGTAATTCCACCGGTCAGACATGCGCCACCAGGAACTGGAAAGGAAAGTGCTGTGTTATTACATGGCCAGTCAAAATCACTTTCCTCACACTGTTCAAGGATAATATTGAATTCTTCGAAAAGTTCGTTAAGTTCTTCAAAAGTAATTACTGCATCAATAAGATTCTGATTTTCAGGTCTTCTGGCTTCGTCTTTTTTCGCAATGCACGGACCTATAAAAACTATTTTTGTGTTTTCGCCCAGAATTTTCTTAATAGCTTTAGCGTGAAAAATAAAAGGGGAAGAGTAGGGAATGATATTATTAATAAATTCCGGGTGATACTTTTCTATAAAATTAACGCAGACAGGACACGCGCTGTCAATAAGACTTCCACCTTTTTCAAAAAAGTATGTGGCTGATAAACTGGCAACCGGGCCGGCACCCGATGCAGTCTCAGCCACATAGTTGAAGCCTAATTTCCTGAGGGCGGAGGGGATTCTCTTTAATTCCCATTCGGAAAATAAGGCTGCAAAAGATGGTGCGAGGCTTGCTGCAACCATTTCATTATTTAAAAATAAATTTTTAACAATAGAAGTTTCTTTTCTGTATTTTTTAGCATTTTTAGGGCAGATTTTAATACAGGTACCACAATGAATACAGAGTTCATCAACTACAGAGGCATGACCATGTTCAATTTTAATTGCTTTAACAGGACAATTACGAAGACATTTGTAACAGTCCCGACATTCTGTTTTATCTGTATAAATCACAGCACCCATATTTTAACCCCCTTATTTATAAATTAAACTCAAAGTCAGTGAATTAGTAACCGGGTTTTCAACCCTCTGTGAGTAAGACCGGATGGTAAAAGCGATATCTTACTCACTTACTCACTGTTTCATATTTATCTCACTTACTCACTGCTTCACCATTCACTGCTTCATTAATAGCCTCTGTCACTTTTGCAAATGTTGCTTTTTCAATAAGTGTTTCACCAACCTTGACGTTTGGAGATTTTCCACAGTTTTCAAAACAGAAGCTGGCTTTTACATTAATTCTGTCACTGAGATTATTAGCTTCAACATAATGAGCAAGCTGCATTATCAAATCCTGAGAACCTCTTGTATAACAGGAAGTTCCAACACAGACACTAACATCAATAGAATTTTCTTCTGAGGTTCCGGTTAGAGAAATTCCATCGTCAAGTGTTCTTTTTCTTGGATTGTAATGCGTGTGTAGCATTTCGTGGGCTTTTTTACTTCCGGCTTTTTCAAGATCATTTGTGTATAATTCTTTAATATATGGATTCTGCTGTGACTTGTGCAGTTGTAAAGTTTTATCAGTATTGTAAATTGACTGAGTTCTCATTTTTTTAGTAACTTCACGATTACCCACAGGCTGACCAGCTCCACCAATACATCCGCCAGGACAAGCCATTACTTCAATAAAATCATAATGCTCTTTTCCAGATTTAATATGTTCAATCACAGTTCTTGCATTTGCCAGTCCATTTACAATTGCAAATTTGAGTGTAAGACCGTTTAAAGTAATTTCTGCTTTTTTTAGCCCTTCACTGCCTCTGACTGATTCAAAAACATATTCATCTTTTTTTGTTCCTGTAAGTTTTTCTTCTGCATATCTTAAAACAGCTTCTGTAACTCCACCTGAGTTTCCAAAAATTACTCCAGCTCCAGTTTTAAATCCGAAAGGCATGTCAAGTGAATCGGGCTGTATTTTGTTGAAGTCAATTCCCTGTTCTTCAATCATTGAAGCTAATTCCTGAGTTGAAAGTACGATATCAACATCAGCGATACCATTTTTTGTAAATTCAGGTCTTTTTGCCTCAAACTTTTTCGCGGTACAAGGCATTACTGAAACTACTACAAGATTTTCAGGTGATATATTCAACATTTCAGGTAGTTTATTTTTTAAAAGTGAACCGAACATCTGCTGTGGAGAACGACAGCTTGAAATATTCTCAAGCATTTCAGGATAGAACTGTTCAGCAAACTTTACCCATGAAGGGCAGCATGAGGTGAAAAGAGGAAGTTTGTTTTTTTCTTTTCTTTCAAGAAATTCATTTACTTCTTCAATAATTGTAAGATCTGCTGTATATGAAGTGTCAAATATTTTATCAAATCCAAGCAGTCTTAAAGCTCCGACAATCTGACCAGTTACAGAAGTGCCGGGAGCCATTCCAAATTTTTCACCAAGGGCAACTCTTACAGCAGGAGCGATTTGAACAACTACTGTTTTTGATTTATCATGAACTGCTTTCCATGCTTCTTCAACTTCTGAACGTATAGTCAGCGCACCAGTAGGACATACAGCCACACACTGACCACAGTTTACACATTCACCATCTGCAATATCTTTTCCAAAAGCTGGTAAAACAGCAACTTCTGAACCTCTGAAAGCAAAATCTATCGCACCAACAGACTGTATTTCACGACACATTCTGACACAGTCACCACAAAGTACACATCTGTTCGGATCTCTTACAAGAGAGATTGATGAATAGTCTTTTTCTGTTTTTTTCAAAGTAGATTTGAATCTTGGTTCTTTTATACCAACTCTTTTTGCAAGTGCCTGAAGCTGACAGTTCATGGATTTTGAACAGCTTGTGCAGTTATAATCATGATTCGCAAGAAGAAGTTCGACAATATTTTTTCTGATTTTTCTGATTTCTTCTGTGTTTGTTTTAATATTCATACCAGGTTCAGGTATTATTGAACAGGAAGCCTGAAGCCCTCTGCCTTCGATTTCAACCATGCAAAGTCGGCAGGCGCCGTAAATAGATAAATCAGAATGATAGCAGAATGTAGGCAGGTTAATATTTGCTTTTCTGATAAGTTCAAGTAAATTTTTTTCGTTTTCTATCTGAATATCTAATCCGTCAATTTTCACAAAGTTATTGTTAGCCATTATGTTACCCCCTTATGATTGCGCCGAATTTACATGATGAAACACAAACGCCGCATTTAATACATTTATCACTGTCAATAATAAAAGGTTTTCTGATTTCTCCACTGATTGCACCAACAGGACACATTTTTGCGCATAGTGAACATCCTTTACATTTTTCTTCGATGACTTTGTAGCTTAATAAAGCAGTGCATTTACCAGCAGGACATTTTTTGTTAAAAATGTGTGCCTCGTATTCATGTCTGAAATGTTCAAGAGTTGATAATACTGGATTTGGTGCTGTTTTTCCTAAACCACATAATGACGCTTTTTTAATAACATCGCCTAACTCCAGAAGTTTTGGAATTGTATCTTCATCAGCTCTTCCTTCTACAATATCATCAAGCAGAGTAAGCATCTGTTTTGTACCTTCACGACATACCACACATTTACCGCATGATTCGTTCTGAGTAAACTGCATGAAAAATTTAGCAATAGCAACCATACAAGTATCTTTATTCATAACAACTAGTCCACCTGAGCCAACCATTGCTCCAACTGTTTTTACAGAGTCAAAGTCAATAGGTAAATCAAGATGTTTTTCTGTCAGACATCCACCTGACGGACCGCCTATTTGAACTGCTTTAAAATTTGATTCTGAAAGATTGTGGTTGTCATCAGTTACGCCACCACCAATATCAAAAATAATTTCTCTCAATGTGGTTCCGAAGGGGACTTCGATAAGCCCTGTATTGGCAACGTGACCTGAAAGAGCAAAAGTTTTATTTCCAGGTGAATTTGGACTTCCGATTTTTCTGAAATTTCCAACACCTTCTCTAATAATATATGGAACCCATGCGAAAGTTTCTACGTTGTTAATTACAGTAGGTTTTCCCCATAATCCTTTCTGTGCAGGGAATGGTGGTTTTGGAGAAGGCATACCTCGTTTTCCTTCAATTGAATTCATTAATGCTGTTTCTTCACCACAAACAAAAGCACCAGCACCTTCCATCACATTCAGTTTGAAGTTAATACCTGTTCCAAAAATATTTTCTCCTAAGAATCCTTCTTTTTCAGCATCTTCAACAGCTTTTTTCATTCTGGTAACAGCAAGAGGATATTCAGCTCTGACATAAATATAACCTTCGTCTGAACCTATAGCTTTTGCAGCTATCATCATTCCTTCTATTACAGAATGAGGATTACCTTCCATCACTGAACGGTTCATAAAAGCGCCAGGGTCACCTTCATCAGCATTACAAATAACATATTTTTTTTCATTTTTTTCTCTGAGGGTAAATTCCCATTTGGTTCCAGTAGAAAAACCACCGCCACCTCGACCTCTCAGAGATGATTTTTTAATTTCATCAATAATATCAGTTTCGCTCATCTCAAGATAAGCTCTCATTGCGGCTTTATAACCGTCGTGATAAATATATTCATTTATGTTTTCAGGATTGATAAAGCCACACTCTTTCAGAATAATTCTGTTTTGTTTTTTGTAGAAATTAATATCCTTTTTGCCCTTATTTTTTTTACCTGACGCCGGGTCAGTGTATAGCAGTCTATCAATCATAGTGTTATCAATTATAGTTTTTTGAATTATTTCATCAATATCACTTTCTTTGACGTTTACATATAAAATATCATCTGGAAAAATCGCTAAAAGTGGACCCATCTGGCAGAAACCCTGACATCCTGACTTTGAAACATAAGTTGATTTTTCTTTAATATCATTTTCTTCTGAAAGTTCAACAATAGTGCTTAAATTTAAGTCTGTTAATTTTTTCACAAGGGAATTGAAAATTTTTATACTGCCGTTTGCCACACATCCAGTCCCCGCACAGATTACTATTCTTCTTTCGATTTTTGCAATACTGTTTTTAAATTTTTCATTTTTTTCTTTTAATTTTTCAAAATTCAGGCACATGTTTCCTCCTCTTTAATGCTTTCTTTTTTCTGAATCGCTTCAATAATATTGATTGTTTTTTCAGGAGTCATTGAGCCGTGAATATCTTCGTTAATTACTATAACAGGAGCAAGACCGCATGCGCCAAGACATGAAACGGTTTCAAGTGTGAACATGAGGTCGCTTGTGGTATTGTTTTCTTCAGAAAGTCCTAAATGTTTCTGAATTGCTTCAAGTATTGGGATTGATCTTTTAACATGACAAGCTGTTCCGTCACAAATTTTAATAACGTATTTGCCTTTAGGTTTAAATGCAAAATGAGTATAAAAAGTTGCAACGCCATATACACTGGAAGGAGAAGTGTGAAGTGAAGTGGCAATAAACTGCATTACTTCGTCAGGGAGATATCTGTATTCGTCCTGAACCTCCTGAAGTATTGGAATTAATTTTGACTTTTTGTAATCATACTTTTCCAGTATTTTACAGACATTTTGAAACTTTCTCATTGTTTCAGGAATTTTTACATTCATAAACTCCTCCTTGTTATATTGAATTTTTTATGCTGTTTGACAAAACAGCTAAATTCGATGCAAGATTAACGTCTTCAACAACAATTTCGCTATTTGTTTTTAATCTTGTTGAAGTGAAATTCAGAATTCCTTTAATTCCGGAATCTGAAAGAGTTTCGGCGATTTTCTGTGCATTTTTATTTGAAACTGTAATTATAACGAGCTGAATTTTCATTCTTTTAATAAGAGAGGGGAGTTTATCTATATGGAAAACAGGTTTATTATTAATTTTATTTCCAACTTTATCATTATCTATATCAAAACCTGCAACAATATTCAGACCAATGTTTTCAAATCCATCATAAGACATGAGAGCGTGACCGAGATGACCACAGCCGATAAGAAAACATTCTTTCAACGTGTTATAACCTAAAAAATCATGAAGAAAATCGTACAATTCTTTTGTATTGTAACCGGTTTTAGGTTTTCCGGTAAAACCAGTTGTGCTTATATCTTTTCTGACTTGTATAGGTTGAAAATCGAGTTTTCTGGCAATATCAGTTGCTGATACATCTTTTTTATTTTCTTTGATAAATTCTTTTAATAAACTGTGATACAGAGGCAGTCTTTTAAGTGATGGTTCTGGTATTGGTCTAATTTCCATTTTTATCACTCCCTTTTTATCGATAGTAATTTATCGATAAAAATTAATCTAATATCATCATAATTAATATTTTAATGTTTGTCAAGTAAATTAATAATTTTTTTTTTGAATACCGATATTAGAAACGCGGATGAATCACGAATGAAACGCGAATGAAACGCGGGTGGAACGCGAGAGGGAGGTTGAATTAATGAGGGATTATGAAAACAGGGAATATCTTTCTTCTATTGAAGCAGCTAAATATCTTGGAATAAGTGTGGAAAAATTAAATAAATATGTAAAAGAAAAAACATTAAAACCAAAAGTTTCAGCAAGCGGGCAGAAAAGATACAACCTGTCTTCGCTTTTAAAAATACAAACAGACAAACTGGCGGATAAAATCAGACCGGAAGTAAAAAATTTTGAAACTGAGAATATTATAAAAATTAACAATACAGAACATAAAGTTTTTATAAGAAGTGCTTCCAATATGTATCATCTTAAAGATAATTCTGTTCATCTTATTGTAACATCACCACCATATTTTAATGCAAAAATGTATTCAGGTAACAAAATTGATGGTGAACTTGGGAATATCCATAATCTGGAAACCTGGCTTGAAGAAATCGGAAAGGTGTGGGAAGAGTGCTTCAGAGTTTTAGCTCCTGGAAGAAAAATGTTTGTAAATATTATGAATCTTCCTGTAAGACTTGATGGTGGTGGATATAGAACTCTTAATCTTGTAGGAAAAACAATAGATTTGATGGAGGAAAAAGGTTTTATATTTAAAAGAGATATTGTGTGGGAAAAAACTAATGGTGTAAAAGCACATTTTGGAACATATCCTTATCCAGGTGGAATTTTATTAAATAATATGCATGAGTTTATTCTTGAATTTAATAAGCCTGAGAAAAAGAATATTAAAAAATATTCTCATGTATCAGTTAAAGATAAAGAATTTTCCAAACTTGATAAAGATTTCTGGCTTTCAATAAAAAATTCTGATGTCTGGGTTATGAACCCTGAAAAATCAGGTGGTTCAAGAAAACATGTGGCTCCATATCCTTTTGAATTACCTTACAGGATTATTAAAGCTTATTCTTACAGCAATGAAACTGTGCTTGACCCGTTTCTTGGAAGTGGAACTACAATGAGAGCTGCGGCTGAATTGTTAAGACACAGTGTGGGATATGAAATAGTACCAGAAATAGCACTTGATACTATTGGGGAAGCGAGGATGAAACGCGAGTGAACCGCGGATGAAACGCGAGTGAACCGCGGATGGAACGCGGATGAAACGCGGATGAAGCGCGTAAGAAACGCGAGTGAACCGCGGATGAAACGCGAGTAAACCTTAAAAGCTAAAAACCGAACGCTTAAAAACCTTAATAAACTGAAGAGAAATTTAGATGAAAATGAAAAGAAAACTTGGATTAATAATATCTATACCAGTATTTATCTTTATTTTATCATATCTTTTTACTTTAAAAACCTGTTTTAAAGATGAAAAAATTGATTATATAGGAATGATAAAAGCAAGAGGATATGAATTTAACCCAGATTTTTTTGTTTATCTGGCAGGTGAATCTGATGTAGATGACCTTGATTTGTTTCTGAAGGCGGGAATGGATATTAACAGTATTAACAGATATGGATTTCCTGCAATTTACAATTCAGTTATTGCCAATAAAATTGAAAATACAAAATTTTTAATCAGGAATAATGCTTTTATTAATTTCAAAGATTTATCAGGTGCAAATCTGCTTATTCATTCAATAAAGAATAAAAACTTTAATATGGCAAAAATTCTTATAGATAACGGAATTGAAATAAATTTCATCTACAATTCTCAAACTCCTTTTACTCTTGCTCTTAATGAAAGACAACCTCAGATAGCTGAGTATTTACTTGAGAATGGACTTGATTTGAATAAAGTGAATTTATTAGGAGAATCTCCAATCTGGAAAGCAGTTGAAAAAGGTAATTACAGAATGGTTTATTTTCTATTAAATAATGATGATGTTAATATTGAATCTCAGGATATGTTTCAACACTATACCCCGCTTATGAAAGCGGCACAGACCGGGAATATAAATGCTGCCAGACTTTTAATAAATAAAGGTGCGGATATTACTTTT
>Ga0265293_10009185_pt1 | contig 14303 bp, 15 predicted proteins | sample Munlanlewell138R_FD_192505 | JGI IMG/M metagenome (GOLD analysis project Ga0265293, IMG submission 192505) | Leachate microbial communities from a municipal landfill in Southern Ontario, Canada - Leachate well 138R | ecosystem: Engineered > Solid waste > Landfill > Unclassified | place: Canada...
CTATGCTTTTAAAGCAAGCCTTGATACCTTTAGCCACTTCGTAATATATACCGCATTAGGCGCGTCGTCAACCTGTTATTTTGATAATGTCAAGATTTATAAAACCAAAGCGCCGTCTCCCGTTGAGATTGTAAGTTTGGAGTTCACCGACGAATTGGAGGGTGTCGGCAATCCCATAGATACATTGGCGGGCGCCGAAGCTGTTTGGGCCTCTTTGACTGCAAAAAATTATTTGCCCATAGAGCAGAAGGTAGCATGCATTATGGCTTTATATAATGCGGCAAATAAGGTGCAAATCGTTCAGGTACAGGAAAAATATGCGGATGCGGGAAGTGAAATACCTTTTGAGATGGGATTTGGGCTGCCTACGGATGATGATTTGACAGGATACTTTGTAAAAGTCTTTTTATGGGATGGGATACAAAGCATGATTCCGTTTGTAAAACCACAGGAAGTGCCAAAGTCAGACAATTAGTTATCAAGGATATTGACGAAGAATCAGTTCTTCGTCAATGTCCTGCCCATGGATTATTAATTACTAAGATTTGTACAGGAAGGACACATTGTATATGCTTTTTAATACACGAAGATTTGGATTGTTTGTACATTGGGGGCTGTATTCCATCCCTGCATGGCATGAGCAAATTCAATGGAGAATGGACATGCCCAAAGAGGAATATGTGTTGTTGAAAGAAAAATTCAACCCTGTTGCCTTTGACCCTTGCAGGTGGATTGATGCCGCTGAGGCGGCAGGTATGCAGTATTTATGTTTTACAACCAAGCATCATGATGGCTTTTGTATGTGGGATACCAAGTTTACCGATTACAACATTATGAACACGCCTTGGGGTAAAGATGCTTTGAAGATGATAGCCGATGCTTGCCATGAAAGAAATTTCGGTTTACATTTATATTATTCCAATCCCGATTGGCATCATCCCAATGCTGTAAACCAAGGCGGAAATCATCAATTGCTTCGGCAAAATAAGGGTGATGAGCCGGATGAAGATAAATATATTGAATATATCAAAAATCAGGTAAACGAGCTTTGCAGCAATTATGGAAAAATTGATGCATTATTTTGGGACATTCCTCAAAGCAGGTACGAACCGTCTATCAATCAGCTTGTACGCACATTGCAGCCCGGCATACTAATTAACGACCGGGGTTATGATAAGGGCGATTACGATACACCGGAACGTACTGTACCGGAAGGGAAAAGGTTTTCGCGTTACACGGAGGCATGCCAATCTATCGGCAGGCAAAGCTGGGGCTATCGGGAAGATGAGGACTATTATTCCAATAAGTTTTTAATGCAAAGTATCGACAAGATTATGGCTATGGGCGGTAATTATTTGTTAAATGTAGGGCCAAAGGCAGATGGAGCGCTACCAAAGCAGGCATTGGATATATTGGAAACGCTGGGCAGTTGGTATAACCGTGTGAAGGAGGCATTTGAGGGAACAACGCCGATTTCGAGTTTGTTTGACCGAGACGATTGTATGTTTACAAGAAACGGAAATGTTTTATATATCCATTTCTATAAAAGTCCTCAAAGCGCAGGGCTGCTGTTAAATCCGCTTGTTACCGAGCCGATTTGCGTTACGGTTCTAAATAACGGTAAAAAATTGGACGCAAAGGTAGAAAGAATCCCTGTGTTTAGTATGCCGCACAGTGAGCAAAAGGAGTGCTTGAGAGTTAAAAAAATTCCGGCAAATGAGTTGATTGATGAGGTTATTATTTTAAAATTAGAGTTTGAAAATTTAGACAGGGCCTTGTCCTTATGCGGCTTATGATGGCTAAGAAGCAGAGAAACAAAGAAAAGAATTTTAAAAAATGAACTGTATGTAGATGGGGAAAGGGTGATGTAATGGCAAAAAAGGTTGAAATTTCTGACCATAGCTTAACGAGCTTTACAGAAGATAAAACAGACGAACGGTGGATTAAAACGGGTTTTATTATTCCTGCAAAATATTATGTTGACCAACCGTTCGTGGTAAAAACAAATGACAACAACTGGCTTTGTGTGGCTACTACGGGGGATTCTCATGAGGGCAGCTCTGGTCAGCACATTATATCCCTTCGTTCATCCGATTGCGGCAAAACATGGACGGATTTTGCAGATGTGGAACCGCCTGATGGCGTGGAATCATCATATGCAGTTTTACTTAAAACGGAATACGGGAGAATTTATTGCTTTTATAATCATAATACCGATAATATCCGCTCTGTTAAGGCGGACAGTCCGCCTTATCCTGATGGGTATTGCAAGCGTGTGGACAGTTTGGGATACTTTGTGTTTAAATATTCGGATGATAACGGCAAGACATGGAGCAGTAGCCGTTATAACATTCCGACTCGAGAATTCAAAATTGACAGAACCAATGCCGATAAAGGGAAAATACGCTATTTTTGGAATGTAGGCAAGCCATTTGTTCATAACAAAGATGCTTTTGTTCCCCTTTCTAAAGTTGGAGGATTCGGCAAAGGGTTTTTTACAAGCAGTGAAGGCATTTTGCTTAAAAGCTGTAATATTATGTGGGAAAAAGACCCGAAAAAAATCACTTGGGAAACTTTGCCGAACGGCGATATAGGGCTTCGCGCCCCGTCGGGCGGCGGCAGAATTTCGGAGGAGCACAGCTATGTTGTATTGTCGGACGGCAGTTTTTATGCAAACTACCGAACGATAGACGGACACCCTGTCGAAACATACAGCCGTGACGGAGGATACACTTGGGAAGAGCCTTGTTACAAGAAGTATGCAGACGGCAGGCTTTTTAAAAACCCACGGAGCGCAAATTTTGTGTGGAAATGTCAAAATGGAAAATACCTATATTGGTTTAATAATCATAGCGGCAGAGGTTACGAGGACAGAAACCCTGCTTGGATAAGCGCGGGGGTGGAGATTGACACTCCGAAAGGCAAAGCGATTTCTTGGTCGCAACCCGAGATATTGCTTTACGCAGATGACCCATTTATAAGAATGAGTTACCCTGACTTGATCGAAGAAGATGGATTTTATTACATTACCGAAACACAAAAAAACATAGCAAGAACTCACAAATTTGATGGTAGTTGGTTCAATAAAATGTGGGACAGCTTAAAAGGGGAATACTCCTTGCCAAATGACGGCGTAAAGCTTGCCAATAATTCCAAAATGGTTTATATAAAGGAGTTTTTAATCATGGATAACACAAAACATGGTTATGGCGCCAAAAAGACCAGAAGCGGTTTTACACTTGAATTTGTCGTAGGAAATATTAAAAGCGGCGATATTCTTTTTGATACAACCACCTACATCGGCGGCATTTTGGTTAATGTTACAGCCGATAATGCCATAAGGATAAAACTGGGCGACGGTCGCTCGCAAAATGTGTGGGAAAGCGATAAAGGAAAGCAAATTGCAGATGGCACGCATATATGCATTGTTGTTGACGGAGGACCGGGAATTATATCTTTTGTTATAAACGGGAGGTTTTGCGATGGAGGCGAAAAACGCCAGTTTGGGTTTGGACATTTCAGCCTTTATGATGTTAATGGGGCTGATACCGTTAAGCTCGGAAAGTGTGTAAACAGATGTGTGATTTATAAAAGAGCTATTAAAAATTTTGAGGCGTTTGGTCTTGCGACAGGGGCAAAACTGCCGTTGTAACCGCAGGAAACTATGGTTTAGAAATTGAAAATGCTGTCTTTACAAAACAACTTTTTTGTGACATAGTCACTTTATAAAAAGTTGTTTTGTGATATTATATTTAAAATAAATGAATTAATATTGATTTTAATTTAAAGTCAGTATAAAATCGTTTTGTAACGGTAAAATATAAGTTTAGGAGGTCTTTACGATGAGCAAGCTATACGATGATTTAAACGAGCAAATGAACTTCGAGTTGGAATCTGCATATATTTATGCAACAATATCATCTTATTTAGATGATATGAACATGAAGGGCATGGTACATTATATTGACAGCCAAGTAATCGAAGAAACAGAGCACGCAAAACGAATTAAAGCTTTTCTTCAAGATGTGGGGTATCGGGTAAAGTACCGTCCCTTAAACCCCGGTGATGGTAATTTCGCGTCCATTGAAGATGCTTTTCAAAAGGCGCTTGCGCATGAAAAGGTTGTAACGGCGCGCATTCACAATTTGGCGGATGCAGCCAAGGAATTAGGAGACCATAGGGCGCTAAATTTGCTTGCATGGTTTGTGGATGAACAAATTGAAGAAGAAGATACCTTTGGCGCTATTGTTGAACGGCTTGGAAGAATCGGCAATAGTTGGAACGGCTTATATGCGCTTGACAAAGAGCTTTCTAAAAGATAAGCGAACAATATAAATAAAAAACAAGGAGGAATTTTATTATGTCTGTTGTAAAGTTTTCTGTAACATCAAAAAGCGAGAACCCCACAAAAACGGTAGTTGACACAGGAAGTTTCAAAATGATTATTGACGAGCCAAAAGGGCTGGGTGGAACTGACGAAGGGGCAAACCCTGTTGAATTTGTGTTGGGCGCTCTTTCGGGCTGCTTGAATGTTGTTGGACACATGATAGCAAAGGAAATGGGATTTAATTTGGAAGGTTTGGAGTTTGTTGTCGAAGGCGACCTTGACCCTGCTAAATTCCAAGGGGCAACATCAGACGGCAGGGCGGGCTTTTCGGAGATACGCGCATCGGTAATTGCAAAAACAGATGCCGACGACGCCGTTTTACAGCAATGGCTGGCAAAGGTTGAAGAAAGATGCCCTGTAAGCGATAATTTATCAAACACTACGCCGGTAAAAATTACACTCGGATAAATGTCATCCTAAAGAAAAACAATTATAAATTAACGCCCACACTATTATTAGTGTGGGCGTTGCAGTTTGGATAAACATATAACATCTTTTGTTTAGATTTACAAAAAGACTTGAAATGAAGGCGATTTTTATGTATAATAATTACATAGAAGCAGTAGCAATTTTACTGGAAGAAGGAAAAATGGTTATTACTTTGTCGTATGGGGCAAACTTTCATGGAATTTAAAAGGCTATATCACATAAGGTGGTGGATTTAATGTTAGAGCATATAACAAAGCAAATCATATCTTCATATTCGCCTGAAAAGATATTACTGTTTGGCTCGCAAGCCAAAGGCATATCTTCACCCCACAGCGATATCGATCTTTGTGTTGTTGCTACAACTTCCAATAAACGCAAGCTATTAACAGAGATGTATTATTCAATAGAGTCAGAAAAACCAATAGATATACTATTATACACTCCCCAAGAATGGGATGAGTGCATAGCTGATAAAACAAGTTTTGCCTATAAGATTAATCATGAGGGGGTAAGACTTTATGGCTGATAGCACAAGACATTTAGATTGGTATGATAAGGCTGAAAAAGATTTAAAGGGCGCTCAAATTTTATTCCGATATAAAGGAGATAATTCGCTCGTAGCCTTTCATTGTCAACAGGCTATTGAAAAGGCTTTTAAAGGGTATATTTTAAAGTATAGCCAACAGTTAATAGAAGGTCACAGCTTGACTTATTTATGCAAGCAAGCAAGTAAGTTTGATGAAAAAGTTAATAGTTTTCTTAAAGATTGCGCATTTGTAAATCAATTCTATATTGAAACACGATATCCGGCGGACTTGCCAACCGAAACAAGCGGTGAAGATGCTCAAGAATGCATTAAGGTTGCTGAAAAAGTAATCAATCATATAGCGCGAAATTAGGTAAAATCGAACAGAAATCAGTGCGATGTTTACAAATGAATATTTGCTAAAAAGTATTGATAGCTGACTTAAAACAAAATAACCAACGCCCACACTATTATTAGTGTGGGCGTTAGTTTTAAATATTTTTAGTTTTCATCAGACAGTCCAAAGCGCTTTTTAAACCTGTCAACACGGCCGCCTGTATCCACAAGCTTTTGCTTACCGGTAAAAAACGGATGGCATTTGCTGCAAATTTCAATGCGAGAATCGCCTTTTGTGGATGCAGTTTCAATCACTTCGCCGCATGCGCATTTTATAGCAGCCGGCTTGTATTCCGGATGTATTCCCTTTTTCATTATATTTCACCTCTTTGCATTTCGTAACTTTAACACAGAAATTAAATTATAAATTTTAATCTGTACGCCTGTGGGCGCGGGAGTTAATGCAATTTACCTAAAAATTCGCCCGCCCTCTCCATAGCATAAATTATAGCATAAACTTTTTAACTTCGCAACCCTTTTTTTAAAGCTCCATGCAATTATATATTATTTTACTTACTTCAGCCCTTGTTATATGGTTGTACGGCTTAAATGTGTTATCATCGTAGCCCGACATAATGCCCTGCGCAACCGCCGCCGCAACCCCTTGCAGCGACCAATCGGGAATATCGCTTTTATCGGCAAAGGTTATTTCGTCAGCGTTGCCTTGGGAAAGAGAAAATGCCCTCGAAGCAATCACTACAAGCTCACTTCTTGTAATGTTTTGGTTCGGGCGGAAGGTGTTGTCCTCATAGCCTGTTATTATGCCTTCTTTGAATACCGCCTTTACATAACCCTGTGCCCAATCGGCAATTTCACCAAGGTCTGCAAATTCTAAATTCACTTCATCCAAAGGCGAAAGGTTAGCCGCCAGCGCAATTATTTTTGCCGCTTCTGCGCGTGTTATTTGGCGGTCCGGGCGAATTGTGCCGTCTTCATAGCCGTTTATAATGCCCTTTTCTGCAAGCTTTTCAAAATAATCTTTTGACCAATGGTTTTCAATATCGACATATTTTTTAACTTCGGGCTGTTGCGGTTGTTCTACAACCGGAGGGGGAATAAATGTGCCTCCGCCACCACCGCCACCGCCGCCGCTAACTCCGCTCATGTTTCTTGTGAATTGTTGTTGCACCGTTTTGCTTCTTATACCGTTTTTCTCGGCGAACGCATATATTGTTGTGGTATTCGAAAGTTCAAACGGGTAATCATGGTCATATTTTTTGTCCGGTTTGCCGCTTGTTGACATTGTATAGTATATATCTGCGCCATCGCTTGGTTCTTCAAATGATACCGTAAGGGTGTACGGAAAAACCGTTCTTGGATACACAAACTTCGGAACCTTAACAATGCCGACTTCAAATTCCGTTTCGCTTGCATATTGACCTGTGGAGTTTAGCGTTACTTCCATTTCATAATCGCCTGTCTTATCATCTTTGCCCGGTTTTGACAAAAATACCGATGAGCGGCTTATCGAAACTTCAGGTATGCCTATTTCAATTACCTTAAAGGTTATGCTTGCAAGGGTGTTCCCCGAAAGAGGCTTATCGTTTATACAGTAGTAATATCTTATCGTGCCGTTTTCGTTATCAATTTCTTTTACCGGCTCAATGCCGCCCTCATTTCCGATAATGTCGGTTGCCATCAGGTAATCGGCATCAAAATTTATCAAAAGTTCATATGTGTATAACCCGGCATAATCTTGCGCCTTTATCGGCAGGGTGAAGGTATCATCAACATCCGGCGTTCTTATGCCGGATTTATCAAGATACACAACGGGGGCTTGCTGTGCAAAAGCATTGCCAAACGAGAGCACAAGGCAAGCCATTGTAAAAATAAAAGTTATTTTTTTAATCATATTTAGGGTTCATTCCTTTCTGCCTTCCCATTTGAAAGGCGTGCATATTTGTGTTAGCTTTTGCGGAAAACAAAAGCTAATTGCTTGCCTTTTTTGCGTTGTACCCTGCAATAAAACATTCTATATCTTTTCCATCAACCTTGTTATCCCTGTTAAAATCTGCAACGGCATCATATTGATTATATGATATGTATGAACAAAGCAAATTAAAATCGAATATGTCAATTTTGCCGTCGTCATTTACATCCCCGGGGTAAAATCCGTTTACTTTCATTTGCGCCGTCTCGTCAAATTCTGTCTGCGCGCTTGTAAAGCCCGCCCCAGTAATTATAATTTTATAATCCAAATCAGGCTCTATAAGCGGTTTTCTGCCGCTAAATATAAGCTTTCCATTTTCCGAAAGTTCAACCGACATGTTAAATTCGTTCTGACCGCCTTTTAACGCCGCGGAAATATTATCAGAGTTTGAAAGGTTGCAGTATGTTATTATTTCACCATTTATGGTTGCCGGAATAACCGTAAAGGTTTCATAAATGTCATCCGGTGCAAAATAATCGACGCCGTCAATTTGTATATATGTATCGGCGTGGATAAACACTTCGAATTCCTTTTGCTCTTCCTGCCCTAAAATTGAATCGCTAAGCGTAAAGTTAAACACGGCAACGGGGAGTTGGCTGTCATGCGCCTCGTCGCTTCCCGGCTCAATAGCTTTTTCTGTAATCGGTTCGATAAAAATATCCTCCGGCACAACAAGCTTTATCAAACCTTCGTCTATTGTAACATCTTCGTTTATAAAAACGCTAAATTGTATGTTGCCTCCTTCGCTAACCGTTTGCACATCCGCCGATAGCAAAAATTCTACTGCCGCCTCATCTGCCGCCAACATCGGCAGCCGAAGGCACAGAGCAAGCAATACAGAAAAAACTATTGTATGTTTCAACGCCAACCATCCCTTTTTGTTTATTTTATATTTCAAATACATAGTAACATTTTGAAGGTTAAATGTCAATCGGTTATTGCTTGCCGGGGGGTACTATATTGGCTTTTAATTGCATAATATAATACAAAAGGCTATAAGGGGGCTTAAGCTGTGAACACTCATATAGAGGAAAGGACTATACAACTTGCAAAGTATATAATAGATAAAAAGTCTACTGTGCGGGGTGCGGCAAAGCATTTTGGGATAAGCAAAAGCACCGTACATAAGGATATAACGCATAGACTGCAAACACTTAATGTTACCCTTGCAAAAGAAATCAGAAAAATACTTGATGAGAATAAATCGCAACGGCACATAAGGGGGGGAATTGCCACAAAAAGAAAATACAAAGGCGAATTTGAAAACACCGCAACCTGATAAAATCGGGCTAAGGCGGGCTCAATTCAGGCAAAACACAATAAAAGGTAAAAAGGATAGACAAGTTGATAAACTTATGCTATAATATGACCATTGCCAAAAAAGGAATAAATTTTCATTGTTTGTATAAAAGCAAAAATAGCGGTTATAATTTCAATGTGTGTATTATTTTTACGAAACGCATATAATGTTAGCGGCATGCTTTATACAAAAAAAGGATGGACAGCAAATTACGGTTCAATTTATTATGGCGTTATGTTTAAGCAAGTTTGGCACTAAGGTATTGCTTGTCCTTCCGAGTAATAGGAGGTTAGTATGCATTTGTCAGACAAAGATGTAAACCCCCACCCTACTTGGCGCTTTATCGTCTTTGCAGTTTTTGCATTGGTGATTGGCGCACTGACAGTAAAAGGGTTGGTTTACGCAATGTCAAAGCAGGTGAGCATTGCAGACAGCAATGGGTATTTTGAGGAATTTACAACATATAAATCAACCGTTGCACAGGTATTAAGCGAAAAAAACATTGTGCTGGGGGATTTTGATGAAGTAATCCCAAAACCATGGGAATGTGTTTTTGATGGGGAACAAATAGCAGTAAACAGGGCAGTTTATGTTAATTTGATGAACGGTAACCAGCACGATTTGGTGTTGACCGCAAAGAAAACTGTTGCTTCGCTATTGCAAAGCTTGGGTATAACTGCGGCAGACAACACAACTTTAAATGTTGCTTTTGAGGATGAAGTTTTTGAAGGCATGTCAATAAGAGTTGTGTATTCAAAAGAAGAAATTGTAACGCAAAAAGAGGCTATCCCTTTCGAAGTTGAAAAAAAGATAAGCAACTCATTAAAAGAAGGGGAAACAAGGGTAGTAAGCGAAGGCAAGGAAGGTCTTGCGGAAAAAGTTTATAAAGTGTGCTACGAAAACGACATTGAGGTCGGCAGAGAGCAAATAGAGCAGCAAATATTATCAAAACCGGCTAACAAGGTTGTGGAATACGGAGCGCCCGCAGCGGTGCAAGCGTTAGCATATAACAGCGGCACACTAATTTCGCGCGGCGGTGAGCTGCGTTATAAAGGCGTGATAACTTGTAGCGCGTCCGCTTATTGCATACAAGGCAGAACCGCATCGGGAATGGCGTCGCAAGTTGGCGTAGTGGCGGTTGACCCTTCGGTTATTCCTCTTGGAACACGGCTATACATTGAATCGCCGAACGGCTCGTGGACATACGGTAATGCAATTGCAGGCGATACGGGCGGCGCAATAAAGGGCAACAAGATAGACTTGTTTATGAACACATATCAAGAAGCAATAAGTTTCGGCAGACAAACTGCAAAAGTATATATCTTAGAATAAAAAGTTACAAAAGGCTGCGGCAACAGATGGTAAAAATCTGGTTTTGCCGCAGCCTTGTTTTGTAAAAATGTTGTTTTGCGAATATAATGGGCGTTTAGGGCACATCCTAAAAAGCGAAAGCAATAAAATGGTGGTGTTGCGTCATCGAAAACATCGAATTTAAACCTTCAATTTGGAAAGAAGAAAAACCGCCCGTCGGAGCATCCGACTATGAAAAATGTGAAGTGTGCACGCCGAAATCGCGAATTATTTGGGGGGAAGGCAACCCCAAAAGCTCAGTTGTTATCATTTTAGATAACCCCGGCGCACGAGAGGATAAGGACGGCAATGAATATGTTTGCGGCACAAGGGCAACCCTTCAAACAGCGCTGAACAATGTTGGATTGTCGCAAAATGAAGTTTATATAACCTACCTGCTAAAATGCCGACCGCTGCGCAAATATGACAAAGCTGCAGCTTATAATTTCAGCAAGCCGTTTTTGGTTAAGCAAATTTTCGATATTAGCCCTAAATTTCTTGTTTGCTTGGGCGATACCGTGGTCAAGTATATGTTTGATGATGCAGATGCCAGCGTTAAGGATATGCGCGGAAAATGGCATCGATTAATGGGGGCTGATACAATTGTTTCTTATCATCCGCTGGCGGTTAGAAGAAGACCAAACCTAAGCAAAAATTTTGAATTTGATTTTCAAATGCTAATACAGCGTTTTAACAGCGAAAAAGCTGATAAATAATATTATTCGTACATCATATAAACAGCTTTGCGAATTTCGTTATAGCTTGTGCACCTGCAAATGTTCGATTGCAGCCATTCTTCTATTATATATTCTTCCGGCACGGTCGGGTATTGGGCTTTTAGCGAGTGGCAAACCATCAAAAACCCTGACGTGCAATAGCCGCATTGAAAAGCGTTCCCATCGACAAACGCTCTTTGCGCGGCGGCAACGCCGCCAAGCCCCTCAACCGTTTCGATTGCATGACCTTCCGCTTCTACCGCAAGCATAAGGCATGATTTTGCGGGCAGCCCGTCCACCACTATTGTGCATGCTCCGCAATCGCCGTTTAAGCAACCGGGCTTTGCGGCGGTAAGCCCCAGCTGTTCGCGAAGAACATCAAGTAAAATGTCGGCAGGTCGCACTGCCACTTCAAAAACCTCACCGTTTACATTTAACGATATAACTACTTTTCCGTCATATTGAGTCATTTTCCCATCCTTCCAACAGTTTTTCCAATGTGTTTTTTAGCACAAAAAGCCGATATTCGCTTGATGCAACGGAATCGTTATACGCTTGCTCGGGTAGCAGCTCAGACGCCCTTTGCGCTCGTTCTTCTATGGATTTTGCTCTGTCATTTAAAACAGATTCAATTTCCTTGCTCCGAAAAGGATAGCTGCAAAGACCGGAAAACGCAACGCGCAATGTTTCGCCTTTCCAAAGTGCGGCAACGCTTATAAGCGGATAATCGATTTTTTCGTTTGCCGTTTTTTTAATATGTGCATGGCGGGCGTCCAATGCCCAAATCGGAATGCGTACCTGTGTTATCATTTCATTTTGATTCCGCGCAAGACGGCGGCGGAAAATGCTTTCAACCGAGGCGGAACGCCCGCCATTAGGTCCAAAAAGGGTTATGTCGGCATCAGAAAGCAACAGCGGCAAAACTGTTTCACGATAAATAATACTGCCGCAAATGTTGCCGCCAAGCGTGATTCTGCATTGGTTGGTGTGGTCTGCAATTCGTCCGCAAGCAAGCTTTAACAACGGGAACAGCTTTGATTGGCATATCTTGGTCAGCGTATTTGCGGTTCCTATAATCAAATGGTTGCCGTCAACAGACAATAGGTTTAAATTTGGTATATTTTTAATATCAATAACACAACCCGGCGAAATACTGCGGGTTCGGCACATGGTTATAATTTCGCTGCCTCCCGCATAGTAAAGCGGGGTTTTGCCTTCCGATTCATGCGCAGCGAAGGCGTCTGCCGCCTCTTTTTCGGTGCTTGGGCGGCAATAAGTAAAGTTAAAAGGTATCATTAAAAATCCTCCGTTGGCGTACGCCAAATATTTTCGGGGGTTAGAGGCAGGGTGTCAAGCTGCTTGCCAAAGGCAAGGGAAAGCGCATTCCCCAATGCGGCAGGCATTCCTATAACGCCGTGCTCTGAAAAACTTCTCACCCCATAGGGCGATGTGCAATCGGGCGTTTCAGCGAATGCAACTTTATAATTCGGCTCTTGCCCTATATGCATCACCTTGTATGAGCGAAAGTTCGGGTGGCTTAATACTCCGTTTTCATTATAAAAAAAGCCTTCGCGGCTTGATAGGCTGATGCCCATTGCCATTCCTCCCGCTATTTGAGCGCGTATTGATTCGGGGTTAATTGCATTGCCGACATCAATCACCGTTGAAGCGTTTATAATACGGTATGTTAGAGTTTTCAAGTCCGCCTCAACTTCAACTACCTGTGCTCCCAAAGTCCATTGCGGACCGGTTTTGCCTTCTCCCGTTTCAGGATTTAACAAGCAAAGACCTTTGAGCATAAAGCCGCCGCGCCCCAAGACGGGTTCTCCTATCGATTCGCCGGATAATGATTTATATCCTTGCGCCAAATCTTTAAGCGTAATAAATCGCTCCGGGTTTTTATTAGAAAATACGCGCCCGTGTGAAATTTCTATTTCATCATTTGGGCGGTTAAGCGCCATTGCGCCAATGTTTCGCAGTTGGTTTACTATATCGTCCGCCGCTCGCATAACGGCATGCCCCGCCATGTATTCCGAAAGGCTTGCAACCGTTTTCCAATGCTCGGGGGCTGTTCTTGTGTTTACCTCACTTACGATATGCACTTGGTCCGCATCAATTTTAAGCTTTTCGGCAAGCATTTGCGCAAGCATCGTAGCTCCGTTTGAGCCAATCTCAACGACCCCTGTATGCAGGTTTAAACTGCCATCGGGGTTAAATGTAATCAAAGCGCCGGATATTGCATCGGTTGGCGGGTTTTCTGTTTTCCAAATGCAGGCAACGCCCTTTGCGCGAACTGTATCCTTTTTTATGTTTGTTGGGTTTAGTCCGCACCATCCGGAAAGGCTTTTAACGCTATTTAGACATTTGCTTAAATCTCCCATGCCGCTCTTGGTATAGGCAACCCTTGAGGGCGTTTGGCTGCCGTGTCTGATTATGTTGCGAAGGCGAAACTCCAACTGGTCTATTTCACACTTTTCGGAAAGCATATCAAGCGTTCGCTCTATGCAAAAGGTATATGAATCGTGTGCAAAACTTCTAAACGAAGTTGCGTAGGTGTGGTTTGTATACACGCAAACAACATCGCAAGTTAGGTTTTCAATATGATAAGGCCCGGTGCAATCTGTTGCAACCGCCTTAGCCATATAAGGCGCAATATCTGTGTAAGCGCCGCAATCTACCCTGTATATTAACTCTGCCGCCTGTATTTTGCCATCTTTTGTTGCGCCGATTTTTATATCTGCCTCCAGTCCAATGTGACAGGGCGGCGTTGCAATGTCTTGCTCACGCGATATGGTTAGGCGAACCGGCTTGCCGCCAACGCTGCGAGACGCTAAAAATGCAAGGATTTCAAGCATAACAGGCGCCTTTCCTCCAAACGCTCCGCCTACGAACGGAACAAAAACTTCAATTTGCCCGCTTGGAATTAAAAAAGCCTCGGAAATTTGTTTGCGAATTGAATAAGGGGATTGGGAGGAGGATGTTATAAATACCCCGCCGTCCGATGATATTTCCGCATGGGCTGTTCTCACTTCCATTGCCATATGTCCCAAAGGCGGCAAATGATAGCTGTGTTCCGCCACAACATCACAGCTTTTAAGGATTTTGGCCGAATCGCCTTTTTTCATTTTATAGCGGCTTGCTATGTGTCAAGGGCAATTAAAAAATGCACAAAAAAGGGCATTAAATTTTGTACAGAAAAGGCGATTTAAGTTGAAGCTTTTTCAAACAAAGTGTTGGTTACTTGCACTTTTTGTTTCATAAACTCTTTT
>Ga0265293_10009186_pt1 | contig 14300 bp, 26 predicted proteins | sample Munlanlewell138R_FD_192505 | JGI IMG/M metagenome (GOLD analysis project Ga0265293, IMG submission 192505) | Leachate microbial communities from a municipal landfill in Southern Ontario, Canada - Leachate well 138R | ecosystem: Engineered > Solid waste > Landfill > Unclassified | place: Canada...
AATGATTTATCAATAGAACTACAAACTCAAATTATTAATACGGTTGTTTTTTCATCAAATGAAAGTGATAATATAGAATATTACAGAAAACCAACAATTGGTGAAATTAAATTTGGTGAGGGTGCAACACACTACAAATCATTTGATAAATTCTATTGCACCGATATAAACGGAAATATTAAAAAGCGTATCATTTGCCCAATTGATGGACTTAATTATTATTTATAACGGCTGGCAATATGAAAGTTGGCTTTGTAGTCCCTTTCAAGTTTACCACCGCAGTTTGATAGCCAATTTTTTATATTGCGTGTTATCGGTTGCCTTTTATTAATCGAAATTTTAACTTAAAAACTAAATAAAAATGGAAAAGTCAGAAATAAAATTAGAAATAGCCAAATTAAACCGAAAAGCGGATATGGCTGAAAGTATGCTAAACGGACTTAGTGAAGAAACTAAAAAAGAAAGAGTTGCTGATATTGAAAAAATACAGGCAAATATTAAAGAGCATAGGGGACTCGCTAAACTTTACGGTGAACTTCTTTAATGTTGCCGATAACGTGCCGCAGGTATGGAATCGGTTTTTTACGGATTAAAAATACAGAACAATATGGATATTAAATTGAAATACAGAGCATGGGTGGGTGAAAAACATGCCGATATAAGTAACCCATTGACTAACTCAGATATAGAAACGTTTGCCATTGAATTTGCAGAATGGTTAGTAAAAAACTGTTCTATACCTGCTGTTGTAGGGCGAAGCGAACAGTTATTGGCTTTTGCTGAATTTATTGATAAGGATTTGATTGATAATGTACCACCGAAAGAAATTGTAGAAAGATTTTTAAGCCAATAATTGCCTACAACTAGTAAATAAACGTAATAGCCCACAATCCCTTATAAACAAAGAGTATTAATATAGAAATATTGGAAATTGAAAACAAAAACATCATGATAACAATTGGATTAAAAAATAATGCTTTATTCTTATTTGAATTAATGTGTAATAATAATTTAGGTGGATTTACAGATGGTATATATCATAATAAAGTAATTCAACTTACATTACAACAATTTGAATTATTCAAACAAAAAATAAAACTACTAGGATATAGTGTGAATAATAGCCTATCTAATTATAATAATACCAATGGTATAAATTATTCTTGTTATTTGGTTAAATAATATATACTATATACACAAATGTGTATTATTATTTGGATATATCAAATAATTGTTTTATATTTGTATAGTCAAATTAAATAAAACTTACTAACTAAAAATTTACTACTATGGCATACAAAGGCTCAGATTTAGGTGAAGATTTTAAATCTTTCTACAGAAAAGAAAAATCAAGAATTACTAAATACCTAAAAAGTATTGGTTGTACAAATATTCAATTCGATTATGGTTTCTATTTTTTTAGTGGATTCTTTACAACAAATACCGGACAAATGTATTATTTATCTTGTTCAGATGTGAGAGACTTTCCAAACGATAAATATTTATATCGAACTGTAAAACATTATAAAGATTATACCGGAGGTTGTAATAATTATGTTACACCAAGTAAGCTAAATGAAATGAGTTTGCAATAAAAATATATTAAATGGATTGCTTATATAATATAATATGAGCAGTCCATTATATACATAATTTTACCATTATGGTAATTCACACCATAAAAATATTCAGAACCACAAATATACAAAAATCTTTTTTAATAAACAAATAAAATAGTATATATTATATTTGGATATTAATTTTTTTTATAAAACGGAGCGTAAAACCCATTCATCGCTTTAGCGTGGGTGGGTAATTCACATTACCTTTGTATCGTACCAATGAAACGGTAAAGGCTAACAATCAAAAATTGTGTGAAGTATAGTCTCCACCCTACAATATATTTTTTTTATATACAATTTTTATAAACCACACTATTATATATTATATATTACTAAAAATAATATATCCCTACAACACCCATAAATACTACATTCTAAAAAAAAAATAACTAAATATTAAATAATATATGCTAAAATATTTGCATCGTATTAATTAAAAACCTATATTTGCAGTACAATATTATTTTATTAATCATTAATACTTACAAATTATGGAAAATTTAACTACTACAATCGAAGACATGACAAAAGAAATTTTAGTGAGCAATGACCTAGATTTTACAATCTTAAAATTACCTATGTTTGCTAAATTGAACGAAACTGTTACCGTTCCTAGCTCTTATTATGGACTGTATAATTCAAAATCCGGTAATATCATTAATACCGTAAAAGATAGTTATACAGTTACTCAAAACGACGAAATTGTAAAAACCGTACTACTAGGTATGCAAGGTTTTGGTGAACTTTCAGTTAAAAAAGCGGGTTCAATAAATGATGGTAGAAAAGTATTTATACAATTGGAAATTGATGGGTTTTCAAAAGTTGGTGGTGATACAATAAAAAAATACATCACTATCATAGATAGCAATGATGGGAGTACTGGGCTTTCAGTTGGTATCGGGAACTTAACAATGAGCTGCCAAAATCAATTTTTCAAATTTTATAAATCGGGACAGGTTAAATTTAGACATACTGTAACAATTGCGGAAAAAGTACGTACATTGCCGACACTTATCAAAAATGCCCTATCTGAATCAATGAAATTAATCGAATTATACAACAAATTCCAAAGCACACCAATAACGCGAAATTTAGCAAATGACCTTGTTCGTGAGCTTGTTGGTATTGATAAAACCGCCTCAACAAAAGAACTCAGTGAAGCATCGGGTAAAAAAATAAAAGCTATGGAAACCCTATACGCAAATATTGAGAATCAAATTAATGACAAACAACTAAATTTATGGGGGCTTTTTTCTGGCGTTACTCGTTGGACTACTCATGAAAAATCAAGTCCGAGACGTGAAAATGGACGTTTGGAATCTATTATGGTAGGTACAAACTATAATACCAATCAATTAGCATTGGAATTTTGTACAAAACGCCTACAAATGCAATTAGCTTAATAAATAAAAATAATCTTGAAAATTTTTAGATTTAAGACGTTGTTTGAGTTTATCCCTATTCATGGGGATATTCTCAGAAGCGTTTTTTATACTTTCATATATAACCCCATTTACTGAAATTTTCTTTTTATTTTTACAACTTTCACTCATTTTACTTTTATGCTCATCAGATAATTTTTTATTTTTAAATCTTTTACTTACATTTTCTTTATGTTTATCAGATTTTAAATAATTTAATACCGTACTTCTGTATGTTTCATCTTTCCATAAATCTAAACTTTGTTTACACATTTTATTTTTATATGTTTCATCTTTCCAAAGGTTTTTTTTATTATCTGAAATAATTTGTTTATGTTTATCACTTCTAATAATACCTTTAATTTTTTCACTTTGTTTTTTTCTATTATCTAAATTTGACCAATATTTAATAGCGCGCTCACTCATTAATTTTAGTTTATCTATGGTTAAATTATTTTTAACACCCTCACTTATTTTTTTTCTTATTTCATCACTAAAAAATAAACCTTCTTCACCACCTTGGGTTAAATTAGTTAAATTATTATATTGACTAATCCAATATTTTTCTCTTTCAACCCAATTATTTTTATTACATAATTCAATTTTAATTATTATTGGTTTTAAATTATCATTTTTCAATTGATTAATCCAATTATATTTATGTGGGTTATGTTTTTTATTACCAACCCATAAATGTTGTTGTAATCGTTTTTTTAATGTTTGTTTAGTTTTCCCCACATACCTTATTTCATTTGTTTTTGGACAAACTAAACCATATATAAAAATATTATTTTCCATCGTATTTTATTTTTATTATAAGATATATCTTTATTATAAAAAAGTAAATATATTATTTGGGGCTTTTATTATGTTCTAATATTTGAATATTGATAATAAATTATATACCATATATAAATAATCAATTTAAACCCCCTTATATTAATTGTAAGGGGGTTTTTTTATTATTATATACATACTAACCATTTTATTTTTATATACCCTTAAAATTACCTAAAATTATTATTATTTTTATATGTAAAATAATATGTAAAATATTTGACTTTATATATATTATATTCGTATATTGTATATAGTCAAATTAATTAATAACTTAAAACATACTACTATGAGAAAAAATTTATCAATTGTTATTTTTGACAGTCAAAATGTAACAATAGTATTGAAACAAAATACATTCTATAGAATAGATAAAAATAGTAATGAGAAAAAAATAGTAATGCAATCTATAAACACAGCAACAAAAAAAATTATAAAATAATACCCATTTTTTTTGTTTATATTAATATATTATTCTATATTTGCAGTACAATATTAGTTTATAACTCTAAATTTTAACATTATGAATACTACTACAACTACAATCAGCACTACTACTCTAACTGTAATAAAAGCTATAAACGGAGCTATTAAAAAAAGTCCAAATGGCGTTTCTTTTATCAGTATAAATGGATATACAAACAGTTTTGGTGAAGTATCTAATAATTTAGTAAATATTGGTGCATCATACGAAAATGCAAAAAATAAAGATATTGAAACTCTTAAAAATGCCGATATTCTTACTATTCAAACTGTAAGCGATAAAATTACTCTAGAGAAAGCAAGGCAAGAACTTATTGCATCACTTATAAAACCAAACGAAAATAGAAGTAATGGACAAATAGACGCATACACACCAATTTGCAAAGGGTTGAAAGTTCACAATGAAACAGGTGAAATTTATGTATATGGTTACGGTGAAAACAAAAAAATTATTGTTGAGGGTACATACCCAAAAGTGAACAGCCGAGCCCTTACAATAGCTAAAAATGAACTTAAAAAAGCTCTTAACCTACGCACAAACAAATATAAAAATTTCAAAGTTACCAATATTTCAAATATGAAATTGAACGGAGATATTTTGGAATTTTAACCATACAAAAAATATGTTATTAAAAACCTTACTTTTATAGTGAGGTTTTTTTTTACCTATTGTTGAAAAATAATTACCATTTTATTTGCATATATCATTTATTTTACATGACTCTAATTAATCAATTTTAAGACACTTTTATTTTATATGGTATATTCGTATGTATAATAAAAGATAGTTGCTTATATACCCCCCTACTATACCCCCTCCCCCCGTATCCGCTTTTACATACCCCCCTACCGTTTGGCTATATGGGGTCATGATACTCTATTTAAATTTTTTCCGGGAAATTTTTTTGATATAAAAATAGGTTGTCTTTTCAAAAAAAAATTCTGGGGAAATTTTTCCGTAATTTTTTGAGTATTGTATTAGGTAAAAAAAATTCTGGGGAAATTTTATAGAAATATAAGATACATTATATATGTGTATATAATTTTTACCAATATATAATTATTCTAAAATCTCATCAGTATCAATTTTTGGATAAAAAAATAGATTAATTACTTTTATGGTTCCAACGTTTATTTTAATTCTTAGGTTAAATATAAATATAGATTCATATTATTCAATATTTAGTTTACATTTAATTTTTGATGAATCGTTATCATCTCTATGGGAGAAACAAATACTAGAATCAACGGTAACGTTAGAACGATTTGGGTCATTCTTCCATTTTTCATGTCTGATTACTTGAATAATATCAAATGCTTGTCTACAAGTTTTATCTACATTTGGGTTATAAATTCCCCATGAATAATTTAAAGTATGGGTGTTTTCTTTATATAATAGATTTCTTGGAACAATTAATGATTCATCAATTTTATCTAGATATTTACGATATTCACTATAATCGATTGAATGTTTTATATTACTAATATCTTCCCATGTTTTAATTTCTACACCATTACCCCAACTACCTTTAGTTTTTATATATTTTTTAGTTATTTTGATTATTTCTCCTCTATTAGTATTATCTCCAACTTCTAATTGTTTTTGTGGTCTAAATGTATCTTCGAGATAATTTTTAAATGTTGGATGTTCCTTAATTATTTGGAATTGACCAATACCTATTCTAGAGTATAAATCTAATGCGTTTTGTACTATATTTAATTGTTCATTTGTTAATTCAAGTATATTCATAATATTTAAGTTTTGTGTTTTAATTTAAGGAAAAAAATACATATATCTGTGTACGTTAGTGGTCATTACTATTTAGAGCTTCCCCATTGTCCAGTACATTTACCGTGTTTAAGTATATCTAATCCGCAAGGTTCGACAAAAACTTTATCGCATTTACAACACTTCCATTTTACATTACCGTTTTCATCTCTACATTGCATATCTGGTGGGTCAAACAAATGACTACACTTTTTGCGTTTGAAGAAATTAAAAAGGGTATATTTTTCTTTCATGGTTTAATTATAAATCGCGTTCCTTTTCCATACGTTTTAAACAGTCTAATGGGTGTTCATTTGGTAATAAGGAATAACTACAGCCAATCGTTCCACCTTTCCAACTACCTTTATCTTTACCAACTTCTTTTGAGAAATGAACATCGATTGATGTATTAACCAAATTAAATAATTTAGTCCATTTTAACCATTTCGGTCTCCATTCTCTTTCTTCAACATAAATAGTTGTTGGAATTATTTCCCCATCATATTTATCGGTATAATCATATGTCCAAGATTTTTGTTTTTGTTCCATTCATCTTCATAGAATGATTTACGATTTCCTTTAGTTTCATGTTCCCATGTACCATCTTTTAGTAGTATAGATGTTCTGACCCAATCTTTTGTGATAAATGGGACATGCCAGGTCCACCATTTATTTCCTCCGTTCATATTACCTTTACCACCTCTATAAATCCATAAAGTATTATTATGAATAGCTATTCCCCATTTAGGTGAATCGCATTCATCGGTCCACTTATTTCTAAATGGTAATATGAGTGTTAAGTTAAAAAATATTAAATCAAGATTTATTCTTGGCCTATTATCAAAATAACCGCAAGTTTCGAAACTTATATCAAAGTTTTTTGTGAAGTAGAATATAATCCACTTACTTTTATAAATCCATTTTTCTTTTTTCATTATATGTTTATATATTATTCTGATTAGATTTTGGTAAACAGTTATCGCTATCATCTTGATGTTTTTGTTCAACCAAATAATTTCCACGAATTGATGTTTTGAATGGTTCAAGATAACCTTCTTTTGCGAAATACCATTTACCTTGATAATTAAACTCAAAACCACTATCACGCATACATATTGACATTATTTCACCGCTTTCTGTTTTTAAGGTTATGTTATTAAAAACTTCTTCTAATTGTAATCCAAAATTTTCTGTTACTGTTAATTTCATTATTATATATTTAAAATTAAAAATGTATAATAAATATAGGATATATTTTTATATATTTCAAGATTTATTGGTAAAATTGTGGGGTTAGTGAACAGTTAATAAAAACATAAGAAATATTATGATTTATTAATAAAAATAAATAACTTTTAATTTTCACATGATATTTATAAATAAATAAGAGTAAAGAAAAATATTACACTAATATTGAATGTTATTAATTGAATCACATATCGTAAATGAATCGGATGAATTAAGTGAACTTACATTTAAATGTAAAAATTTATATAATAAAGGTAACTACATTATTCGCCAAGAATTCATTGAGAATGGTAAATATATATCTAAATTTGATATGTTTACTATAATGAAAGATATGGATGAATATAAAACATTACCGGTTAGAGTATCACGGGGGGTTCTTAGAACATTAGATGGTAATTGGAAATCATTCTTTTCTTGTATTAAAAAATGGAAGAAACATAAGGAATTATTTAAAGGTAAACCTAATCTACCAAAATACTTACCAAAGAATGGTAAATTTATAGCTTTATTTTATGAAAATGCTATCCTTAAAGCAAATAAAAAAAATATTGATACAATTGGTTTATCATCACTGAAGATGAGAGTTCCAATTCAAACTAAAAATGAAATAATTGAAATTCAAGTTATTCCCATTAAAAATAATAAATTTAAAATAAATGTAGTATATGATTATAAAGAAGAAAAATTAAAGAAAGATAATAAACAATATTGTAGTGTTGATTTAGGTGTAAATAACTTAATGACTATAACATCAAACAAAGGAGGTTTACAACCCTCAATAGTTAACGGTAGACCATTAAAAAGTATTAATCAATATTATAATAAAGTTAAATCTAAATATCAGAGTGAATTACCAAATTGTGTTAAAACATCTAAACGAATAAATGAATTAACATTTAAACGTGAATGTAAAATTAATGATTATTTACATAAATCTAGTAATTATTTAATTAAATATTGTTTAGAGAATGAATTAAATACATTAATAATAGGTTATAATGAATTTTGGAAACAAAAAGTTAATATAGGTAAACACAATAATCAGAATTTTATTCAAATACCATTTCATAAGCTAATACAAATGTTAACATATAAATGTGAGAAATTTGGTATAAATTTCATAACACATGAAGAAAGTTATACATCTAAATGTAGTTTCCTTGATGGTGAAGAAATAACCAAACATGATAATTATTTAGGTAATAGGATTAAAAGAGGATTATTTAAAACAAGTAATGGTAGGTTAATTAATTCTGATGTAAATGGTAGTTATAATATATTAAAGAAAGTAATCCCAAATGCGTTTTCAGATGGGATAGAGGGTGTTTCCGTTCACCCATATAGAGTTAAATCTATATAAGTAATAATCATAAGTTTTCTTAGATTTTTACGAACGGTTTATATTAATTAATAATTTTAATATTATTTTTATTGAATACAACGTATTCGTTACCGGATGTTGTTGTAGAATTTGGTGCAATTACGCCATCATATCCATTTTCCATTGCGATTTTTGTGAATGAGTAAGGATTCATTAATTCGCTTACTCTAATTGGTAATCCACTTATATTATATTTATTGTATAATATATTTGAAATTATGATAGATTTTAGCCACTCTTTATTATTTATTTCATTTTGTGTTTTATTTCTATTAACATATTCTTTTCCATCATACTCATACCAAACGTGTTTAAAATGTTGGTTTAGTCCTTCACTAAAAGATATATTACTATATTTGAAATTATTTTCCAAATCGTTAATTATTTTTGATATTTCTAATATTGTTTTATCATCATGTTTTACGTTTTGAAATCCTTTTATTTTACTAAAAAACTTAATAAGTCCGGAACCTTGAACGGATGTATCATTAATTGTTGTTAAGTCAATTGGGTTATTTAAATTAATTTCCGCATTAATTATTTTATTACCATAAAGAGACGCTTCGGTTTGATTATCTGAAAAATAAAATCCCATACCATTCCAGGCTGATTCTGTATTTTTACCAATTTTATCATAATCAAAATTATTAAATTGATTATTTGTACCATGGAAAACTTTATATGTATTTTCTGTTATATTATTATTTAATACATTATTATTTAATATTTTAATTTTATTTGGGTCAAATATAATTATTTCCTCTCCTCGGTATTTGTGATTAATTATTTGACCATCTTTTGGTGAATTTATAATTAGTTTAACTTTAATGACTCTTGATTTATTATCTAATGCACCATCGACATTTTCCGCATATTCTATTGCTGTTTGTAAATCACGTGTAAAATATATACCTTTTTTATTACCTATTGCTCCGGATGGTTTAAATGGTTCGAATTTAATAAAATCATATCTTGTACCGTGGTATGCAATTATTTCATTTGAATTATTTTCATTTATATATTTTCGTATTGTTTCAACGATAAATTTTCGTAATTTTAAATTTTCGTTCACTTCAATTGGTATTTGTCAAATATTAAAATATTATCACCATTCGCAAATCCATCATATCCTTTTGAACTTAAAAAATATATGAATTCATCGGTTGGTTCATATTTATATTCATCATATTCAGCATTTGAATCGAATTCATCTATTATACTTTCCCACTCACTATAATTATAAATAGTATCTAAAATATTTAGATTTTTTGGTAATTTATATTCTTTGACATTACCATATTCCTTTGCAAAATCATAATCGTATGTAACCCAAATTGAATTTTTTGTGGACATGTCGTTGATACCAATAGGTTGCCCTCTATATACGGTTTTATAATTTGAGGTATTTTCATTTAATAAACCTCTTAATTTATTTTTAATAAAATATTTTATATTTTTTGATGACATAGATATATTCACTATTTTTTTAAAGATAATAAAAAACTATATAATTCTTTACTATTGGTAATATTTTTTATGATATTATCTTGATATTGGTCATTGGTTAAAGTTCTATTTAAAACTATTAATTCATCATCACCTAAATACAGAAATGTACCAATAAAATTATCTTTTGATTTAATATTCCAGACATAACCACCACCCCAGTCTGCATTATTGGTGAATGGTTTTTTATTTAAATTTTTAGTAATTATTCTTATTAATTTATTTTGGTTATAGAATATATCTTCATCATCATTAAATTCATCAAATAGTAATTTATTACCATTTACATCTAATGTATTATCATCATTATTAAATAACCATTTTTCTAAATCCGGGTTAATAGTATTATTATTATTATATTGTTTTAGATATGTTATTTCATCAAATGATAGACTTTGTTTACCGTGTTTATTGATTTTATCAAGTATATTGTTAATATAGTTGATATTTTCAATCAATAAGTTTTTTTTATTAAAATATTCACGTATGTTAAACTTTATAAATGTTTTTAATTCCATAATATTTGTATATTATATAAATATATTAGTCCATAATATTTAACATTTTTAATTTTTAAAAAGTAATCTTTAAAAATTTATCTAACCCTTGAATAATTAATAGTAATTCTATCTTTATTTTTTTCACCCCATTCCTTTATTTCATCTAATGTAGATGAAATGAATGTTGCCTCACCATTTTCATAGTCATATGTTGAAATATCTACTTTACCAAAACTATCTAAATCCATATATGTTTCATAACTCATACTCATAGTTGGAACTTTAACATTATAGTATTTACCTGTCCAACTCTTTTCCACAAAGACTTCAATTGGAAATTAGTCTTTTATTTTCCATGATTTTTCTTTATCCCAATTTATTTCTCCTTCATTTAAAAACTCTCTAATAGTAGTTTTAATGAAATTCTTTAATTTTTTATCGTTTCCCATATTAATAAATAATTTAGTTTATATATAAATATTTCAAATTTAATTTTCCACCACACATTTTTAAAAAGTTTTTATTCATATAATTGTGTTATAATTTTAATTTATGGAAATTCACTATGGGTCATTAGACCTCATTTATTACCAAACGTTTGATATAATCAATTGGTTGTGCTGTAAAAACACTTAGTATTTCAAATTCCCAATCTTCAGTGGGTTTGGGTAGGTGTTTAATTAAAGTCTGTTGTGTTCTTTCCCATTGCAATGTTTCTTCTGGTGCTTTATAACTTGCATCTTCAAAGTTCCATTCAAGGTCTTTAATTAGTTCTGTTTTGTCTTGTGGTATTTTTACTATCATTTCGGCTATTACAGCACAGCAATTTCTTCTTTTCATATTATAATCTTATTAATTCAAAACCCATTTTATTAACGCATTCAAACTATGTTGTTCATTTTCAATATTGATATGTTCGTGAATGTTATCAATATTAACATCATCATATTTATCTGGATTTCTAACTTTATCCATTAATAATTCGGTATGTTTTAACATCTCATCATACTTTTCTCTAATTTCTTTTTCTGTTTTCATAAATATAATTTTCTTATGTTTTTAATTATGAACTACCACTAACAACAAGTAAAACACGAAGCATTAACAAAAAGTATAAATAAGTGGTTGATAAGTACGTCTAACTCTTATCGGCGGTGTTTATTCGGTTGTTCTCTCAACTTGATAGCGATTATCGCTTACCACCTATTTATACTTAAACCGTTATGTACCATTGTGTAAAAGATACAGCGTTTCACATTTTTGACACTTATGGGTTTCATCCCAGCTATAATGTGGGTCTGGAAGTTCTTCAAATATTGTTTCGGTTTTTGATACTATTGTTTTCTCTGAACATATAGCACCGCAGTTTGGGCAAGAATATCCAGTTATAGATTCAATAATAGTACATAACAAAGTATTAACCTTATTGTCTTTCGTATTTCCCGAAACTTTTGTCATAATTTTACTTTTTTAAAATTTCAATATTTTTTATTAGATTATTATCTTTCATTATAATTTCTTTTTCATCAAGTGGTTTGTGCATTATTCTCCGTTGTATTGTATATTCTAAATCAATATCATCAATACTTTTAATAATACCGGTATAAATTAAATTCCCAAACTTTTCCGCAACATATCTACTTGTTGTCCAACTAATATTTTCACCCAAACTACTATGTGGTTCTGCTAAAATATTTGTATTTTTGTTGGATGTTGATATTCCCCTGTAAATTCTTAATGGGAATTTTAGATTTTTAACTTCATTTATTATCACCTGTATAGTTGGATGTTCACCACCTATACCATATTCATAGTAAGAATCCATATCTTCATCACCAATATTCAACCAAGCATCAAGGTAATTTGAATTTTTCATATCAAAAATATTGGATTGTACGTTTTTATGTTCTAATAAAAATCTATTTAATTTGGTTTTAATTATATTCCTTATTTTACTATTATTAACCATATTTTTATTTTATATATAAGCAAATTATCAATCATACATTTTTAAATATCTTACCATTTCGGTAAATAAAACGTTCTTGTTCTAATTCATCAATATAATCTTGAACCATCTTAATTTGCTCTTGTGTTCCTATTGCACCCTCGTTACAACATTCACTATATACCGTTCCCCATTCTATATTATTAGAAGAACAAAAGTTTTTTACTTTATCTTTAACTTATAATTAGATTAAGATAAAATTCCAATCATCAGCTAAAATATCCGTTTGAGACGGTACCCAAGGTATGTAATCTGAATAATTACTACCCCAAAATTGAGAATCGCCAGCAGTTTTCATTACAATATGCGAAAGCATTTGTCCTGCTTTACCTTGTGTAATGTTTTTTGTTCCATCTGGATTTAATTCGGGTACACTTAAATTTGGAAGTTCTTTTTCATCATCTGAACAAGAAGCTGCGTTTAAGTGTCCGTTTACTGGGTAGCCTTGAACTAATGTCAAATACATACCTTTACCACTCCAACCTTGACGTTGGATTTTGTTACCTAATTTTAGGCTTTCTAATGCTTGTGAAAAATTCATTTTTTATATTATTTATTTCTAGTGAATTACCCACCCACAGCATAGCTAATGGGTTGGGCTTAAAGTTTCATAGACTTAACCAATGTTAACACCCCCACTTGTTTTTGTTTATACTCCGATTGCATCCCAAAACCATATTTTTTATATCATTTTCAATAATTTCACTTACTTCTTCCATTGTTTTATTTGGGTATAATGTTGCTCTTGCACACATAGTATGATATCTATAGGATTCTTCACCACTCATTTTATCTATTGGTTGCAACAACCCACTAACATCATATAACCGAACATCACCGGTTTCATCCGTTATTGAAATCTCTACTTTTTTCATTATATTATTTATAGTTAATAACTGTTATCACTTCAATTCTTGTTGTCTTTCTAACATTTTCTCCCGTAGTTCAACGGGTAATTTGTTCCAATCTTTCATACCCTTTCTTCAATAAAATCCCATATTGTAATAACCGAAGCATCATTTATCCAGAACCAAATTTTATCATTTATTGTTACTGATAAATCATAATCAATTTCATCTAATACAAAACTTATTGTTTTAACAAGCTCTCTTTTAGTTATAAATTTACCGAATCTAAATTCAGACTTACCGTACCATACCCTATCTTTTTTTGATAATTCCGTATTGTTAATAATTCCTGAATTACCGATAAGTAAAATATCTAATTCTGACCAATCAGTTATTTTGTTATGGTTAGCAATTATATTTTCTTTAGCCATATTCACTATTTTCCTAACCTTATTAATGGCGTTATGGTATTCTATTAAGGTAGATGGTTTATCCGTCATTATTTTATAATTTTTGTGGTATAATTAATGATTTTTAGATGCTCTCCAGTGAACTACCCACCCACAGCAAAGCTGATTGGTTGGGCTTCAAGTTTCATAGACTTAACCAATGTTAACGCCTCCACTTGTTTTTGTTTAACGTCCGAAATGTGTCCCACATTCAGACAATATGTTT
>Ga0265293_10009187_pt1 | contig 14299 bp, 27 predicted proteins | sample Munlanlewell138R_FD_192505 | JGI IMG/M metagenome (GOLD analysis project Ga0265293, IMG submission 192505) | Leachate microbial communities from a municipal landfill in Southern Ontario, Canada - Leachate well 138R | ecosystem: Engineered > Solid waste > Landfill > Unclassified | place: Canada...
TTGATTTCAAAAGAAGAAGATGCCGATTATGATGAAGATTATGAAGACGAAGATGATGATCATGACTATGAAGATGATGTTCTTAGAGAAAATTGTCGTTACTTCGATGATGATGATTATGACGACGATGATGAAGATTATGATGAAGACGACGAAGAAGATGATGCAGAACTTGATGAAGATAATGAAGGAGGAACAAATGATTTGGAGTAACAAATCACACACAAAAAAAGAAAAAGAATTCCCTTTTGGGAAAATAAATGTAATCGAACTCGGAGAAAGTGGTAGAGGCAGAAAATTGGTAGTCCTACCTTCTGAGGTAGATATACAAGAAGGATTAAACCCCGAAATAACAATAGGCTTAAGCAAATCAGGTAAGCCACGAATTAATAGATATAAGGACGATAAACTATACCTTATTATTGATACTGAGGGAGGATACACCCGTAGAGGGTGCGGAGTCGTAGGAGTTCACCGAAGCTGTATGGATGATATAAAAGTATTATCCTATGGCAATGGAGCCGATGGATTAGCCGGAAGAGTAGGGATTTGGAAAGTCTTTGTTGTAGAAGTCCTAAACAACAATACAATTTGGCTGGAAGTCACACTCTCCGGAGGAGTTAACTCCGACATATATAAAATTGAAAATAAAACAGTTAAATATGTTGGTCGAAATGAAGACCAAGAACTGAGTTTGTATCAAGATGCAACCGGTGACATAATACCCGGTTTCACTAATGAAAAATACAGACTAGAAGACTATTTCTCCCTCAGTTTGAAAGGTTTGAAAGAATGTTTATAGCATAACAGTAGACAGAATGAGAGAGAAAAAGGTTATAATAGGAATATAAGATAAGGAGAAAAGATTATGAAAAAGATTTTAAACACGATGCAACACGCATTAACAAGTGAACAAGAAACCGATTTAGGTGGTATGTTTGGAAAACATCAGTTACAAGACTTACGTGATGTAAACTTTGAGTTGTTTAAACAATTAAGCAACATAGCAATAGATAGTAATTTAAATGATTTAGCAAACTGTTTGCTTGAAGTTGCAAGAAAATTTGACATTGTAATACTACCTATAGGTAGTCCAGCGTTTATGTTCACTTTTTCTAGACTTACACACTTCCATAGAGATATCGTGTTTATGTTTGCGCATAGCGATAGAGTAAGTGTTGAAAAGCAAAATGAAGATGGAACTGTCACTAAAACTAATATATTCAAACACGTAAAATTTTTAGTGATGTAAAGAGTATGGTGTTTAAAATGGAAGTTAAAATAAATTTAGAAATAGAAGCAAATTGACGAATAATTAACCAGATAAACACTAATACAAAAAAACATATCAATTTCTCACGATCTATAATTAGATGAGTCTTTACTCTACTAAAGATAAATCGTTTGATTTTGATATGTTTTCTGTTTAAATTCAATAAATATAGGAGTAACTTATGAAGAAGACAAAGTTAAAGATGATAACTCGGTATAGTCATATGCCTATCACACCATTCATAGTGAAGAAATGTGCTAGACATTATGAATGTCAGACGTTATCTCTAACACGAATACTGAGAGTTAAGAGAACTCCAGTGTTTAATCAAGCATTTGACGAAAACAATATCGATTTATTCTACAACATGTATAACATTTCAACTAAGAATAATGAGATTGTGAAATGGGTAAAATAAAAGGAGACAATAATGGTAGTCAACAACATTAAAAAACAAGACAACAGGTCTATACAGGTTATTACCGAAGAAGAAATGTTGAATAAATTTACAGATACTAAAGATAACCAAATGTTTGTAGGAATAATTAAAGAAGAAAAATTTAGTGCGGGACAAATATTTGCAATAGCGTTATTACGCCACCGAGATATACCAATGTATATCTGCAGAACAAATGACGAAGAAGTATTACTTAAAATTCATAATAATGGTGGCTACGTATGGGGCAAAAAAATTCATAGAAGCGATCGAAGTACATACTTCAACCCTAAATATCCAATAATAGAAAATTTATTTTTTATAGGAACTTATGAGAAATTAAATAAACGTAAATTAAATCTACTTGAATCTATTTATAACAACATTATAGACGAAAAATCATTGGATATTGTTACAACAATCATTCAAAATTTTAACACAACTTGGGATGAGCCCCAAGAATTACAAAATTTAAACTTTGAAACAGCTGTACATTTTGCTTGCTTTATATTAGGTGCTGCAACAAAGTTTACACAAATAGCATTACATAAAGATAAGCATGAGAAAGCGAAGAAAAAATATGCAGCTTTTGCAGAATGTGCAATAAAGAAGAAACATGCTGATAAATCTTATATCATATTAGAGAAAAAGATTGATTTTAAACCTTATGTACAAAGGTATAATAAGGAACTTAAAAACAATTATGTTAAAAAAATTAACTTTGTGATATACCCGTATGGAAACAGATCAAGGTGGATCGTTCATGCTATTGACATGCAATTAGATCCAATTATTAAACATCTTGAGGGCTTCAAGTCGTTAGATAATATGTCAGCAGAATTTATGCTGCTTGATCAATGTATTAACGCAATAAATTTAACTGAAGCAGTTCTGTTTAATAAAAACATACATGTTGATACACAAAAAATGATTAATACATTAAGAGAATCTCAACCTGATCAAACAACAAGAACGTTTCTTAAGATAATCATGGAACATAATATTAAGAAGGAGTAAACATGAAAGAATTAAATTACAAAAATTTATTTGTACAAACCTTATTAGTATGTTTATTACTATTTGGTTTGTTAGTTTACATGTCAAATAAGTACCATAAAGTTAGTCTTAAGTATGAGACAACTCAGTATCAACTTGAACAGCTTGTTGAATACTTAACTCATAATGGTTTTTTGATTACTGAACTCAAACAGGAGGATTATAATGAATGATAATCTACACCCATTATTTAAAAACATCTTAAAAGGTATAACACCTATACCAAATAAAGATGTTACAAATAATAAATCAAAAAAAAAGGAGAAAAAACTTGACAAAAAAACTAAGTAATATATCTTCGGATATGTGCTTAACTCCTTATATTTGTGGGAAACACGGGTTCCTTTCTAACTGTGTCTCCTTTGTTATTGTAAATTGCCTACAAAATAGGCATTCTGACCTCCATCAGATAATCTCCTTCCTTTATAAAAGGAGGGGGATATTTTTTATAAGATTGGAATAAATCTTGCATTATAATAAATTAATAATTAAGGAGATGATATGGAACTATTAAAAATATCATTAAGAAACACTAAAAACATTTATTGGGAACTTATATTTGTTTTCTCTAATAAAATAGAGATAACTTTTACTGTTCCTATCAATAAGTTACCAGAAGAACTATCAGAGATTAAACAATTTATTGATGAGATATTATCATTAATAACATTCTCTGAAGTCATAGAAGAAGAATCCATTAGAGAAATATTCTCTAAGTATATCTATATTAAATTAGGGAAATATTGTCAGAATGAACAACAGATCTATCTCGATAAGATAGCTGACTATATTCTAACAAACATCTCAGAAGTATTCAGAGTAATGGATAAACTATCTCAACCTGATACTAACGCAGACATACCATTCTAAGGAGACACAATGGACTTTCTATTAATATTAGGCATAATGGCTATCATATATTATGCTGTAGATAAAACAAAATAAGGAGATAACATGCACAAAATTACTGCAATAGAAACAGAGTTAAAGAAACAATTTCAAGAGCTATTTGATACAAGAGAACTTGCACCGCATCTTATGGAAATAGTTCAAAATGAAGATTATGAGATCTATACAAGACCTGAGATATTTATCATGTCATTTAACAATGAATTTGACTTAGGTTCAATAGGCTCATACAGAGTACCTTACACATGGTATGATTTACTATGCTTAGAAACTAAGACTGATAACTATCAAGAGAAAGTTATCATTAGTAGAAGTTGGATAACTACTACTCTAAGTCTTAATGGAAATCACATGTATTCCAATAACTTTAAAATTGATCTAACAGATAAATGGATGCAACTAATCACTGATACATTCATGCTATACTATAGAGTGAATGAAGACAATAAATTAATTGTCATATTCATATAGGAGGAATCATGATAGTTGAATCAAAAGATAAAACAATTAAAGCATATGTAACTAATGTACAGAATAAAGAGTTAAGAGTCACCCAATTAGATGATGGAATTATGATAACATTTCTCTATAAGAATCCTGAGTCAGGACAAACAGGTTGGGTGAGTATAACTCTATCAAAAGATACTATATATTCTTTAAATTATTATGATAAATTTATGCAAGGAGGGTCAGTGAGCTCTCCTATTAAACCTACTAAGTCATCTCAGATTTGTGAAGTTACTGGCTTTAGAGATATCATAACAATAGAATTTAGTAAACTAAATAAAAATCAAACATATTTCTTAATAACTTAAAGGAGGAAAGAATGGAAGAACAATGGAGCATTGAAACGATTGAAGAGCTATTAGAAGCTATCAATCTATCAAAGAAAGCAGCTAAGAATCATAATGATCAAGCTGCATTATTAGAACTTGAACTGAAGAAACTGATTCAACCTGGTACTCAAGCTAAATTTGGTCAGTACAAAGTTAGTTATAGTACAACTACAACTAAAAGATTAGATCAGAAATGGTTGAAACAAGAGAAGCCTGAAGTGTTCGAAGAGTATTCTGTTGAAACAGAGTCAACAAGATTACTTATTACTGACACAGAAGACAGAAAGAAACCTAAACTTGACTTCGATGTTAAGCTTAGAAGACCAGAGGAGTGGTAGCTGAATATTCCGCAGACTTAAAAGATTAAAATAACATAGGAGAAAATATGATATTAAGAAACGCTGAGATTAACTGGAACGTCGTACCAAAAGGCATGACGATCCTATTCTTTGGTCATCCAAAGACATGGAAAACTACTGTAGCATCTTCATGGGCTGAAGGTGGAAGAGATAGTGTATTACTAATTGATACAGAATTAGGTTCAGACTTTGTACCTGGTATCAATAGAATAATATGTACAAGTCTAAGACCACCTGTTGAACATGTATATACTGAAGATGGTAAAATCGAAACAGATGGCATGGGGATTCCAAAAACGAAGATTACAGAGCCTAAAGATAGAGGCTATGTATATACTGTCGGAGACTTAATCGGACAGCCTATGCCTACTTATTCGCTTCAGGAAGCTATAGATTATATCTTTGATCAGATATATGATAATAACTTTCCATTTGAGACTGTTGTAATTGATACAGTAGATGAAATTAATACATGGGTTGAGCAAGAAGTAATTGCTGAACTTAAAATCCCTGCTATGGGAGCAAGAGAATATGGTTCAGACTGGGCTCTTGCTCGTGATAGAGTTACCTCTATAATTAGTGAACTTAAGAAATTACTTAAACAAAGAGGCATTAACTTGATACTTATATCTCATGCTAAGAATACCTCATTCATTGAGAAAGATAAGACTAAAATAATACAAAAAAGTGCTGACCTTCCTCGTGGTATAGCAAAGAAGATTATGGGTATGTGTGAGTTAATAGGATACGTTGTTAAAGATGATAAAGACCAAGTACATCTATCATTCGATGGATTCGAAGAGGTACAAATGGGTTCAAGATTAAGACCATTACAAGGCAAGAAGATTAAGTTCTCATACCAAGACTTCGTAAAAGAAATCACAAGTTATAAACAAGAGAAAAAAGGAGAGAAACATGAATAAAAGAATAAGAGTGGGAGCACTACAACAACAATCAAAAAAAGAATATAGCAAGTTAGATTTTACTAACAAATTTCTAACAGGAAGAATCGTTGAAATAATTGATAAAGCAAAAGAAAGAAACAGAGATATCTTCTGGGAAATCATTATACAAGGAGACTCACAAAAGTTCCCTGATAAAATGTGGATAACAGGAAACTTCCAAAAGGCTAAAACAGGTGAACTTGAACCTAACTGGCTTATCGAACGTATAGGAAGATTCCTTATGACGATTAAATATGATGGAGGATTCTTGTTAAATGGAGAATTTGAAACACCAGCTAAAGAATACTTATCAACTCCAGAATCAATTGCAGAGAATATTAATGACCATTTATATAATAACGAAATTAATGTTTGCTATTACAAGTATGCTAATAAGAATCAAGAGACAGGAGACATCTTTTATAATACTATTTATAATAATATGTATGATGTAGCAGATATGCCACGTCTACAGAATGATGTAAAGAGATCTATCGATAGTGGATACTTAAAAGTATATACTAAAGAAGATGAGCAAATGGATTTAAATGATATACAAGTACCATTTGGTGGAGCTCCTGCTAAACCATTTCAACCAGCAACACAAGAAGTTAAACGACCAGGAAGGATTAGAATCTAATGTATTACGAGGTGTGTATAGGCTCACTTAGAAAGAGAGCGAACTTTGTTCATGAAGATAATATATATAATCTTATTATGGAACATGGAGAGACCACACCTATGTATAAATCTGTATTCTTGTACGAAGAAGAAGATGCAAATAAATTAGCTGAGAAGGGATCTGTCTCTAGCCATATCTCTAATAGGATAGCAAGATGGATCCCTATTGATATAGATAAAGGTGATAATACTGACGATTATACACTACAGAAAACAAGAGACATATTTAATATGTTTATTCATACTGAAGACTTAACAGAAAACAATATATTAATATGGTTCTCAGGTACCGGATATCATATAGATATTCATTCTGACTGTTTCGGATTAGAAATGTCAAAGCATTATGCTTTCTATATTAAAGAAGCAGTTAAAAATATCATGGGAACAGCACTCATTGATTATAGTGTATACAACACAACAAGTGTTATTAGATTACCCTTTACTGTTAATCAAAAATCTAAGCTATATAAAATTCATTTAACTGCAGATGAACTTCTTAACTTATCACCTGCTGAGATTAAAGAACTTGCATCTGATTATAATACTGTACTGTCGAGACAAGAGTTATACTTTGATGAACTTGAAAATAAGTATGGAGAGAATGAGCTTAAACATCATGTTGTAACAGCACAGAAACCTCGTACTGTATTCTCAACGTCAATAATAGAACCTCGTAATATAGCATCATGTATCTATACTCTATTCCAAGATGGACCAGAAGAAGGTACTCGTAATAATGTATCAATGAGATTAGCATCACACTTTAGGAGACATGGATTCCCAAGTGAAGTAGCTAAAGCTGCTATACTTGATTGGAATAATAAATCATTAGAAGATGCTGTAATCATTAAGAACGTAGAGAATGTATATAATAAAGGATATCAGTATGGTTGTAATGATCCTATTTTGAAATCCAAATGTATAACATCATGCCAATACTTTAAACATAAGAATATGGCACTTGAAATATTCTCTATGGAAGATATGCAAAAAGCATTGATACAAAGACTTGAAACAGATTATACTAATAGAGTAATACATTTAGATACCATGTTAGGACTTGATCCTAATTTAGATTGTAAAATATATCCTGGTGAACTTGTTACATTAGTTGGAACAACAGGTATTAATAAATCAACCTTTGTTCAAAATCTTATCTTAGGACTTAACTTTATGACAGGCGAAGTAGATAAGAACTTTCAACGTTCAACTATACTATTCGCTCCAGAGACAGCAGCTATGCTAACTCATAGAAAGAATATGCAAATGATTACAGGCTATGCTAAACAAGAAATAGAACGTCATTATATTAATGCTTATGAAATATCTAAACCATACTTAGAGCATCTTAAAGTAGTACAAATGGCTCCTACATTAGAACATATTGAAGAGGCTATACTACAAGAGAATGCTCAAGTAATAGTAATAGATTACTTAGAGCAAATACAAGAAACAAAAGACCTATGGGGTAAAGACTTCATAGGTAAAACAATGATTAAACTAAATGATCTTGCTGTAGCAAAAGATATAATAATAATAGCTGTCTCTCAAACATCAAGAACATATAGTAGACAAGGTATCATTGACTTATACGCAGGCTTTGGTTCAGGTAACATAGAGAAATCATCAAGAAAGGTAATCGGTATCAATGGAAAACAAGATGATACTGTACGTACACTCGAAATGTTTAAGAATAATGATGGTAATCTATTCAATGTTACACTAAACTTCTCTCTGGACTACAGACTTAAAAGAATAGAATAGCTGTGAAGACAAATAACATACTAAAATCAAACGATAATGCCTATAGATGACTACGGGTATTACTAATAAAAGATAAGGAGAAATACAATGGAATATAACGAAGAAACAATACGTGAGTTAATAGAGTTATTAGCTCTTAATATTATTGATGAGATACATTGGCAAGATAGTAAGAAAGTTTATCTTGGTGAATATACATTAGGAATTAATGGTAGACATCATTATGATGGAACATATAAAAAATGGTACTCTGAAGTAAAAGAATTCTATTACTTTGTACAAAATGAAGATATGTTAGAAGATGATGAGGAACCAATTATAGACGGCTTTGCAAACGTTGGTGAATTAGCTGACTTATTAATAGACAACTATTTAATACACCAAGAAATTATAGACGCTGTACATAGAGCGGCTCGTAAACGTAACGAGAAGATGATATATAGAATGAGAGAATATGAAAAGACTCTTGATAAAGTCGGAGCTCTTGATGAGTATTATAATTACTACACCTCAGATGATCATGAAATAGCTATTGATCAGTTACAAAGAATAACTAATACAAAAATTATAGAGAGACAAGATCTTTTAACAAGATACTTTACAAACTATTCAAAGATAATAATGGGATCAGTATTCAATAACAAATATACTATGACTGTAGACATAGATTATGGTACCCCTGATAATACTATTATATTTACAATTAACGATGCTAAGACTAAAAAGCCTATTCTAAATGGAAAGATTGAAAAAGATAAATTTGTCTCAATTAGATATGCTCATAATAATAGCAAAGGATTATACTTAAACCTTAGTTACTTAAAACATCAAGATGTAATTGATAGTAGAATTGATGAGTCAGATATAATAGTATCAACAAGAAGAGTACGAGATTACTATGTATTAGCATTCCAATTAAAGGAGGAAAAGAATGAGTAATCACGATCTAATAAGATGTCATTCGTGTAACTATATTATGTATGATACTGTTCATGCTAACAAATTAATTGAATCAAGTAATACTAATCCTTATAATCAAACATCGATAGCTCTTCAGTGTCCAGGATGTGGTGCTCATAATATATTTCATTTCATTAAAGACAGAGATATGTGGATACTACATGCTCCTGAGGAAATGCCTGAAGAAGATTATGATAACATATTAAAAAACCAACAAGAAAGAGAAGCTATACAGAGGTAACTATGGGAAAAATTAATGACATCACAATAACAGGTTATTGCGTAAAGTGTCGCCAATGGTTTCCGCCAGATTTTCTTGCGACACTCAGGCTCTCGGCTCATGCAGGTGGTGACGTTTGCCTGAACTGCCTTGCAGATAAATCATGGGGCTATCTAAAACGCCACGTATGTTCTGCCGACTATCCGAAGGTGGGAATATATAAGCAATTTATTGAAAACAAGGTTGTGTACATTGTGCACAGAGAGGAAGAATTATGAATATCATGTTAGGGAACCTATCAACAATGGATATATGCAATAGGCTTGGTATTTCGTTGCCGAGCGATGTTATAGAAACATTGGAAAGCATTAGAAGCCATAAGACTGAATTTACTGGTGATTATTGGCATGGATTTGATATACCATTTATAATATATTGCGGGAACATTAATGTGGCAATAAAAATTAGAGACATCTATAAACCATATATCAAGGAAATGAAAACACAGCTTTCAATACATTATTGGCAGCCAAAGACAGAAGAAGGAGAGTAACTATGAAACGAACAAGTTTACCTGCAGAACAAAAACAAATAAAGAATCGTACTATATATAAGGGAAGAATGTATTACTATGTTACAACAGGACATTCGCATTTCTTAATACAAGCAAAGAGAACTAAACGTCTCGATACATTTTGGAAGAAGAATCCTATAGTAATATACTATGTTCTACATCTGAGATACAACTTTAATAAAATTAGAAAAGATACAGATATACAACTTATTAAGAAGAATAGGAACTATACACAAATATAATCAAAGATAGGGGTAGTAATTCTGCCCCTTTATTTTAGAAAGGAGAGAATAATGAAAAATTATCATCATGACATGGTAACTATAACAGTAGCAGGGATACTGTGGAGAGAACTCCAAGCTAATAAAAGTACAGTAGTAAAAGATATTGGATACATTGCTGACATGAAAAAGATGAAGGAATACTATGAAGACGAAGAGTATAAAGTATACTTTGATGAAGAATATGGAGACAAATATGTATTCATCTTAGATGAGTGGGAGACAGAACTTGACGATAAAACATATGATACAACAGCATATGGATTTAACACAGAAGAAGACTTAAAAGATTTGCTTTATGAAATTGATCTAATAATTCCCATTGCATTTGCTTTATTAGTAGACTATCGACACGTAATAGCTGATCATATTGAATACTATAAGTAGGAGGAATAATGAAAGAACATTATACAACAGCAGATAAGAGTATACACTATAAAGGTGATCAATTAAAAGTAACATTATCAAGCGAATGGTTGGAGAAGTCATGGTAAGAACGTTTAAATCAAAGAATGAATCTGTAGAATTAATGACATCTATTGAAGGTAACTTAGTACAGTATGATGAAATAGATCCATCTGAACTAACTATATCAAGAAAGAATAAACGGAATAAGAATAACTTCTCTATATCAATTACACCATTTCGTATTATTGCAGGGTATTATGTTGGGCTTGAATATACAGAAACTGAAATAAATACTTCTAAACTAAACGAATTTCAAATGATTCGCTTCGATACTTGGGTAGTATATCTCCGTATTAAAACAACAGAAGAGAACGAAGAGATACTACATGTAAAGCTATTCAATCGTACTGAAGAAGAAGAAGGATATGATGAAGATAAATACTTATAGGAGGAAGAATTATGAGTGGTAGAAAAAGCAAAGTCTTGCAAGCATTTGAGAAAATTCAATATATCCTAATGTTGAATAAGGACAGAAAGGGCAAGTATTTAATTAACAGCGTGTATTCAAAACATAATGTCAAAGAAATAAAGAACCAGGAAAGCATTAGCTTATTTGGCAACACTGTTTCATGGTGTCAGGATATTGCATGCTTTGTTTTGGCATCTGACCACGAACCATACATTGAAACAAAAAATCATGTTTCTTTTTTCATGTCAGTCAAGGACGAATTTGGCAATGACAACATGCAAGAATTTCAAGCAATGCTTAAGCACTTTGGAATAGGTATTGACGTGGTAGACTTAAAAAAAGACCAAAAAATGGTTGTAATTGCTGACCATGATTATGATCAAAAAAGTCGGTTTATTTTAACAGAAGACAATGATTTATGGTCTGCAGCATGCAAGGTGGAACTTGCTTGTGAGCTTTGGGGTCCTCATATCGAGGACATAAGAAAACGTTAAAATTAAACAAAAAAGGAGAGAAAAATGAAACCAACTATCAAGCCAATCAAAGACAGTGGTAAGCGCTACACGAATGAACATGGTGGCATGAGGGATACAGATGAAGGCAAGCCAAAGTTTAAATACATTGACAGCGAGTTTCTTAGCAAGTTGTTAGAATTGTACAAGGCACAGTATGCTGAACGTTATGTAACTTACAAAATCTTGACACAGCACGTTTACAATGCAGAAGCAGATACTAAAAGCGGGTATGATAAACTTATTGTAACAGCAAAATCATTGTTGCATTTTAATTTTGATAGCTTCTATGAAGGCTTGACTGCATTCGCATTATTTATGGAGGCAGGTGCCAAAAAGTATTCATTTGAAAACTGGAAATTACTTAACACACCAGAAGATATTGAACGATTTAAAGAAAGTTGTCTCAGGCATTATGTACAGTGGCAAGTAGGACAGCAAGATGAAAACCATTTACTGGCAACAGTGTTTAATCTTATGGCATTGTTTTATCATACAAGGAAGCAGGAAGAAAGCAGGAATAATAAAAGAATTTAAATCAAAATAATCAATATACAAATAGAAAGGAAATAATTATGAAATTATTACAGGTAACAAAAACTGTAAAGTTCAAGAATGAAGCATTAGAAGATTTTGATAATATAATAAAGCATCTTAGAAGTAAAGGATGTGAAAAATTATTCCTCTGTAAAAGAAATACATCAAGAACTGGATACTTTGTCGCACGAGAATGGGATAAAGAAGATGATGAATATATCAAATATCATAAACAAGTTAGTGATTATAGATACAACCACTATGTTGCATATAAGCCTATCAACTTGAAAACAATTACATATGAAGAAATATGAAAGGAAGAAAACAATATGTTTAAAACATTACAAAGATTAGATGAGATGCTTAAAGCAGCTCAAGCATTAGAACAATCACTAAAGTCAATGGGACAATATAGAAAAGTTAAAACAATTGAAGAAATTAGAAAGACACAACCAAACTATGGAAACCCTTATGAAGGTCGTATTAACAAATATAAAAGATAGGAGTATAGTATGATACCAGAATATGACCATTATCTCGTCAGAGAGATAAGAATACTTGAAGACATTAATCATGAATTAGAATTTGAAAACAATAAACTACGTGATGATCTATATGAGTGTCAAGGACTACTCGAAGACTGTCAAGCTGAACTAAAACAAATAGAGGAGTTACTATGTACTGTGGAATAGATCCAGGACTTAAAGGAGGCATAGCTCTCATCAAAGATAAAGAGATAATATGTCATTCAAAGATGTTGCCAGACTATCAATTCATTAAGTATATCCAGGAGCTCATAAAACAGTACAAAAACATCACGTTTGTAATTGAGAAGGTATCTGCTATGCCTGGACAAGGAGTGTCCTCTATGTTCAAATTTGGATATAATACAGGGTATCTTTATGGAGTGTTGCATACTTTACAACAAAGAGTAATAGAAGTTACTCCAAGAGTATGGAAACAATACTTTAAGATACCTGGCAAAAAGAAAGGACAAGAATCAAAAGACCTTACAGCATTAGCAGTGAGACAGTTCTATCCTGAGATGATTGATGTAAAGTTTCATGATGGGATATATGATGCTATCTTAATAGCAAAGTATCAGATTGAGAAAGATAAGAAATAAATATAGGGGAAGCTAACTACTTCCCCCTTTTTTTTAAATCAATTTATAGTTAATGCCAGTCTCTTCAAAGATACCTGGTGTTATTGGTTCTAAAATTATATGTAATCTTTTTCTTTTTGTATCAATTGCAACCATAACTTCTTCATTCTTTAACTGTAATGATAACTTAACTTCTTTAGCAGCTAACAGAGCATCGCTAAACTCAAAGTCTTTCCAAGTAAACTCTAATGCAAGTCCTTCAGTATGCTTAAGCATGTTCTGCATCTTCCAGTCAGGCACCTTTATTCTATCACGAAGATACATATTAGAAATAAAACCTCTTGTAATCTTAATATGTTCTACTCCTATAACTTCATTAAGTATAGGTATAACATTTAATGCTGTAGATATCAGATTAGAAATGTAAGTATTCTTTAAAGCAAAGTTATGTGGATTCAATTCTTTCATTGTAATATGGTTAGCAAATGTTAATTCAGCCATGTCATTCTCCTTCATCATTCTTATTAATTTAATTGATTCATTTAATTAGGCAGGTCTTTACTCTACTAAAAAAAGATCGTTTGAAATTGGGCACTATTCTGTGTCCATATCCATGTCTTCTTCTACCATGTCTTGTGTATAATACTCTACCACCATTTCATCTATTGCTATTATGGTAGGTTCATCATTCACACACTCGCCTACTACTTTTAAATAGAAATTATTATTCTGCATCATGTATAACAAATGAGCATACGCATAGTTGTAATGATTAGCATCCATTTCATACAGTTGGTATGTTACGTTATCCCTTTTTTCTATTACAACTTCTGTCTTGAATGCTGGTTGGTATTCTTCCCTGATATCCTGTGTAGGATAGGAATACACTATAAATATAATCTGTGTGTCAGTCTCCAGGTACTCGCCTATTCTGTGATAGCTTAATTCTATCCCTGACTGTGTAATTGTTTT
>Ga0265293_10009188_pt1 | contig 14299 bp, 8 predicted proteins | sample Munlanlewell138R_FD_192505 | JGI IMG/M metagenome (GOLD analysis project Ga0265293, IMG submission 192505) | Leachate microbial communities from a municipal landfill in Southern Ontario, Canada - Leachate well 138R | ecosystem: Engineered > Solid waste > Landfill > Unclassified | place: Canada...
ATTTCAAGGAAGAAAATTTAAAGCGCATAAAAATCAAAGCTTTATCAGACACAGGCGGGACAGTCGCAATTCAAATTGGCGATGGTGACAAATATAAGATTTGGAATCTGAAAATCCCGATAAGCAAGGATTGGAAAATTATCAGCGCCAATATTAAAAACTTGTTAGTTGGTATTCAAAATATAGAGATTTCTCTGAGGGATTCTGGCAGGGTGGAAATAGATTGGATTCAGTTCGAGTAATCGCCATCGGCGTTGAGATGAATATTTATTTTTCAAAATTGAGGTGAAGAAATGAAAAAAAGAGTCATAATCGCTGAGCTTGGAATTTTAATTGGACTTTTTCTTTTTAAATCTTGCGCGGCTAAAATGGACCGCCAGGCGCTTGTCGATTTGATGGAAAATTACATAGCGGCGGTTGTCGAACACGATCCTTCCGCGATGCCGCTGGCGGAAAATGTCAAACTGGTAGAAAATACAAAGGTAACTCCCATCGGGCAGGGAATTTGGAAAACGGCGACCAGCGGCTTTACTGATTTTAAAATATTCGTCGCCGATCCTGTCGACGGTCAAGTGGGAGTTATCGGCGTTATTGGTGTCAACAATGAGCCTACCATAATCGGCGCCCGCCTGAAAGTTGAAAAAGGTAAAATAATCGAGATTGATCATCTGATAATTCCAAAATATAGTGATTCACTGCACTCAAACATGGCGAAAGTCAGAGAGGGTTTGATTACGCCGATTGAGCCGACCGAACGCATCTCCCGTAAGGAAATGGTGAAAATCGCTAATTCATATTACGAGGCAATCGTAAACGATAATGGCGATTTGTGTCCCTTTGCCGATGAGAGTCAGCGGCGCGAAAACGGCGGGGTATCAGCCGGCGCAAAAACTCCCGAGGAAGCCTATGACGATGATTTTTCGGTATTTCGCGCAATGAAATGTGGCGAACAGCTAAGCACGGGTGTCATGAGTTACATTACCGATATTAACCGCCGCCGTTTCATCGCGGTTGATGAAAAAATGGGACTCGTGTTCGCTTTTTCGATTTTCGTGCATGACGGTGAACCGAAAGTCATGAGAATTACGGGCGTCCCCGGGATAACGGAAAGAGAAAATAATTGGGGCCCTTTCGATTTGCCTGCGGCTCATATCTTTAAAATAAGAAGTGGTAAGGTTTACGAAATAGAAGCTATCGGCTATATGGCGGAACACGGCATCAAAAACGGCTGGGAATGATAAGGCATTCGATACAGTCATCAAGTTTTCACTAATGCTATGCTAACAAGAAGCACTTTTGTGAGATTATTAAACACACATATCTTTTATGAATGGAGGAAGTAGTTTTGTGCAAAAGAAATTTTATCGCAATTTCTCTTTTATTTTTGTTCATTAACCTATCTGCTGAGGACGGCCACAGTCTCTGGCTTCGTAGTAAAAGTACAGGCTCGGTAAACGTCGTATGCTCTGAGAATTCGCCGACTATAAACATAGCAAAGCAGGAATTAAAGCAGGCCTGGCGAGGCAAAACAGGCGCAACTATCGCTCTTACCATCAAATCTGATAAACTAATCAAAGATGACGGATTTAAACTCAGTTTCAATACAATTCAAGCCAACACAGATCTAGGAATTTTATACGGCGTATATGAGCTGTTGCGTCGTCAGCAAACCGGCGAACCGATCCGGGATGAGATTATAAATCCATCATACGAACGACGTTTATTAAACCACTGGGATAATCTGACCGAGACCATTGAGCGGGGATATGCCGGAGGTTCCATTTTTTGGCGCAATGGAAAGGATTCATTAGTTGTCACTGAGGAAGATAAAACTCTGTGGCGGGAATATGCGCGCGCCAACGCTTCAATCGGAATAAATGGCACAGTCATTAATAATGTCAATGCTTCGCCATTGGTTTTAAAGTCTGAATATCTTATGAGGGTAAAAGCTATTGCCGAAGTGCTCCGTCCTTACGGCGTCAAAACCTACCTTTCAGTCAATTTTTCTTCACCGGCAATTATAGGAGGATTGAGCACATCCGATCCATTGAATGCAAAGGTTATTAAATGGTGGCGCGACAAGGTCAACGAGATCTACAAGATTATTCCGGATTTCGGTGGTTTTCTGGTAAAAGCCAACAGTGAAGGTCAACCCGGCCCTCAGGATTTTGGCAGAACACATGCCGACGGCGCCAATATGTTGGCGGATGCCCTCAAACCATTTGGTGGAATCGTCATGTGGCGCGCGTTCGTTTATTCGGCCACCAGTGATGATCGCGCTAAACAGGCTTATGAAGAATTCATGCCATTCGAAGGGCAATTCCGCGACAACGTCATTATTCAGATAAAAAACGGGCCGGTCGATTTTCAGCCGCGCGAACCTTTCAGTCCATTATTTGGCGCCATGGAAAAAACGGCTGTTATGCCTGAATTGCAGATCACTCAGGAATATCTCGGGCATGCCATTCACCTGGTATTTTTAGCGCCGCTATGGCAGGAATTCCTGCAAAGCGATACTTACCAGAAAGGCGCCGGCAGTACCGTCGCCCGTTGTACTGATGGGACTCTATTCCCGAAAAGACTGACTGCGATTGCAGGTGTATCCAACATTGGCCTGGATGTAAACTGGTGCGGGCATCACTTTGCTCAGGCAAACTGGTATGCGTTTGGTCGTCTGGCATGGAATAACAACCTGAGCAGTGAGACGATTGCGGACGAATGGCTTAAACTTACTTTTTATAATTACAATTCGGATCAGTCGGAACCGATTGCCTTTTCAGACGACTGGGAAGAAAATTTTCTGAATCCGGTCAAACAGATAATGCTGGAGAGCCGCGAAGTTGCGGTAAACTATATGATGCCGTTGGGATTGCATCATATTTTTGCCGCTGACCATCACTACGGTCCGGGACCGTGGTGGGCGCCGGCGGGCGTAAGACGCGATTGGACACCGCCTTATTATCATCAAGCCGATACCAACGGCATCGGATTCGACCGAACCGATAAAGGCAGTGATGCTGTTAGTCAGTATCACGAGCCGCTCCGGTCGCAATTCAACGATCTGAAAACTTGTCCGGAAGAATATTTACTGTGGTTTCACCATCTGCCCTGGAATTACACAGTGAAAAGCGGGCGAACGCTCTGGGATGAAATGTGCTATCGTTACGATTCGGGATTGCAGGCAGTGCGTGAATTCCAAAAGACATGGGATAGAGTAGAGCTTTATGTCGATCCGGATCGATTTACGCACGTCCAAAGCAAACTCCGCCGTCAGTGTCGGAATGCCCAGGTCTGGAAAGACGCCTGCTTGCTTTATTTTCAGCAATTCAGCCGAAAGCCGATTCCCTATGAAATCGACCGTCCGGTTTATGACCTGAAGGATTTGATAGAAATGGATATGTTATCGCAATAAATGAGTAATTTTTTGTTGACAGTTCTAAGTATTCTCAATAATACAATTCGGCGCAAAAGCCTTGATCAAGGCGGGTAAGATTCAATCCGGCTTACCGCAATCGATGCACCCTTTTTAAATTTCTTATCAGTGTGTAAGAAAAGACTTATGAGTAAAACGTTTTACCTAATAAATGGCACCAATTTGTTCTTATCAGTTTTAGATTATCTCGATAATAAATATAAAAATTTTAAGAATTGTAAAAATAATTGTTGACACTTATATTTTAGTAAAATAAATTAAACCGTTATTACACATAAAGAGGAATATAGATGTCGCCAACGATCAAAGATATAGCAAAGAAAGCAGGAGTTTCGATTGCAACTGTTTCCATCGTATTGAATGGAAAAGCGAAAGTGTCGGCTACTACCAAAGAGAAGGTCGAAGCCGTGATCAAGGAGATGGATTACCATCCTTTGCATTCGGCGCGAAGATTGGCGACTCAAACTACCGGCAATATTGGCTACATTATTTGGGATGGTTACTTTTCCGAGGCTGAAATGTTTTACAGCCAGGTGTTTTGGGGAGTGGAATATGCGGCCCGGAATAATGATTATTACGTTCTCGTAACAACGGTCAAAGAAAAATTCAATCCTAAAGAGGATCTGCCTCGTTTTTTAAGATCCAGAGTAGTTGACGGAATTGTTATTATGGGTAAAATGCCGACATCGTTATTGGATTATTTGGAATATCTCAAAATTCCATTTGTACTGGTTGATTTCGAGGTCCAGCGCAAGGCTTATAATAGTATTCAGTTTGATAATTATAACGGCACCTACGGAGCGATTGAATATTTACTTCAGCAGGGGCGTAAAAATATTGCTTATGTCGGCGGTTTAATCAATCACCCTTCAATAAGAAAGCGTTATAATGGTTATCGGGATGCGTTAGAAGCTCATAACATACCTGCTGAAATTATTCAAAAATTCAGCTATTGTGTGGATGTCGAAAACACCAGCGAAATCGGGACGGAAGGAGCCGTACAATTATTAAAAAAACATCCTGAAATCGATGCCATTTTCGGTTGTACAGATCATATTGCGCTTGGAGTGATCGAAGGGATTCAAAAACTCGGTCGCTCAGTACCAAAGGATGTGGCAGTCATCGGTTTTGATGATATCCCGATTTCATCTTATAATAAACCAAAATTAACGACTCTGCGGGTCCCAAAGATGTCAGTTGGCAAAGAGGCTTTCAATTTGCTATTGGATGTGATGAAAAAGCCTGATATGAAGTCTCATACCCGCATTTTGCCGGTAGAGTTGATAATTCGTGGAAGTAGTCAATGCAATTAGGAAAGATAAATAAGGAATAACTAGGTGAAATCACCAACAATAAGAGAAATCGCCCGGATAGCGGAATGCTCGCTGTCAACGGTTTCTAAGGCGATTAACGGTCGGGCGGATATAAGTGAGTCCACCCGTCGGCGGATCCTGAAGATCGTCGGCGATAACAACTATACCCCAAGTGCCCTTGGCAAAGGATTAAAAAATCAAAGAACCGAGAACATCGGAGTGATTTTTTCAAAAGAGGATCGCCCGCTATCGCTAAACCCGTTTTATTCCAGAATCCTCGAGGGCATAGAAGCCGAATTAGCTATAAATAAATATAATCTGGTGCTCTGCCTGACTGTCGATAAAAAGACCAATAATTATCCGAAAATGATTCGGGAAAGAAATGTTGACGGAGTGATTCTGATCAGTGTCCAAAAAGAAGCCTTTGTAAACCAATTAATGGACGATCGTATTCCGTTGGTGCTAGTTGATCCGAATTCGAATTATCACAATGCTACGCAGGTCGTTATTGACAATGAGGACGGAGCTTTCCAGGCTACCCAGTATTTGATTCTAAAGGGGCACAAAAAAATAGCGTTTATATCGCCGCATCTCGATCGCGACAGTTTTCGCCTGAGATACGCTGGCTTCAATAAAGCGATGACCCATTATCATTTATCAATCGATGAGAATTATGTTCAGATCGAAGGTCTTGAGCACGGATATGATCAGGTCAGGCGTTTGCTACAGTTGAAGGAGCGACCAACGGCTATGTTTATTGCAAATGATTTAAATGTGATGTATGCCTATCAGGCGATCCGGGATTTGCACCTAAAAATACCTGAGGATATCAGTATCGTTGGATTTGATGATATCGCCTGGTCGAAAATTGCTTCACCGCAATTAACGACAATGCGCGTTTATAAAGAGGAAATGGGTTCGATCGCGGTGCGCAATCTGCTTAATATTATTAGTAATGACAAAGCATCAGCGATCACTACGATTTTACCGGTGAAATTAATCGAACGTAATTCAGTCAAGGATTTAAATGAATGATAGCGATAAAAGCTTGGTGGACAGTTATTAATAAAAAAAGGAGAGAGAAATGAAGAAATTGTTCATGCTTTTCTGTTTGTGTGTTGTTTTGCTTGGTGGGAATCTGTTCTCACAGGTGATTTTTGATTTTGAGGAGGATCATGGCGGATTCACTACGAAGTACGATTTGGTTACTTCACTTGTGAAAGCCGACGATCCTTCGGGTCTGAGTTCCGGTGCTCTGGCGGCTACATTTGCTTTGAATGCCACGGTTGATAAAAAAAGCAATATTTATAAGGGGAATATTGAGCCGGGAAATGCCCCGATTATCACATTCTATGTGTGGTTGCCGTCTGATTTACCGGATTCGGTATATTTCAAGTATTTTGTCCAGGATAACAACTGGACCTATGCCGATGTCAAGTGGTATGCCAGTGCGATTCCTAAGGAGGTCTGGTATCCTTTGCTATTTAATCTCGAACAGGCAAATGTAAAAACCAGTTCCTTTGATGTTGCTGAAGGTCCCCTGGGCGCAGTCGGTTTGCAGGTTTACACTGGCTATGAAACAGATGCCGATACGACTTGGGCAGGTACTATTTACATCGATAATGTTACCCTGATTGGCGCCTATCCAACGGTAATTTCTGATTTTGAAACCGACATTGATAGTTATGAGTTGCATGCAACGAATGACTTAGTTACGGCGGTTGAGCATGCAACTGATCCGGCCGGCGCAAGTAGCGGCGCACTCGCACTTACTATAGATGCTGACGCAACGACAAAAATGAAAGGGAATGCTTTCCAATATTGTAATGTCAATGCATTGGAAGCCTCGGTAATGACGATGAATGTCTGGTGTCCTACAGAAGTGCCTGATGGAATTTATTTTAAATTCTATGTGAAAGATAACAACTAGACGACCGCGTATACAACATATCCCTATTATGCCAGCGCTGTTCCGAAAGAAGTGTGGTTTCCATTGCAACTTGATTTGGAAGCGGCACATTTACATAGTAGCAGTTTTGATGTGGCGGAAGGCGATCTTAGGACAATTGGAATCGAGGTGCAATCGTATAATGTAACTGGGGACGATACGTTATACACTGGATTGATTTATGTTGATGACGTGAAATTGTTGGGCACTTATGTCCCGCCAGAAATACCCAAATATGTCGTTGCCACATTTGAGAAAGAGGCGGCTGGCACTCAGGGCTTTACAAAGTCAACAAGTGCCGGATTTGAAGCCGGTGTCAGCGCTGAACGGATTGCCGACCCGACTGAGGTATCGGATGGCGTACTAAGTTTTGGTCTGGATTTCAGTAAGAGTACCAAGGGTTATGTGGGACATTCGAATTTGAATGTATTCTGGTCTGATACCGGAGCGGTGGTTGACACGGGCGCTACCGCGATCTCGATCGATGTTTGGGTGCCAACGGATTTACCGGCATCCGGCGCGACTTTACAGCTGGTAGTTCGAGATAACGCCCAATACACCTGGAACCAAACCAGTTTCACAATCAGTGATTCGACGATTGTGCCCGGTCAATGGAACACGGTAACTCTGGAACTTTTACCGTTTATTGAAGCCGGTACATATGGTCCGCTGGATGGAAATACATGGTTCGGAGTACAGCTAGGGCACTCAAGTGACAATTCCTGGGCTGGAAACATTTACCTCGATAATGTTACCCTGATTGGAATCGAAGAACCAGAGGGGACGTTGCAATCGCCGATAACTATCGGTTCGGTTGAAACATACGCAGAGGTTGGTGTTCCATATGATTTTATTCATTTAGCCTGGGTTGATAATACGATTGGCTCGGAGACCTACCAAGTCTTCATGAGTGAAGCGGAGATTACGGATGTTGATGCTACCGGCGTTATTCGGATAGCCGATCAGATTCCGCATGGAACCGAAGCCTGGAATTACCGTCCGTACAGCCGGACTGCCGAGGAAAAGACCTATTATTTAGCTGTCATCAGTATGGGCGCCGACGGCACTATTACCGAACTGACTGACGAATGTAAAGTTGGTCCCATAACAATCACGACTTCTGAAACGGCCAAGGCATTATATGATCCGTCATTTGGCGCTACATTCACTCTGGATGGCCAGGATACTGAATTTACAACTCTGCATAAAACGTATGCTATCCAGCCGTATACCGCCGGTGGAACCAAATCGGCGGGATGGACGCAAGCCTCGACTGACATGAACTTTTCGGCGACATTTGTAGTTGATGATGACTATCTGTACATCTCAGCCGATGTGACTGACGATGACCTGAATGCTTCCGGAGATGAACCTATAGTCGGAGGACAAGCCTGGATGGGCGACGCCCTTGAATTTTACTTGGGTGTCTATGACATGAATTTGCTAACCCAATATCATGGCTACCGCGATGTAATGGCGGAAGGCACTGGCGATTACCGGATTAGTTTCTGCGCCTGGGGCGAAGTCCAGAGTGCGACTACAGTCCATAATTTCCCGGGTCTTGAAAGTACCCATTATCAGAAATTCACAGGTGATGGCTATATCATTGAAGCCCGAATTGCGCTTGATTCGCTTGCACAAGGTGGAGATATTGTGATTGCCGATGGCGTCAGATTGCCGTTGCGAATTGACGGATGCGATCTGGATCCGCAGGATAGTGATGAATCACGCTCATTAATAGTACAATGGGGACACACCAGTAATTCGGAAGATTGGTTAAGACCGAGTTGTTGGGCGTCTCTGGAAGTATTGGTTGACTCGTCGTTGTTGGGCATTGCCGATGCGAAGAATCCGGGTCAATTCCAATTGTATAATAATTATCCTAATCCTTTTAACCCAACTACCGCATTGAAATTCGACTTGCCGAAAACGACCCATGTCAAGATGATTATCTATGACATTCTCGGCCATGAAGTCAGAACTCTTGTAAATGAAAAGAGAAATGCCGGTACATATATCGTCAATTGGGATGGCCGTAATAATTATGGCATTCCCGTTACCAGTGGTTTCTACTTCTGCCGTTTCGTTACCGCAGAGTACAGCCGTACCCAAAAAATGATGATGATTAAGTAAGTACGGTTTTTGATGGGGTGGCTGTTTATTGCACAGCCACCCCAATTATTCTTCATTTAATGATCTTTGAACAACATCGGAGTCCTGCCTGGAAAAAGGATTCTAACGGAGGTGCCATGACCAGAAAATACCTATTATACCTGAGTTGTCTATTGCTGGTGACAATCGTTCCGGTGTACTCCGGGATAACAGGGAAAATAGCTGGTCGAATTACAGACACAAATACTGCTGAACCGCTCATTGGTGCCAATATAATGATCTGCGAAAAAGTGGTTGACGACAGAATCGTAGAATTATCACCAGCCGAACAGCAAGGCACAGCTTCCGATTTGAACGGTGAATACTTCATTGTCAGAGTAAATCCGGGAATTTATTCCCTGCGGATCAGCTATATTGGTTATCAGACGGTTATGTTGAGAGATGTCAGGGTTTCGGCTGATTTAACGACCCGGATTGATTGTAAATTATCATCCACAATTATCGAAGCTAATGAAGCCGTAATTGTGACCGGCGAGCGCAAAGAAATCCAGAAAGATCTGACCTCCTCAGAAGTCAGCATAAGCGCCGATCGAATCGAAGAGATGCCGGTTCGGTCTGTCAGTGAATTAATATCATTACAGGCTGGTGTGACCAAAGATTCGGATGGTGAATTGCATATCAGGGGAGGGCGTTCGAGTGAAATCGCCTATATGGTGGACGGTGTTCGGGTGGTTGATCCATTGAACCGCAGTTCGGGGATCAGTATCGACGATCAATCGATCAGCGAACTTAAAACCATCACCGGAACTTTTAATGCCGAATATGGTCAGGCTTTATCGGGTGTTGTGAATATCGTAACCAAGCAGGGAAGTGATAGATTTAAACTGAATCTGATAGCCTATATGGGAGATTACTATAGCGCCGATAAAGATATCTATTTCGTGAAAGATAATCCTTTTCTCACAGTATCATCGGCGCGCTATGGCACCGGCTATGACAATAACTTCGCGGCTGAGGGTGAAAAATCCAAAAAAGATTGCTACCTGGATAGTTATAATCCATTTTATGCCAGGGATTTGCAGGTAAACGTTTCCGGTCCGATACCGCTGACAAACAAAAGAATGACCTATTACGTTTCAGGACGTTATAATCATAATCCCGGATATATTTACGGTGCGCGCTATTTTATGCCGTGGGGCTTTCAGTCGCCAATCTCCGATTCATTAAGTTATTTCGAAAAAGCTGACAGCGCCCTGGTACCTATGAGAGAGTACAAGGGCTACTCTACCAATGCAAAATTATTTTTCCGACTCTCCAGCGCTATTAACCTCAGTTATGGTTTGTATTATAATCACGACTCCGGCGATTATGGTTACACTCACATCTATAAATACATGCCCGATGCTAAAAGACAGTATCTAACCGACGCTTATACTCAAATATTCCAACTGACTCATACATTATCGCCCAGTACATTTTACGAATTCAAAATCAGTTTATACGATAAAAATCACGCCCATTATCTGTACAAAGATCCTGAAGATTATCGCTATATGCCGATCGAATCCAGTGATTTTGAACTTTATGTTTTTGGTCCTGCAATGGCAAATAATCTTACGATGTGGAAAAATTCATATGATTTTTCATACTGGGGCAATCCGGTGGATTATACCGAAACGCAGGTCCATTCACAATCATGCAAATGGGACATGACCAGTCAGATAACCAAGCGTCATTTGGCCAAATTGGGCTTTGAAGTCATTCAATATGACTTGCTTTATGACAACTATGATATTCAATTCTCAAAAAATGACTACCGACCCTATGTGCCGGATGACAGTTCGCCTTTTCACACTAATTATGAAGCGAAGCCGTTTGAACTGGCCAGCTATATTCAGGACAAAATCGAATTTGAAGAGTTGATCATCAATCTCGGCGTTCGTCTGGATTACTTTGACGCGAACGGGCGTATTCTGGCCGATCCGGCCGATCCTCAGATCTTTGATCCTTTTAAAATGGAACACATTTATTCTAATTATGATGAAAGTATTTCGGAAGATGATCTGGTCGAATATACGGTTGAAGAACGCGAAAAATTCTGGTATAAAGACACTGCTCCTACTTATCAAATAAGCCCGCGTTTTGGTCTTTCTTTTCCAATTTCCGATCGCGGAGTAATTCACTTTTCATACGGACATTTTTTCCAGAATCCGGAGTTTCAATACCTGTTTGCCAATCCGAATTTCTGGATTGAAGGCGCCGGATCGGAAAACCTGGTTGGGAATGCAAATCTGGCCCCCGAACGCACGGTTATGTACGAATTAGGCGTTCAGCAACAGGTAGCGCGGAATATTTACTTGCATCTAACCGGCTTTTATCGGGATATTCGGGATTGGGTCGGCACAGGCAGTGCCATTGATACTTACTCTGGTGTTACCTATTATAAATATGAAAATAAAGATCACGCGGCGGCAAAGGGCGTGACGCTCTCCGGAAAGGCAAGAACGGGCAATCTTTCCATCAATCTCGACTATACTTTTATGACAGCGCAAGGGACGTCCTCCGATCCAAAAGATGCCTATAACGACACCCGGAATGATAAAGCTCCGCGTTTAACGCTGATTAATTTGGATTGGGATCAACGCCATTCCCTGAGCACCATTCTGAATTATTCCGATAAAGATTGGTCGGCAACCTTGACCGGGACGCTGAACTCGGGATTTCCCTACACTCCCGAATTTGCCCGCGGCGAAGTTTCCGGAACCGGAACGTTTGTAGGATTGACGGAAAACAGCGAACGCAAACCGCTGACCTATAATTTCGATATCCAGATATCCCGAAATTTCAACATCGGTTCCGTGAAAGGGATGGCTTCAATGACCGTGCGCAACATTTTGGATCGTCGAAATGCCAGATATGTCTATGCCGATACCGGTTTGCCCGATTATTCGATGGATGGTAAAAATCAGGTCGACCGAATCCTTGAAATTTCCAGCGTTGGAGATTATTTTGCGAATCCATCATATTACAGCGCTCCTCGTTATATTCAATTCGGATTGCGTTTCAATCTTTAGCGGAAAAAGGAATATAGCATGAAAATAATAGAATTTTCAGATACAATCAGATTCGCAAAACGGAAATACATATCATTACTGGTCTTGATATTATTGAGCATGCCTTCGGCGAATTATGCCAAGACAGTTTCGAAAGTAGGAACGACCGCCGCCAGTTTCTTAAAGATCGGTGTCGGTGGCAGGGCGCTCGGAATGGGCGAAGCCTATACCACTCTGGCTAACGACGCAACCGCGACCTTCTGGAATCCGGCTGGTCTGGCGACTATAAACAGAACTCAAATATTGCTCAACCATTATGACTATATCGCAGATTTGAGTTTTGATTACGGAAGCGTGGCAATACCGTTTCAGAGCTTTGGCACGATCGCGATGCACATGACTTATCTGGGAATGCCGGATTTAGAGAGAACTACGATCACCGAGCCTTATGGCACCGGCGAAATGGTTTCAGCTTCATCTATGGCGGTTGGACTGAGTTATGCGCGGTCGTTGACCGACCGTTTTTCGATTGGCGGCTCCGTGAATTATATTCGCGAAAGCATCTGGCATTGTGCATCCTCGGGAGTATCGATGGATATCGGGGTGTTGTACCGCACGTTTTTTAAAAACCTGATGATCGGAATGTCAATCTCGAATTTCGGCACGAGTATGCAACTTAGCGGCAGTGATTTATTGATTCAGCACGATGTCGATACCAGAAGCAACGGTAACAATGGAAATATAAACGGAAATCTTGCAACTGATAAGTTCAATTTACCAATTCTGTTCAGAGTAGGAATTTCGGCCAATCTTGCCAGGGATTTCCTGCATCTGAAAAACAGCGATTTTACGCTTGCCATCAATGCCGTCCATCCCAGTGATAATTATGAATATTTGAATGTCGGTAGCGAATACGTCTTGCGGGATTTGATCGCCGTTCGAGCCGGTTATCGGCAGTTGTTACTGGAAGAAGCCGAGGGCGGGTTGACTTTCGGTCTCGGATTGCGTCTCAATCTGATGGGTTACAAATTCATCGTTGATTATGCCGCGGTCGATTTCGGTCGTCTGGATTATCTGAATAAATATTCATTGATACTGGCATTTTGACGTTGGAGGATTTTATTAAATGAAAATACGATATTTTCTTATTACTGTTTTTTACCTATTTTTCATCCGGGGATCGATTTTATTCGCGGCAAATTCACATGGTGATGCCAAATACCGGGCGCGCAATGTCCATGCCGGTAATCTGATCCGGGTAACATTTTATAATCATGGAATGTTAGGTCGACAGATAAACGACGTAAACGTTTATGCGGGCGAATGGCCGATAAACAGCGGTATGATTCAGATGGGTAATGCAACCAGTTTTGTCGGGACCGAAATCCAGGTAGCGACTGAGGTTGATTCAACCGGCGATACATCGCTTGTATATATAACTCCGATCTCGATGTGTCAGGGTTATAATCCCGATCGCTTCCCGCATGATTCCTTCGGGAACTTTCTTGGATTTGAACCATTGCCCGGTTACCTCGATATGTCTCAGAAGGAAAAAGATCCAACCGATGCAGTTGCCATGAGTCATGAACCCTATACATGGCCAAATTATTGGCCGGACAAGATGGAAGACACAGAGGATCCCGGTTGGGCGAAGCATTGGAACGGCTACTTTGGAAAAGACCAGCGCAATGCCGATGAGGAATCTTTTTATGTGATGGACGATTATCAATTAAAAAAGAAGGTGTCGGGATACGATATTCCTCTGCCTGTTTCCGCCGAACCGAATCGCGGCGGACTGGGATTACGTCAGGAAGTGCGCGGATTGCAATGGTCGAATCCAAACGCCGAGGATTGCATTTTCTGGTTATATGATATTCAAAATATCGGCGAGAGTAATTATGCCAAGACGGTTTTCGGCTTGAATGTCGGCGCCGGTATGGGCAGTAGTCTATTCGCCAGTGGCGGCGATAACAGTGACGATTGCGCCACTTTTTTCAGAGAAAGCAACCTGACGGTAAATTACGACTGGGATGACGTCGGCGCCGGTGGCTATTCGCCGGTTCCGTGGGTGGGATTTGCATTTTTGGAGAGTCCGGGCAATGCGACCGACGGTATTGACAACGACGGCGATGGCATTCTGGCAGATGGCACCGGCAAGATTATTACCACCGATGATTTTTTTGCGACTTATGCGGTTGGCGATCCGATTGTATTAATTGATTATGATAATTATGAAAGAACCGTCGCAACCATGCCGGCTGAAGGAATCACCTTTACATTCAACGGTATGGAATATTCGAAACTCCCCGGCAAATTATTAGGCGAAATCCCGCGTAACGGCATTGACGACAACCTCAACGGTATTATCGATGAATCCGACGGGGCGCAATTGACGGAGACCGAAGAGACCTATTATCTGTATATCCGCGATCCTTACTAT
>Ga0265293_10009189_pt1 | contig 14299 bp, 12 predicted proteins | sample Munlanlewell138R_FD_192505 | JGI IMG/M metagenome (GOLD analysis project Ga0265293, IMG submission 192505) | Leachate microbial communities from a municipal landfill in Southern Ontario, Canada - Leachate well 138R | ecosystem: Engineered > Solid waste > Landfill > Unclassified | place: Canada...
AGCTAAGGGTAAATGAATTATATTGGGAGTATGAAGAAATTCATTGGCGCCCTGCTTCTTATCATCAGCATCGGGCACATCGCAGCAGCAAACGGGTCGAGCGACAAGCTTTTTCCCTCTTTTTCGTTCGATCGCTTGCGCCCTTCTGTGACTCAAAGCAATGATGAAATCTCAGTGGCAATGCAGAAACTTGAGCTGCTTTACCGCCTGGTTGACCGCGATTTTTTATTCGACATCGATTATGACGCTGTATACGAAAGTATGGCCAAGGGGCTGTTCACCGGCTTAAAAGATGAATACTCGGCTTACATTGTCAGTCAAGAAGCCAGTGATTTTAGCGAAGAGACCAGCGGCAGGTACGGTGGTATCGGAGCCTACATTTCCAAACATTATTTAGAATACCGTGATTTTAGTAAGCCCGAAACGTATATGGTCAACATTACTAGTGTCTTCCCCGGTTCCCCTGCTGAAAATGCGGGACTGAAGGCCGGTGATTTGGTCAGCCATATCGACGGGGAGCCTGTTGATGATTGGGAAGCTGCCGAGGCTTCCAAAAACTTAAAAGGAGAGGCCAATACACCGGTCATTCTCACCATCGTGCGGGGCAGTTCGACTTTTGATGTGACTGTCATAAGAAAAATAGTCAATGTTCCTACTGTCAGCATCGATCATCTTGATAACGGGATTGCTTATTTGCGTATCACACAGTTTACCAACTCCACAGCCAAACAAGTCTATGATGAGTTAAAACAGTTTGTCGATGAGGGAATGAGTGCCTTGGTGCTCGATTTGCGGGACAACCCCGGAGGGGTGGTTGATGCAACTCTTTCTGTGGCTGATATGTTTCTTTCTGATGCCCCCATTGTCAATATCAATAGCAAAAACGATGTGCAAGACCACATCTATCGCGCCTCGAAAGGGACTCTTGTTCCTTCCAATCTTCCTATTGCCGTGCTGGTAAACAAAGGCTCGGCCTCGGCTTCCGAGATTCTTTCGGGAGCTTTGAAAGACAACCACAGAGCTACGCTGATTGGCTCAACGACCTATGGCAAAGGATTGATTCAAGTCGTCTCTCCCTTTGGTGACGGCTATTACACATTGACTACCAGCCAGTACAAAACTCCCAATGGAAATGATATCCATAAAGTTGGTATTCCAGTCGACATCGAGGTCGAGGAGCCCCATATCGATGAAGAACATATGGAGGAGTATCTGCTACTGCTAAATAGCGGGGTTGCCAAAGAGTTTGTTGAAGAGCATCCCGAGTATTCGCCTGAGAATGTTGAACTTTTCATTGATACGAACGTTGGCTCCGACCCCCCTTTAGAACGGGATGTCTACCGCATTATGATTAGACGCGAGTACCTGCTGGCTATTCCTTTTGAATCGCGCCCGATAGCCGATCCGGGGTATGACCGCGCATTGCAGAAGGCTATCGACTACCTTAATGATGTTGCATCTATGTGACATTCCCTTGGCCAAACTCCTCCCCTATTATAGGAAGCAAAGCCTGTTATGTTGCTCAGCGTGGGTGGGGAGCAGACATGTCTCTTTTTTTCATCTCAGCAGACACATGGCAGAAAGAGGCTCTTGAAAGGCAGCTAGATTGCCAATGCCATACCATAAACTCCATCGAACAACTTTGTTTGGCAAAACAACGAATTAATGCCGATGCCTGCCCCGTCCTACTAATCGATGATACTCTCAATTCTCATGGCCACATCAGCGTGTTAGAGACAATTGTTAAGTTGCAGATACGGGGAATGAAAATTCTGCTGGTAGGAAAACTCCAAGCCCCCTTTGTCCTTGATAATCATATCGGCCTACTGAAAAAACCCATAGCGCTAAAACAATTGATGGCAGTTCTGGAACAAAGCAACACAAGTGCCGCTTTGCACTCTAAGGGGCATTCGTTGTCATGGGGTTCTGATATTCTGATAGGCGAAAGCGAAGAGATCCGTCTTATCAGAAAAGTCATCTTCCATGTTAAAAAGAAATTCACCGGCATCCACATCAATGGCGAGACGGGTACCGGCAAAGAAGTTGTGGCTACTTTATTAAGCGCCCAACACAATCGTATCACTGTCAACTGCTCAACCATTCCCCCCACGTTAGCCGATTCGGTGATGTTCGGCAGTAAAAAAGGGGCCTATACCGATGCCAAGGAATCGCGAGAGGGGTTGGTTAAAGCTGCCGATGGGGGAATCCTTTTCTTAGATGAACTGGAAGATTTACACAAAGATATCCAGGGCAAGTTCCTGCGCCTTTTGGAAACCAACCGCTATAGACCGGTGGGAGGGACCACTTTGGAGAGTTCCAACTTTCGCCTTATCACCGCTTCCAATATTCCGTTAAAAGAGCTTAGCAAACAGGGACTGCTCCGCTTTGATCTGTACAATAGGCTCAACCGCCTGGTAATTACGATTCCCCCTTTGCGCCAAAGAAGAGAAGATATCCCGGCTTTGATCGACTACTATTTACACTCCATCGGAGAGTCCCGACCCATTGATGCTCCCACTATGGAACGGATGATGAGCTACAGCTGGCCGGGTAATGTAAGAGAGCTCTTTAAGGAGCTCGATTTGCTGGTAGTTTTTGCCCCCGAGAAGGCGAAAACTCTCTCATATAGGGAAATACTTACTGAATCGATGTTCAAAGAGAGTTACGTTTTGCCTCCTTTTTCGTGTCCATCTGTGGCTTGTGAAGTGTCGCAATTGTAACAAACCCGGTTGTGGATAACCTGTGGAAAGCATGGGAGAAGTTTCCCCTGCTCTTCTAACATGGTTCCCTATAATTCTTATATAATTATTCCATTAAACCCACCACATCACTAGGCAACTAACTTATTTATATAGAATAAATTGACAGGGGTATTGAAAAGTGTTATCCCCTGTGGGGCATATGTGAGAAGTAAAAGCCTTCTTACATCCCTTTCATCCACAGCTGGACAAGTTGTGGATAACTTGTGTAATAGTGTTGAATAGAATGTTAGGACATCACTATTTTTCTTGTGGAATTCTATAACAAACAAGTGGTTAGTCGATTCGCTCGATGTGGGCCCCTACCCCCAGCAGTTTAGCCACAAGGGCTTCATAGCCCCGCTCGATTTGGTAGATGTTTTGAATGGTGCTTGTCCCTTTCGCACATAAAGCGGCAATTACTAAGGCCATTCCCGCCCTTACATCGGGGCTGTAAACCTGGGCTGGCTTTAAAGGTGTCGGACCGTTGATTACTGCCCGATGGGGATCGCAAAGGATAATGTCGGCTCCCATCTTCAGCAGCCAATCGACAAAAAACATCCGTGATTCGTACATTTTCTGATGGATTAAAATTGAACCGCTCATCTGAGTTGCCGTGACGGTGATAATACTTAACAAGTCGGCAGGAAAGCCGGGCCAAGGGGCATCATCGACTTTATGGGTTTGCCCACTGATGCTTTTTTTCATCACTCTGTTTTGTTCTTTGGGGACAATAAGCCGCTGAGGAGAAGGGGTAACCCAACTCACTCCAATCCGCTCAAAGCCAGCTGCAATCATAGGCAACTGTTTATTGTCGATTCCCTGAAGTTCAATTTGTCCTTTGGTGGCAGCTGCCAAGCCGATAAAAGAGCCCGCTTCCATGTAATCAAATCCGATGGTGTACTCTACTTTTCCTAAAGAGTGCCCCCCTTCAATACGTAAAACATTTGATCCCACACCCTCTATGCAGCAGCCCATGAGATTGAGCATGTGACAGACATCTTGGACATGCGGCTCACTTGCAGCGTTATAAACTACAGTAGTTCCTTCTGCGGTGGCCGCTGCCATGATGATGTTCTCAGTGGCAGTCACAGAGGCTTCGTCTAAAAAGAAGGAGTTACCCAGCAGTTTCTCGGCTCTGATGTGTACATACCCCTGTTCATCTATGCTACATGTTGCTCCCAAAGCTTCAAAAGCTTGAAAGTGGGTATCAAGGCGGCGAAAACCGATAACATCCCCTCCCGGGGGAGCCAAACGAATGGCTCCGGTGCGTCCCACCAAAGGCCCGGCAAGGAGAATTGAAGCCCGAATGGCATCAACAAGATTCTCTGGAAGCTCACAATTTAGCTTATGCAATTCTTTTGAGCTGGTAAGAGACACTGTATTGGGTCCAAGCCATTGAACACTTGAACCCAGACCTTGCACCAAATCAAGCATCACATACACATCTTCGATAGCAGGAATATTGTGCAAAATGACTTCTTGATCTGTGAGCAAAGAGGCGGCAATACACGGCAAAGCAGCATTCTTGTTGCCGCTGATTGTTACACTGCCTTCAAGCTCATAACCGCCGGTAATCACATAGGAACTCATACCTTATGGTACAAGGATAGTTTCTATTTGACAATCGTGAACAGCTGCTTGCTCGTAATTGTAGCTTGAATAGGCCTAAAAAGAGCGATAGGATAGCTGTATGCACGGTAAAGAACCGCACGTTTATGGTATCGGCAACCCTCTTATCGACATCATTGCCGAAGTAGATGACAGTGATTTGCAAGCTCTTGGTATTCATAAAGGAGCCATGCATCTGATTGATCAAAAACGGCGGGGTGAGCTGCTGGCATATATTGCCGCTAAACGCCTTTCTTATGCCTGTGGCGGCTCTTGTCCCAACACGATTATTACTTTGGCCTCTTTAGGCATCACTGCCACCTTAGCGGGTAAAATCGGCTCAGACGAATACGGAAATATGTACCGCAAGCGCCTTAAACAGCTACAGGTCATTGATGAGCTTGTCTGCTCAGATGAACCAACCGGCTCTTCGATTATTCTGATGACAGCCGACAGCGAACGGACTATGAATACCTTTTTGGGAGCCAATCGATTTTTTAGCAGCGAAGATGTAAATCTTGCCAGTCTTAAAAAAGCTCAGTTTTTCCATTTCACCGGTTATATGTGGGATACCAAAGCCCAGCAATCATCGATTCACAAAGCCTTGGAAATCACCAAAGAGACAAAAGCTGTGGTGAGCTTTGATATAGCTGATCCCTTTGTTGTAGGGCGCAACCAAAAAGAGTTCCTTGAGCTTATAGCCAATCATGCGAATATCGTATTTGCCAACAGCGAAGAGGCACGCATTCTTTTTGATAACTACGATCCTCTTGAATGTTGCAAATCAATGGGCAAACTGTGCCAAACTGCAATCGTTAAGCACGGCAAAAACGGCTCCTATATCTCCCACAACCAACAGCTGTTCAAAGTATCTGTCCAAGGACCTGTTCCTCCCCTCGATACCACCGGAGCCGGAGATGTCTATGCTGCAGGCTTTCTTTGGGCTTTGGCCCACTCGTTACCGATTGAAAAAGCGGGTGAAGTTGCCTCATTCTTAGCAGGGGAGATTGTCAAACAACGGGGGGCCCAATTCTCCTTATCCAAAGCAGAAGAATTGAGACAACAACTGAGAACGCGGTATCTGTTATAAAGAAGCAGGCTTTGGTAGCACCTGTTCCCAAGGAACTCCCGGCTTACCAAAATGACCGTAGTTCATATGAGCTTGGTAAATGGGGCGCAGCAGATCAAGGCTCTTAATAATACCTGACGGACTGAAGTCAAACTCCTGTTTAACCAATTTCTCAATCTTAGAGTCTTCCATAATCCCTGTTCCAAAAGTATCAACATAAATAGAAACAGGTTGCTTCACCCCAATGGCATACGAAATCTGCAGCTCGCAGCGGGTACATACATTCCATTCGACTAAATTTTTGGCAACCAAGCGAGCCATGTAAGCTCCCGAGCGGTCAACCTTGGTCGGATCTTTACCACTGAAAGCTCCCCCGCCGTGCCGGCTGGCTCCGCCGTAGGTATCGACGATGATTTTACGCCCTGTCAGCCCTGTATCACCAGCCGGTCCACCAAGGACAAACCGTCCCGTCGGATTGATTAAATAGGTTGTGCTAGGAAGAAGGAGTCCCGTTGGCAAAAGAGCCGGCTTAATAACCCTCTCTTTGATGAATTCTGTCAACTCTTTTTGACTTACCTCTTCTGTGTGCTGATGAGAGACGACAACAGTCTCAATTGCAATGGGGTTTTGATCTTCATAGAGTAAGGTCACCTGAGCTTTGGCATCGGGTTGTAAAAAGGGGACCTCTCTCTCTTTTCGCAATCGAGCAGCCTGTTGCAATATCTTGTGGCTGAACATAATGGCCGAGGGCATATACTCGGGAGTTTCACGGCAGGCATAGCCAAAGACCATCCCCTGATCCCCAGCTCCCAGATTATCGACTCCCAAAGCGATATCAGGCGATTGGGTGTCGATAAATTGCAGCACTTGCAAAGATTCGGCATCAAAGCCGCTACCCGGGTGAACATACCCAATCTCTTTGACAACGCGGCGCACAATTGCTTCATAATCCAAGCTGGCTTTAGTGGTAATTTCTCCGCTAATAATGACTGTGTCGGTAGTGGCAAGAACTTCGCAAGCTACTCGTGAAAATGGGTCTGCAGCCAAACAGGCGTCTAAAATTGCATCGGAAATTTGATCGCACACTTTGTCGGGGTGCCCTTCGCTTACCGATTCGCTGGTAAAAAATCTTCTTTGTGGCTGCGTCATCTTCTCCCCCTGCTTAGTGTTCGCTGCGCAGAGGCGGCAGTTCTTCATCAACGAGGATACGGACTTGTTTAAGCAAGCCTTCTCCTTCGCTTTTGGTGGTGACTCCTTCAAAGTCATTCAAAGCAGAGTGAACAAGTCTTCTTTCAAAGGGGTTCATCGGCTCTAAAAGGCGAGACTGTCCGCTTTGGCGGACTTGCTTAGCTGTTCTGAAGGCCATCCGCACGAGGTTTTCTTCATGGCGCATCCGATAGTGCTCACTGTCAACGATAATCTTGACACCGGGATCTATTTGACCGCCATAGACATTGACCAGCAGCTGAATAGCATCGAGGTTTTTCCCCTTTTTGCCAATGATGATGGCCGAATGGTCACTTTCAATAGCCAGTCCAAGTTTTGTCTCTTTGCGATAAGCAATAGAGACACTGCTTGGATACCCCATTTTAACAAGGAGGGTTTCCACAAACTCAATGACTTTGGTCTCCAGCTCATCAGCATATTCGATTTTTTGTTGCTGCTGGGGCTCATCAGGAAGATAGACGCGAATCTTTACATTTCCTTTTTTGAACAACCCCCTTTTAGGAGCATCAACAATCTCTATATCCAATTCATCATGTTCAAGTTCCAATTCAGCCATTGCCAAGGCAATAGCCTCTTGTTCTGTTTTTCCTTCGAATTCTCTTACCATAGTAATTCTCCTGCAGGCTTCTTATTTCTTCTTCCCTTTGGCAAAAGCGGTGACAATGGGCTTACGGGGTTTATCCAATTTGCCGCGCTTGCGCTTCTCATTCATGTACATCTGCTGTCCGATTGAGATGAGGTTCATCACCATCCAGTAAAGAAGAAGCCCAGAGGGGGCGTTATACATGATGAAAAAGAACATGATCGGCATACCGTACATCATAATCTTGCCACTGGAACCCGCCTGCTGTCCCCCTCCGGCTTGGGTAATCTTGAATGAGAAGATCATTGAAGCGCCATACAAAAGAGGCAGTAGCCTGATATCGCTGCCAATAAACGGTATGGAGGCAGGTGCGAAGTTTATAATCGATTCGGGTAGCGAAAGATCTGTTATCCAGCCGGGAATAAACATGGCTCCCCGCAACTCAAAATGCTTATTTAAAAGCCCATACAGGGCAATAAAAATAGGAAACTGAAAGAGCATGGGCAAACAGCCCCCCAAGGGGTTAATATTCTCCCGTTTATACAGCTCTCCCATCTCCTGATTCAATTTAGTGGGGTTATCTTTATACTTAGCTCTCAACTCCTCCATCTGGGGATTAAGGGCCTGCATTTTAGAAGCCGATTCCATACTTTTTTTACTGAAAGGCTGCAACACTACCTTGATGAGGATGGTCAACAGGATAATGGCTACTCCGTAGTTGGGAATCAGGCCATAAAAGAACTGTAAAAGCCATTTGAGAATCGACTCAAGCCAACCTAGCCAAGAGCTGCTGTCAAGAGCCTTTTCCAAATGAAGTGCCGATAAACCAAAGCTGTTATCCGCAGCATTGTTGTAAATTGTCATGTGGTTTTTCAACTGAGGGCCGGCATAGAAGCGGAAGACATCCTTGCCTTCGGCTGTTTTGAACGCGGGGCGGGAGAAGTACATGCGAGATTGGAGAGGAATCGATCCCCCTTTCTCTTCAGATAAAGTAAGGGTGTAGCGAGTTTGGTCGGGAATTGCAATCAACGAGAAGTATTTGCTGGCCAAAGCACTCCAAGCAATAGTGTCGGTCACCGTGTAGGAGCCGTCTTTGAGTTTGGGTGTACTCTTTTTCCCATTTTGTTCAACATAAAAACGGCGGTAGGTATACCTTCCGTCGGGAACTTCATGGAATTCGGGGCCGATTTGCGGCTCAAAAGCCAATGTATAGGCCATCTGGTTATAGTTAAGAGGAATTGCTTTGTTTTGGGAATTTTTGAACTCAATTGCCAATTCAAACAAATAATCGGAAGAGCCAAAGCGGTAGGTTTTGCTGAGGGTAAACTGCTGCTCACTCGGCTGCCCATCTTCGCCAATCATGGCAAAAGTTTGCCAAAATTCGACGGTATTGCCCTCCACTTTATACGAAAAAAGAGCATCAATGGGATGAGAAGTATCATCTCCCGGATACAAACTGAAAGCAGGAGGAGCTGATCCGTCATTGAAAATCAACTCCACCGGAACTCCATTGTCGAGGTGGTCTTTGAGCCGCATACTGGCAATACCGGCTCCAACAGGGTCGAATTCAATAAGAAACACCCCTGTTTCATACGTAAAGCGCTCAGAAGAACCCCCTTGGCCCACCGGAGCAAACGAGCCGGCTTCATAGCTGTTGTAGGCTAAAGAGCTTGGAGCCAATATCGGTGCAGGAGCACCACTTTCAACAACCGCTTCGGCAACAGGGGGCTCCTGTTGCTGAGCAGGAGAAAAAAGGGCACCTTGGATAGAGAGCCCGACGGTAATCACAACGACAGAGAGGATAATTGCAAGGATAGTATTTCTGTCCATATTCACTCCAAATTGTCCATCTTGGCGAAGTGTGAACAGGAAAGTGATATAAAACTAGCGGCTCAGATAAACATGTGCTCGGTCAAACAAATTGATCAACTGCTTCCTCTGTGTTTCATGATCGACAGCCTTTCCTGGATACACAACGAACGCAAAATCAAAACCAGGACGAAATGATGGTTTTTCAATTCTCCAAATCTCTTTTATCTGCCGTTTTATTCTGTTACGCTTGACGGCATTGCCATAATGTTTCACACATATGACAACGATACGGCAGACACTCCGGCTATTCGGAGCAAGCACAAGACGAATTCCCGTGCAGGAAAATTTCTTACCGTTTGTAAAAATAGCATCAATTTCTGGTTTCTTTTTTACTCTTTCTTGTCTAGTAAGGCTTTTTCTCATCACTTACGGAAAGTTTCTTTCTTCCTTTGGCTCTTCGTCTGGCTAAAATGGCTCGTCCGCCTTTGGTCGCCATGCGGGCTCTAAAACCTAATCTTCTATTTCTTTTTGTCCTGCTGGGTTGGTACGTTCTTTTCATGGGAAAATCTCCACCTATCTTTAGCTTTACGCCGATTTTATCAATTGAATGGGAATACACTCCCGATGGGGCAGTATATAGGCGGCTAACAGATAGTGTCAAGACACAGGAGGTTTTATCCTGATCTGCAGTTGGGTTACTTTCAGCTCGGGATAGAGCCTGGCCATGTTTCGGATTATCTGTTGTTTGCGCAGTAAAATAAGAGAGCTGTAGGTACTGTGGTCGGTTTCAATAATGGCTGTTTTGCCCTTAATATCGCTTAATCGACAGTGAATAGCAATGTCTGAGCCGATGATTTCCATCCACTGCCGCTTTAAGGCCATCATTGGGTTATTGGCGTCAATGTTAAGCCGAGATAGCAATAAATCAAGAAGCTCTTTGGTTGATTGCTCTTTCATGCAAGTTCAAACCTCCCTTCTTTGACATGATACCTCATTTCTTTGTTATTGGTGTCACTGAAAAAGTAGGTTTCATCGGGCAAAAAAGTGAAAAAAGCTTGGCTGTAACCCTGCAAAAGGGAGAGAAATAATCCCCGTTTTACCGGATCAAGTTCCAACAACACATCATCAATCAGCAAAATCGGCTCTTTGGCTGTGTTGGTGCTATAACTTACCATTTGAGCAATGCGCAGTAAAAGAGAAGCTAAGCGCATTTGTCCGGTGGAGCCCGAAGAAACAAACGGATGATTGTGTTCAAGAACCACAAACTGGTCTCTGTGGATACCGCTGGTGGTTGTTTGCATTTTGATATCCCGTTCCACCGTCTCTTTCAGCAGTTCTTCAATCTCTTCAACATTGTTGCAGTTGCTCCATGAAGGACGGTAGCTAATGCTAAGCTGTACATCGGTTTGGGAGACTTCTTTGTACAAAGGAGCCAAAATGGCATTGAATTTCTTCACCTCTTGGCGCCGTTTTCGCAAAATAGCAAGACCGGAGGTGGCCAACTGCGTGTCATAAGTCGGCAGTAAAGCGTAATACTGTTCTTTAATTGCCGCATTTCTTTGGCGCAAAATTAATCGGTAGCGCCGTAAGTCGTCGAAAAACAGAGGATCGTACAACGACATCGTTTGGTCAAAGAAACGGCGCCGCTGCTCCGGCTCCCCTCGGATGAACTCAATATCATCATGGGTGAACACAATACAAGGGATATTGTAAATCAAATCTCGGCGGTCACGGATCTCTTTGCCGTCAATCCTTATTTCTCGTTTGCCTTCTTCAAAGCGGAACATAATTTGTTGGTGAATCTCTTCATCAGTTTGCACGATGGCCGACAGAGCAAAAGATTTGGAGCCAAAAGTAGCTAATTGAGCTACTTTATTGGTCCGAAATGATGAGCCATAACACAGCACATACAGAGCTTCAAGAAAATTAGTCTTTCCCTGTCCGTTGTCACCGATCAACAGAATATGGTGTGAGTCAACAGGAACAATGGAATCGGCTAGGTTCCTAAAATTCTGGAACCCGAGCGAACAAAATTTCATCAGTCTATCTGCATGGGCATGATGATATGAAAGTAATCTTGCTCAGGGTCGGGCCGCACCGTCACTGCCTTGTTTGATTCGGTGAAGCAAATGGCACACATCTGCCCGTCCATAACCCGCAAGGGGCTGACAAGATAGGAGTAGTTCATTGCCAGCTTGCAGTACTCTCCTTCATAGGTGCACGGAACTGTCTCTTTTGCTTGACCAAATTCACTCTCTTCACTGCTGATGGTGATTTGGTTGGCCTCAATTTCAAGGAAAATTCTTTTTGCCTTATTTTCGACAAGTAATGAAACTCGCTTTAAAGCCTCATTAATTTGGCTGATTGAGGCAATACAGGTATTGGTCTGCACATTCGGAATTACCCGTCGATAGTTGGGAAACTGCCCTTTGATGAGTGTTGAATACATGATTTGGTGACCAAATTGGGCAAAAATGAGAGTTTCATTAACTGCCAATGCCATATCAGCTTCACCTGTTCCTGCTTTTTTCATCAGATGCAGAAATTTGGTAGGAATAATCACCGGAGCAAATGAGGGAATTTTTTGTTCCATTGAGCGTTCAATCATCGATAAACGCCGTCCATCTGTGGCAACCATGATTAATCCAGTAGGACTCTGCTCCAAATAAACCCCGTTCATAAAGTAGCGAGTTTCATCATCGCTGATAGAAAAAATGGTCTGATCTATCATATCAAACACATCTTTCTGAGCCACAGAGACAAAATCACTTTCGTTGGTCTGTTCCAAAGCGGGAAATTTATCGACTTCAATAGTTCTTAAATCAAAATCGATGGTTTTGGTTTCGGGTTGAATTAAGAGACGACCATCTACTTCTTCAAAACAGATTTTTTCATCGGGAAGAGCTCTGAGGATGCCTAAGAATTTTTCACAGAAAACGGTTGTGGCTCCCTCTTTTTCCGTCTCAACTTCAATAGTGCTGGTAAATCCCACTTTTTGGTCGGTAGCCTGAATAGTGAGAGAATTGCCCACAAGTCTTAAAAGAACATAGGAGACGACTGACAGCGTATTGCGCTGAGAGGTAAAATCTAAGGCAAGAGCAATTTCTTTGAGTAGTGTATTTTTAGGGCAACTAAATTTCATTTGATGACTCCTATTAGTATTTCTTTTCTATTCAGTAGTCTTAGTAATAGTATCATGTATACTGTGGATAACGGCAATAATTCGTTAGCACACCATCTCATGCATTTGTATCGATTGTGGAGAAGAGGGTGTTGTTATCCCCAATTGTTCCACACTAATTCACACCCTTTTTGACTTATCCACATCCATCCACATCTTTTGCACACCTTTTGCCCAGCTTCTTTTTACTTAGAACGCTTATAATTTTGAGCTTGGCGCATCAAATTCTGAATGGCTGTATGGACAGCTTGATCTGTTTTCATCAACGTATCGATGCGCTGCACAGAGTGCATGACTGTTGTATGATCTCTTCCTCCAAACTCATACCCGATCTCTGTTGTAGAAAAATCGGTAATGTTTCTTGCAATATACATTGCTATTTGACGGGGCAAGACAACACTTTTTGTCCTTTTCTTGCCTTTAATATCGTAAAGAGAAATATTGAAGTAATCTGCTGTTACTCTCATAATTGAATCAATGGAAAGCGATTGATCCCGAATAAGGGAATAAGTCCCTTTGAGCTGCTCTTGAGCTATCTCGAGGGTTATTTCTTTATTCAAAAGCTGACTGTAGGCCATCAATTTAGTTAAACTAGCTTCCAAATCACGCACATTCGTATTGACGCTGCGACTGATGTATTCCAGCACATCAGAAGAGACGTGACAGGCTTGAGCTTCACTTTTGCGTTTAAGAATAGCCAAGCGGGTTTCGAAATCAGGCGGTTGTAAATCGACATTAATGCCGCGGGTAAAGCGGTTTTTCAGCCGGTCGGTGATATCCTGCAATTCATTAATAGGCCGGTCGCAAGTAAACACAAGTTGTTTGTTGGCTTCAAAAAGATTGTTAAAGACGTGGAACATCTCTTCTTGGGTTGAAGCTTTCTTTTGCAAAAAGTGGATGTCATCAATCAACAGAACATCAGCTTTGCGGTATTTGTTCCTAAATTGAGGTGTTTTTTCCTCTCCGATAGCCTGAATGAACTCATTGGTGAACATTTCGGCTGTCACATAGAGAACCTGGAGCTCCGGAGTGTTGTCTTGGATGAAGTTGCCAATTGACTGAATCAAGTGGGTTTTTCCCAATCCGACTCCCCCGTAGATGAGGCAGGGGTTATAGCTGGCTCCCGGATTTTTCGCAATGGCCATGCTTACGTTATAGGCAAAAGCACTGTTATCTCCCACAATAAAGCCGTCAAACTGATAAGCGCTGTTCATATTGGGATCCCGCTTTTTAGGCTGGGCCTTGGGTAAGGCTTTACTTTGGGGAACACCGGTTGTTTCGCCCCCTTTTTTAGGGTGTTTTGCTTTGGTCTCTTCTTGGCTGACAATGATGTCGATATCCAGCGTTTCTCCGGTCAATTCATACAACAAAGAGCTCATCGTTTGCTTATATTGACTGGTAACGTAATCGCGTATGAAAAGGGACGGAACTGAAAGAATCAGTCTCTGTTCGGAGCTGGAGTCGTAAGAGATTCTGTTGATCCATGTGATGCGCTCTTGCTCTGAAAGCGAGAGATGCATCCTTGAGACGACCTCGTCCCAGAATGGTTTGTAGTTCCACTTTTCTTGCGGCATGACACTTATCTTATAACAGCCTCGGGTGATTGGCAAGTAGAGTTCAATTTACACTGATAAATAGTGAAAAGAAGAATGCAATTTATTGTCCTATAATTAATTGAATAACAGGCAAAAAGGGGGTTCTCCCTTTACATCTTTTTTGAAAAATGGTACCATATATGAGGTTATCATTTTTATATCTTATAAGGACATAATAGTATGAGTTTGAACGCTTTCGATCACAATCCGGAGGCAGGGGCAACCCGGAGCAGCGCTATGCATGCTAAAGAGGGAGCTCAGGCTTACACCGCCAGTAATATCCAGGTGCTCAAAGGACTGGAGGCTGTTCGTAAACGGCCCGGTATGTATGTCGGCTCAACCGGAATCGACGGGTTGCACCATCTGGTTTATGAGGTGATCGACAACAGTATTGATGAGGCTATGGCAGGCTATTGTGATGAAATTTCAATCACAATTGAGCCTGATAATATTATGCGCATTGAGGATAATGGACGGGGTATT